>Ga0255096_1000024_pt1 | contig 145765 bp, 132 predicted proteins | sample Colum_Atlam_RepA_2_FD_188563 | JGI IMG/M metagenome (GOLD analysis project Ga0255096, IMG submission 188563) | Freshwater microbial communities from Columbia River, Oregon, United States - Colum_Atlam_RepA_8d | ecosystem: Environmental > Aquatic > Freshwater > River | place: USA: Oregon... | reverse complement strand
GTCTGGCGGTGGCCGATTTGGCGCTGGCGTCGCGGCGTTGCCGCTCCCACGGTTTGTGGGGGGCTTTTTTTGTGGGAGGGGCTTTGCCCCGACGCTGGCGGTGGCTGATTTGGCGCTGGCGTCGCGGCGCTGCCGCTCCCACGGTTATGTGGGGGGCTTTTTTTGTGGGAGGGGCTTTGCCCCGACGCTGGCGGTGGCCGATTTAGCGCTGGCGTCGCGGCGTTGCCGCTCCCACAGATTTTGTGTGAGGGGCTTTGCTCTGACTGAGGTTGTGGGCGACTTGCTGCTGGCGTCGCGGCGCTGCCGCTCCCACGGTTTGGTGGGAGGGGCAGCGCCCCGACTCAGAATGTCGATGATTTGGCGTGGGCGCGCGCGCCGCGCCTACAGGCGAGCTTTTCGGCCCGTCCGGGCCTGTGCCTTCTGCCGCCAACGCAGATAGCCCGTTACCGCGAGCAGCAGCGGGATGAACCCCGAAACCAACACCAGCAGGCGGCCGCCGAGGCCGAAGGCCTCGCCGCTGTGCAGCGGGTGCATCCAGTTGAGGAAGACGTCGCCGGCGCCGTCGTGCCGCGCGTCGCGCAGATGCAGGACGGTGCCGGTATAGGGATCGACCCAGACCTGACTGTGGGGAAAGCGTTGCCCGGGGTCTCCCGGCACGCGCAGGCTGATGCGCCACGCGCCTTGGGCGTCGGCCGGCATCTCGACCCAGGCCGGTTCGCCACCCGGCAGTGCCTGTTGTGCTGCTGCCATGGCGGCATCCGCGCTGATGGCGCCGCGCGCAAGCGGGGTGGTTCGCAGCACCGGCGGCGCGGCCAGCGGCGCCAGCGCGGGCTTGACGAACTCTGGCAGCGCCAGCACCGCGCCGGTCACGGCGAGCACGCCCAGCAACACCAGCCCGTACACGCCGCCGGCGACATGCAGGTCGTAGACGGCGCGCGCGGCACCGCTGCGCGGCTTGACCCGGAAGGCGCGCCGCCACTGCCCGCGGCGCGGCCACCACAGCCACAGCCCGCTGCCGAGACTGCACAGCAGGCCGAGCCCCAGACCGCCGACGGTCCAGCGCCCTGGTCGCTCCAACAGCAGGCTGTAGTGCAGGTCGTAGACGAAGGTCAGCAGGTCGTCGCCCCAGAAGCGTTCGCGCAACACCTGCGCGCTCACCGGGTCGAGCGTGACCAGCAGCGGCGCAAAATCCCGCTGCTGGCGTTCAACCGGTTTGTAATAGCGCGCGGTGAGCGGGCGCTGCGGGTCGGCCGGCAGTTCCAGCCGCCACGGCCCGGGGCGCTCGGGAAACGCCGTGCGCAGGCGCTGGGTAAAGGCTTCCAGCGGCGCGCGCTCGCCGACCTGCGCGGCCGGGTAGCGCCAGGCGTCGAGCTCGACGTAAAACACCAGCAGGCTGCCGGTCAGCCCCAGCAGCACGAAGAAGCCGCCCAACGTCAGCCCGAGCGCCAGATGCACCCGCCGCCACACGGCACGCGCTCGCGTGCGGGATGACACCTGCATCGCCTGCGGGTTGCTAATAGTCGAAGCGGAAATTCACCGCGCCGAATACCGCGCGCGCATCCGCCGGCGAGTGCAGGGTTTGCGTGCCGTCGTGCCAGACATATTCGTAGTATTCGTCGGTCAGGTTGCGCAGTTGCAGCTCGAGTTCGACCTGACGGGTCGCCTGATACGCCAGCGACAGGTTAAGCGTGACGTAGTCGCCGAATTGCGCCGTGGTATTGCTGCGCTCCGGGTAGTAGTCCCCCTGCGCATAGGCCCATAGTGAGGAGCGGAACAGCGGCGTGAACTGGTAGTCGACGCCGGCGGAAAAAATGAAGTCCGGCGTGTGGTCGATTTCCTTGCCGCGCAGCGCGGGCTCGGTGTCGCCGGGTTTTAGCACCTCCGCGTTCTGCACCGAACCCGCCACCCACAGGTTTAGCGCCGCGGTCGGCACGGCGTTTAACTGCACGTCCACGCCGTCGCGTTTTGTGCGGCCGACGTTGTCGAAGTCGCCGGTCGGGTCGTTCAGCTTGCGGCGAACTTCGTCGGAGGCCACCTGCTCCCAGTAGGCCACGCGGCCTTCCAGCCAGGATAAGGGCTTGAACTTGAGCCCCACTTCCCAGCCGTCGTTAATGGAGGGCGCGAGGTCGGCGGTGCGCGGCGGGATTTTGAAGCTGCCCGCAGCCAGCCCGATTTGCGCGCTGCGCCCCCAGTTGCCGTAGAGGTCGTAGCCTTCAAGCGGCGTTACCTGCGCTGCGACCTTGGGCTGCCAGATGCTGCCGTAATCGTTGATGGCAGCGGGCAGGCCGGTCAGCCGGTTGAGAAAATCGCCGTCGAAGCTGTCGACCCGCACGCCCGGCATCAGTTTTAGCCACGGCACCGGCTGCAGCACCAGCTGGGCGTAGCCGCCGTAGTTGTTGAGCGAAAACTGCTGGTCGCGGGTCTGGCTCTGGCGCACGCGTTCAGTGTCCAGAAAGCGGCGGCTGGCATTGTCCTGACGCTGCAGGTCAAAGCCCGTCTCCAGTGCGAAGTCGTCCATCATCGGCACCACCGGCCGCCAGGTCAGGGTGGTGATGGCGCCGTAGTGCTTCTCGTCGGTCAGGCGCTCCTGCTGCGAGGCGGCGGCGCTGAATTTGATGAAGCGGTCGTCATCCAGAATGTTGACGTAGCTCTTGACGGTCCACAGCAGGGTGGACGCGAGGTCGACGTCCAGATGACCGCTGACCATGCCCACCTCGCGGCTGCTGCCGTCGGTGGCGGAAAAGGGATAGGACAGGCTGGGGCGGGCGCGGGCGTCGAGTTCGGTCAGGTAGCCCGGCTCCTCGGCCTCGTTGCGAAACCAGCGCACGCTAAGCCCCGCACGGAAAGGCTGTTCGTCGGGCGCATAAAACCACTTGCCGGAGAACGCGAACTTGTCGAAATCCGCGTGACCCCGATAGCTCTCCGATCCCCGATAACCGACGAAATAGTTCTGGCTGAAGCCGTTTTTTTCGAGCCCTGCGGAGACTTCGGTGTTGCGCGTGTCGAAGCTGCCGTAGCTGACGCGGCCTTTGGTGTAGTTGCCGCCGGTGCGGGTGTTGATTTGCGCGTTGCCGGCGATGTTGTTCAGCCCGTAGCGCGCGTCGTTGGTGCCGCGCACGACTTCAATCGACTCAATATCCAGCGGGAAGATGGCGTCCAGATACGGCATGTTGCCGTCGTTGCTATTGGCCGGAATGCCGTCGATCAGCAGCTTGACCGCGTTGATTTCGCCTTCGCCGTTGAAGCCCCGGAACGAGAGCTTGCCGGAGGTCGTGCCCTGATTGAACTCGGTGGTCATCACGCCGGGCGCGCGCTTGAAAAGCTCCCAGGCGTTGTTGACCTGTTCATGCGCCAGTCGCTCGCTGCCCAGCACGTCGACCGAGCTTAAAACTTCGCGCGAACTGAGCGGCCCGCTGCGCCCCGCGCTGACGGCAATTTCCCCCAGCGACAGCCAGGCGCCGCTGGCGGCGGGCGATGGGGGTGCGGCCTCGGTGGCCAGCGTGAGGGTGGTGTACAGGGAGAGGGCAGCGCCCAAAGGACGCGCAAAGCTTGAAACTCGCAAAGGAAACTCCGGCAACAGGTCGCACAAAACAGGGGCGAATTGTCGGGGCTTCGGGCGGCCGCCGGAATGCGACAAATTGTCGCACCCCGGATCGACGTACCGCGCGACCTCTACGCGCGGCGGCGCTAGGTGGGGAAGGTCTCGGGCAGGCGCGCGATGACCTGCTTGAGCGCATCGAAGCAGGCCGGATCGAGCGCTGTGCCGACGTGCTCGGCCATCATCTCCAGCGTTTTGGGCACCGGCACCGCCCCGCGATAGGGCCGTTCGGCGGTGATGGCGTCGAAGATATCGGCGGTGGTGATGATGCGGGTTTCCAGACAGATTTCTTCAGCCGTCAGGCCGCGCGGATAGCCTTTGCCATCCAGTCGTTCGTGATGGGCGGCGGACACGCGAGCCAGTTCAGCGAAGGCGCTGATTCGCGACAGGATGGCCTCGGTGTAGGCGGCGTGGGCTTGCACGGCCGCCCATTCCTCGGCGTCCAGCTTGCCGGGCTTGTCGAGCACGCTGTTGCTGACGCCCAGCTTGCCCACGTCGTGCAGCAAGGCCCCGCGCTTCAGCCACCGGCGGCGCGTGGGCGACAGGCCCAGCCTTTCGGCGATGAGATCGGTATACAGCGCGACCCGCGCGCTGTGGCCGCTGGTGTAAGGGCTTTTGGAGTCGACCACCTGGCCGAAGGCACTGGCGATGTCGTCCAGATAATCGTCGTCCAGCGCCACGACCTGCGCGGCGGGCTCCAGCGCGAGCACGGCGCCGGTCACCGCCGGCGATGCCAGCATGGTCCAGAACGCGTCGTCGGCGACCGCCTCGAAGGTCTCGACCAGTGCCGGATCAAACCAGCGGCCGGCGCGCAGGCGAATTTCCGTCAAGGCAGCTTCGCGGCCGCCGGCGGTGTGGAACACGTCGATGACCTGCGCCAGCAGGGCAATGCGCGAATAGAGCGGGATGGCCTCGCCTGCGAGCTGCTCGGGCCGGCCCTGACCGTTGAAATGTTCATCCAGACTGTAGATGCCGGCCGCGACGCTTTCCGGGAAACGCAGCTGGCGGGCAATTTCTGCGCCGCGCTGGCAGCGGGTGGCAATCAGTTCCTGCGCGATGCTCCCGCCATCACGCAGAATGGTCAGCACGCTGCGAAACCGCTCGGCCAGCGATGCTTTAAGGCCCGTATGTCCGAGGACGAAGCCAAGCACCTGCGGCAGGCTGTCGCCGACGGTTTTGAAGTCATGCTTGAAGCGGAGGTCGTCGGTCAGATAGAGCTCGCAGATGCGCGCTGCATTGCTGCTGCAGCCGAGGTCTTTGAGGAGCAGCGTGTAGTAGAGATTCCACAGCTCGGTATCGGTGAGCGTGAGCTGCCGACCGATGTGCATGCCGATCCAGCAGCAGCGCACGCAATGGCCTTCGGGCTGGCCCTCGGTGATGTCGAGCGCGTGACTGAGGGCGGAGATCAGTTCCGAGAGTTTGAGATCAGCACCCGGTGCGGCGCTGGTGGCGGCGGTCGGCGGGAGATTCATGGGCACGCGTGGCTATCCATAAATGCGACGGCTGCACGATAAGACAAAACCGGCTTGCCTTCACCCGACGGGCGGGTGCCGGCGGTGGTCACGCCGCTGGCCGAACTCTGGTGCGAGGCCTCCGCGGCTCAATGGATGAGCCTTGCATGCCCCAGGCTAAGCGCCTGCCACCACGGCGCCAGCGCGGCTATTTCGCCGCGCGCTGCTCGCTGGCAAGGGGAGGGTGCATGCCTGCAGTCAGGGGCGTGATGTGGTTGCGCCGGGATGCGCACAGCTTTGCCACCTAAGCTAAGCCTCAGCAACCAGATCTTTGCTTTCAGGCCGCTCGATGCTTAGCCCGCGCCCGGAAACCTTGGCCACGTGCTTTGCGTGCGCCGCCTGGTTGGCAACCTCGTCTGGCTCGCGAAACAGGCCGGGCGTCACGCACACGGCGCCAATGGCAAGCGTGGTGAACGTAAAGAACCGGATGACACCCTGCCGGTCTTCGCAGTGGATTCCGCCGCTGGCGCGCGCCTCGGCGTCGAACAAGGCCACCGCCTGCGCGTTGAACTGCGCCACGATTCGCTGGCAACGCGCCTCCCAGTCATGGCTCTGCATCAGCAGAATAAAGTCGTCGCCTCCCACATGCCCGACGAAATCATTCCGGGGGTCGCACACCTCGATACAGGTGCGGGCGAGCAGACGGATCATCTCGTCGCCGCGCCAATAGCCGTACTGGTCGTTGAACGGCTTGAAGTGATTGAGGTCGGCGTAGCAGGCCACAAACTCACCCCCCGCAGCGAGCAAACGCTCGATGTGCTGAGAGATGGGGATGTTGCCGGGCAGGAAGGTTAACGGGTTGGCGTGGCGCGCAGCTTCGATGCGCATCTCCGTAACCGAGCGCACCAGTTGCTCGCCCGTGCCCAGTCCTAGATAGCGCCCTTCGCGGGTAATGATGAGCCCTTCGGTCAGGTAACGCTGGTCGGCGGAGGTCAGGATATCGAGAAGGTCGTCCAGTTCGGCGTCAAACTCGAGAATGCGGGGGCTGGTATTGGCCATTTTTAGGCAGGAATCCCGGCCAAATATTTCCCGGAAAAACGGCCGCGCGACAGCGGTCATGAATTGATGCCGGTTCACGAGCCCCACCGGCTGGTCCTCTCCGGTCACCAGCGCGATGGCATGTAGTTCAGGGTGCGCGAGAAACATCGTCAGCAACTCGGCGTTGCTGTTGGTGGTGCGTAAGGTAGGCGCCGTCATGACCTGCAGCGGCCGGACGCGGCCGGCCAGAGAAACCCGCTTCATCTCGGGAAACACGGCGACGCGCCGGTCCTGAAGCGCCTGCACAGCCTCTTCGTTGATCGTGTTCAGGGTCGGTGCCGGTCGGCCTAGCAGATACCCCTGCCCGAAGCTGATCCCGAGGTCGCGCACGATGCGCAAATCGTCCACGGTCTCGATGCCTTCCGCGACCAGTTGGGTGCCGAATACTTCGGCAATTTGCAGGAGCGCCCGGAGGGTCTGCAGGCGGTCCGAACTGCCTGCAAGATTGCGGATGAAGTATTTGTCGATTTTCACCAGCTCGGGTTTGATCTGGGCCCAGAGGCGCAGACTGGAGTGACCGTCGCCAAAATCGTCCAGTGCAAAGTGGATCCCTGCCGTGCGGAGATCGGCAACCGCGCGGGCCAGAGCGTCGATGTCGCTGACGCGCTCGTGCTCGGTCAGTTCAAGCACCAGTCGGCGCAGCTTGACCGGTTTCTCGCCAAGCGCGCTGACCAGCTGAACCACGCCGATTTCTTGCCATAGGCGAACCAGGAGGTCGGCACTGATGTTCAGGAACAGGCGCCCCGGGTGGACGACGGTCGCCCAATGTGCCACCGCCACCATCAGCGCTTCCACTTCGAGTTGATAGCGCAAGCCCTCCTCGGCGGCGGTCGCAAAGAGCGCATCCGGCAGGTGCAAGGACGTGCCCTGAGGCCCACGGATCAGGGCCTCGAAGGCATTGACCGAGCAATCTTCGAGCGTGGCGATGGGCTGAAACACGGGGGTGAGCCCGTTGGCCACCAACAGCCTTGCAACCGGGCCCATATCGGTCTGGGCGTTGGTCCAATGGGTCAGTGCAAGCCGCACGCGCTCGGGTGTTGGGACGGCAGGTTCAGTGAACAAGCGGGACTGTTCGAACATGTTATTGGTCTGCTGCTTGGTACCACTGCCATGTCACAGGCGGCGCATTAAGAGCCTGTGACGTCGGCATGACAACTTTGCAACGGATTAAGCAGGTGCGCTTACCGCGCGCACTAAACCCGTATCCGCAGTCGACGGCGCGGCACTCCGCGCCGATGGTACCGGCTTGCCTTCACCCGACGCGCGGGTAGCGGCGCAGGTCACGCCGCTGGCCGAACCCCTGTGCGAGGCCTCCGCGGCTCAATGGATGAGCCTTGCATGCCCCAGGTTATGAGCCTGCCACCGCGGCGCCAGCGCGGCTATTTCGCCGCGCGCTGCTCGCTGGCAAGGGGAGGGTGCATGCCTGCAGTCAGGGGCGTGATGTGGTTGCGCCGGGATGCGCACAGCTTTCGTCGGCACGTGGCCCATCACGCCGCAATGGCCAAAGCCAATCAGGGGAGCCGGACCCGCGACCCGCGCAACGCCATCTGCTTGCGGGTGGAGCGATGGGTGCGCGAGGCGCTGGCCGCGCAGTGGCCGCTGAGCCCGCGGCACGTGCTGCGCTGGGAGGCGCGCGATCTGCGTCAGCGGTGGATCGAGAAGTTCAGGGAACACGACGGGGTGTTCGATTGCCCGGATGGCACGCGCGTGGTGCTGGAGGTCAAGAGCAGTGCCAGCCGCTCCACCATCGAGCACGGGCTGGCCCAGTTGCGCGAGATGCTGGCGGTGACCGCTGGCTTGGCGCCACGCACCGTCGGCCTGCTTGCCGTTGCCGATCTGGGCGCGCTGAGCGATTTGTTTGGTCAGGCGGCGGCCGACCCGCTCGCGAATTATTTTGCCGAGAAGACACCGCTGCTCGACTGGCCGCCGCGCTGCCTGCCGCCGGGCGCCGCGCGCTGCTTGGTGACGCTGGTGCCAGCCGCTATGGTGCAGGCCTGTTTGGCAGAACCTGCCGAGGTGCTGAGTTGACCCGAAGGACAGCCGGGCGGGCTAATCCCGCGCAACTTCCGCTGTTTGGCGCGCTGCCCGCGGCTGCGACGACAGGTTTTTCGACCGTGCCGCCGGTCGAGGTGTCGACGGCTGCCCCGCCCGTCACCGGCCTAAGTGACGAGGCCCTGCTCGAGGGCTTGCGCGCGGCGGCGGGTGAGCGTCTTGATGAATGCTTGCTGGAGATCGCGCAGCGCCGTCTGGAGGCTGCAATTCCCGCGGTGATGGCGGTAGCGAGAATCTACGCGCCCGAGCCCCAAATCGCCGCCCTGCAGACGCTGGCGGCAATCGGCGGGGCGGAGGCTGCGCGCGCCGTGACGGCGCTGATGAGTACGCGCGCCATGACCGGGCCGGCCCTGCTCCGCGGCATCGTGATCGCGGCGGCGCTGGGCTGCCGCCTGCCGGCGGCGGTGCTCCACCCCTTCGTTCGCGCCAGCGACCTGACCGTGCGGCTCGCGCTGTGTCAGTGCCTGCAAGGCGGCGCGGAGTCGGTCGGCGTGCTGCAAGTGCTGGTGCAGGACGCCGACCACGAGGTGGCCTGCACGGCGGCGCGCGCACTGGCTCTGCGCGGTCTGCCGGACGGCGTGGCCGCGCTGGTCGGCGCCCTGCGTCGCGCCCCGACGCAGGCCGACATTGAGGCCGTCGCCGTCATTGCCGACGAAACCTTGATGGTTGAATTGGGGAAGACCGCGCGGGCCCATCCGGCGCTGGCGCCGCAGATCATCGACGCGCTGGACAGCCTGGACGCACCGCGTGCCAGCCTGATTGCGACCGGCCTGCGGCGGGATTTGGCCTAAGCGGGCGGCGCGGCGCTACGCACCGATGGTATAGGCCAGCACCTGGCTGACGCGGGTCAGCGACTGGCCGCCTTCAGCGACCCATTGGTTGAACGCCGACTGGATGGCGGCCTGCGAGGCCTTGGAACCCGGTGTGCCGCTGAACACGTTCTCGCGCCGCAGGGCGGCCAGCACGTCGCGCGACAGAATGAACGAGTCCTTGCCCATCTCGCGCAGAAAATACTGCCCCGCGGTGCCGCCCAGAAACGCCGCGTTGTGTTTCAGGTCGGCCAGCAGCCCGCTGTAATCACTGCGCGGATAGTGCGCGAAGTAGCGCCCGGCCGAGCCGTGCTGCGCGGCCCGCTCGACCAGATATTGCGCGTTGGCGCGAATGGCCTTGAGCTTTTTCCAGTGACGAATGATGCGCGGATCTTTAAGCAGGGCTTCGAGCTGTTCGTCTGGCATAGCGGCCAGCGCTGCCGGCTCGAAGCCCTGGAAGGCGGCTTCCGTACTCGCCCACTTGTGCTCGACCACCTGCCAGTTGAAGCCGGCGCGGAACACCGCTTTGGCCATGGCCGAGAGCCAGCGGTCGTCCGGAATGACGGCCAGCACGGCGGCCGCTTGCGGCGTCTGGAGCCGGGCTTCCAGCGCGTGCTCGCCGCCTTTGCGTGCGGCGGCCAGCGCGTAGAGATGATCGAAATGATTCATGGCGGTTTCTCGTCTGGCAGCGGACCGGCAGGTCGGGGCGCCCGCGATAGTCCTTATGCCGGGGGTGAAGCCGGGCCGGGCTTGCACACCCCCCCGGGTATCGTTACAAGGGCCGTGGTGACGGCGGACGGTCCGGTATGATGAGGCCTTGCCGTCATGCGGTCATCGACTTCGGCCCTGTGGCCGCTGCATCGGGCGCCGATGTGCCGCACGTGTATTAACCCCGCGCCGCTCGCCGTAGGCCAGTCGGGCGCTCATTCGAGGAATTGCCGTGAACTATCAAGTCAAACCCCTGCTGCGCGTCTGTGTGGCGGCCGTGCTGGGGGCGTTCGCATTCACCGCGGCCGGCGCAGAAGGCCCGGCGGCTACGACTCACAAGCATTACGCGGAATCGCCCGGCATTGATAAGCCCGGCCCGCAGGGCGAGCTGGCGCCCCGCTTGCAGCGACTGGGCGAGCACGTCTTTCCGGTCTCCACCAAGCACGCTGAGGCGCAGAAATTTATCAATCAGGGACTGAACCTCGCCTATGCGTTCAACCATGCCGAATCGCGGCGTGCGTTCAAGGAAGCCGCCCGCCTCGACCCTGAATTGGCCATGGCGTACTGGGGACAGGCCTTGGTGCTGGGACCCAATATCAACGCGCTGATGGAGCCCAATGACGAGCCCCACGCGTTCGAAAACATCAGCAAGGCGCAGGCGCTGGCTGCTAAAGCCACCCCGCGCGAGCAGGCGCTGATCGCCGCGTTGGCGAAGCGTTATTCGGGCTCGGCAGAGCATCGCAAGGCCAACGACCAGGCCTACGCCGCGGCGATGCGCGAGGTGCATCAACAGTTTCCCGACGACCTTGATATTGCCGCGCTGTACATCGAGTCGGTGATGGATCTGCGCCCCTGGGGCTACTGGATGCCCGACGGTCAGCCGCACGAAGGCACGGCTGAAATTGCGGCGCTGACGGAAGACGTACTGCGCCGTAATGCCCGTCACCCCGGTGCGCTGCATTTGCAGATCCACCTGCTGGAATCCACCCCGACGCCCGAGCGCGCCGAGCGTTCAGCCGACACGCTGCTGCATCTGATGCCCGGCGCTGGCCACATGGTGCATATGCCGTCGCATATTTATCAGCGCGTGGGCCGCTATGCCGACGCCATCGAAAGCAACCGGCTGGCCATCGTCGCCGACGAGGACTACATCACCCAGTGCCGTGCCCAGGGGCTCTACGCCATGGGCTATTACCCGCACAACATCCACTTCATGTGGTTTGCGGCGATGTTCGACGGGCAGCAGGCGCTGGCCGAGGAGGCCGGTCGCAAGGTCGCCAGCAAAATCGACGACGCCACGCTGAGCGCCATGCCCATGCTGGCCGCCTTTCGCGTGGTGCCCTACTGGACCATGGTGCGCTTTGGCCTGTGGCAGGACGCGCTGAAAGAACCCGCGCCGCCGGCGTCCTCCGCCTTTCTCACCGGCGCGTGGCACTACCTGCGCGGACAGGCCTTTGCCGCCACCGGCAAGCTCGCCGAGGCTAAAGCCGAACTGACCGCGCTGCAGGGCGTGATGAAAGATCCGTCGCTGGATAAAAACCTGTTTTCCCAAAACAGCGCGCGCAGCATTTTGCGGGTTAGCGTGCCGTCGCTGACGGCCGGCATCGCCAGCGCCGAGGGCCGCCACGACGAGGCCATCGCGCAGCTGGAGAAAGCCGTGCGCCTCGAAGAGTTGCTGGTTTACACCGAGCCCTCGGAATGGGCCTATCCCCCCCGCCACGCGCTGGGCGCCGCCCTGCTCGCCGCCGGCCGGCCGGATGAAGCAGAGAGCGTGTACTGGCTGGATCTGCGCAAGCACAAGAACAACGGCTGGGCCTTGAGCGGCCTGCTGCAGGCGCTGCGTGCGCAGAAGAAAGACGCCATGGCCGTGACCGTGGAGGCCCGTCTCAAGGCTGCGTGGGCGAGGTCTTCGGTGAAGCCTGTTGCGGCGGTGGCGCCAGATTTGGCGCTTGAGTGAGGCATAGCCGCTCCGCGATGAGTGGACTTTTGACCGGGGTGGCGCTTAGGGACCGATTGAGGCCTTCGACCGCCCAGCGCCTCGCGCCAGCAGCCGCAGACACGCCCGGCCCTCAGGCGTCCTCACCGAAAAGAGTGGCCAGTCTTCGTGAACCTCGCTAGCCTGATGGCCGATTTTTCAAGCTATGGCTACTTCCTCCGTTGAAAAAAACCGGCACCGGCGTGCTCCCCCATGAATGGTGCTTCGGCGCATTTCTAGCACTGACAGGCCTACGACTGGCCGTGACTGGCGCCGCCGCCTTGCCGTGGTCTTTGGTTTTTTTCGGCTGCCTGCTGGCAAGCGCGGGCGTTATCGTCTGGGCAAGACGCAATCCCACGCCGCTACGCTGGCGGGTGCGACTGTTGTTTTATCCGGCGGCGATGGGTCTCAGTTTTTTTGCGATGGAGCACGCCGTGCCGCTGCTGGGCAAGTCGTCGGTCGATGACCTGCTGCTGGCTTGGGATCGCGCCTTGTTGGGTGAAACGCCAGCGCTGGGCTGGCTGTCGCTGCAGCGGCCATGGCTGGCGGATCTGGCAATGGCCGGGTATTTATTCTTCTTCTGCTACCTGATCGCGGGACCGGGCGGGTACTGCGTGCGCGATCTGGCGCTGTTCTGCAAATGCATCGTCGGACTGTTCGTGCTCTACGGGCTGGGCTTTACCGGCTACACCTTTTTGCCTGCCGGGGGGCCGCACCGGTTCGTGCAATTCGAGCAGCCGCTGGCCGGCGTCTGGCTGCTGGGGCTCACGCTCGGCCCGGTGAATGACGGCAGCAACTCGGTAGACGCCTTCCCCAGCATCCATTTCGCCGCAACCCTGTATCTGCTGCTTTTTGACTGGCAGCACGGGCGGCGTCGATTCTGGGTGGTGCTGGCGCCTTGCCTGCTGCTGTGGTTTGCCACGCTGTATCTACGGTTCCACTACTTCGTGGATTTGGTGGGCGGCGTGCTGGTGGCCTTGGCCGGGTGGGCGGTCGCGCAATGGTGGGCCAAGACCTCCAGCGCCAGCGGTCCAGTGCTTGTGCCTTACGCCGCTAGCGTGCCGGTGACCCGCTTGCCGTGCCGCGCCGAAAGCCGCGTGCCGGAAACCACCGAGTCCACAGGCGGGCGGTGAGGGCGGGGCTTTGACTGCCCGGCGCGGCGAAGGGAAGCGCGGCGGGCGTTGTCTGGAGCAACCTGGTCTTGCTGAAAAAAATATCCGAGTACCTGGACTCGTGGTGGTCGGCGTCGCACGGATCTGTTCGTCGGGCTACAAATCACGCTCGCGCAGCGGGCGGTATTCGCCGCTGGCGATTGGCGATCTGGACAGCGACATTGGCCAGAATTAGACGCCGTTCCGCCACCTGGGAACATTTTTGACTTTTCGCAGGGCCACAATCGCGCGCTCTATTGCAGCCTGTCTGGCTGCCGTGAGCAGCCAACTACACGCAGAAGATCCAAACAAATTCAGCGGTAGTCTTGAAGCACAGTTTCGAACCAACGACGACATCCGGGTCGCGGCGGGCTCGACCTCCCATTTCGATTTCGCGGGCTTCGGCGACTTCGACGCCGCCGAATATCGTCTGGATGGCGACGATAAGGAGGATGAAGGCGAGGGCAAACGGGCAGCTCGAGAAAGCCGTGCGCCTTGAAGAGTTGCTGGTCTACACCGAGCCCTCGGAATGGGCCTATCCGCCCCGCCACGCGCTGGGCGCCGCCCTGCTCGCCGCCGGCCGGACGAAGCAGAGAGCGTGTACTGGCTGGACCTGCGCAAGCACAAGAACAACGGCTGGGCTTTGAGCCGCCAGCTGCAAGCGCTGCGTGCGCAGAAGAAAGACGCCATTGACCTGAGTACGGACTTTGTAGCCAGTCAGGCAGTGGTTGGAGTAAGTAGAAGTCGGCATGGCCGAGTGGGGCGATGCCGCTTATCGACTACCGCTGAATTTCCAAGGGTCGATCAACTCGATGCCGCAGCCCTCGTAGTCGCTCGTGTTACGCGTTGCCACGGTAGCTTCGTGCGCGAGGGCAATTGAGGCGATCTGGCAGTCAAACTGGCTGATCGGGCGACCCGCAGCTCGACGTGCGGCGGCGATGGTGGCGTAGGCTCGCGCCGCGGCGCGATCGAACGGCAGGATGCGATCGCGGAAGTCTTCGTCCAGCAGGCCATCGATCGCGTTGGTGAGCGCGTTGCGACGCTTGCCCGCGGGAAGGATGGCCACGCCATGCCGAAGCTCGGCCTCACCGACGCTCGTGAAGTAGACCGTCGCACCGTCCTGCGTCGACAGCCACCGCTCAACCTGCTTGGCCGGTGCTGGCCGCAGGAGTTCAGAGAGGACGTTGGTGTCGAGGATGACCATCGCCACTAACGGCCGAGTTGGGGTGGTTCACGCATCGGTTCACGGGCGGGCAGTTCCAGATCGGCTCGTGCGCCCGGCTTAACGCGGGCGCGGATCGCAGCGGCCAGATCGCGTGGTGAGGCGGGATCGCTCATGACTCGGCGTAGGATGTCGCGCGCCTCCTCCTCCATCGAGCGGCCGTGTTCCGCGGCGCGCATGCGCAGGCGCTGCTTGATGTCGTCATCGAGGTTGCGGATGGTGATGCTCGCCATGGCGGCGCTCCGGTGAAGAAACAGGCTAGAGTGTAATCATTGATTTCAATGCAATCGATGACGCGGATCGCTCATGCTCTGAAAAGTTATTCCTCTGCCGTTATCCCCAGTTTTCGTAGTCATACGAAACCAAAGTACGGAGCCTCTGGCGGCCTTGGGAGGCGAGGAGAGGAAGCGTTGAAGGAATCGAAGAGCTCCGGGGAACTTGGTGCTCGCGTCCAGCTTTCATGCGTGCCATCGGGATCGTCCAGACCCTATTTTGCAAATCAAACTTGGACCATTCGGCCATCCGTATTTCGCCTGAGCTACTTGCGGTCCCGGCCGCTCCCACCACGCGCAGGTTCGCCGTTGCACGCTAGCGCGTGATGAAATGCACCTTCGCGCGCAAGCGGGGAGCGCCGAATTTCAATTGCGGGGGTTAAGGTGGGTGTTTGTTTATCGGGACGTAAAACGGCGCTGAGTGACCGTTTGCCGAAGCCGCAACAAGTGCCCCTCGCGGCAGAGAGATTTTTCAACACTTTCTCAACACCCGCATAGGGGTGGCGATGAGGTGTTATTTAAATATTTGATTTGCAGGGTGTTTCTGGTGGGCGATAGTGGGATCGAACCACTGACCCCTGCCGTGTGAAGGCAGTGCTCTCCCGCTGAGCTAATCGCCCGTTGCCGGGCCAGAAAAAATGCAGGCGCGGATTGTAGGCGGCGGCTTTGGGGATGGTCAACGAGTCCGAGCGACTTGGACTGCTGGCGGCCCCTATAATCGTGCATCTTTTTTTCTTCGGGCCCGCCTACGCATGAGCATCGTTACCCGTTTTCCGCCCAGCCCCACCGGCTATCTGCACATCGGTGGCGCGCGCACCGCGCTGTACAACTGGCTGTATGCCCGCCGTCACGGCGGGAAGTTTGTGTTCCGCATTGAAGACACCGACCGCGAGCGCTCCACCGACGCGGCGGTGGAGGCCATTTTCGAAGGCATGAAGTGGCTGGAACTCGACTGGGACGACGGCCCGTATTTCCAGACCAAACGCTTCGATCGCTACGGCGAGGCGGTGGAACAATTGCTGAAGACCGACCGGGCCTACCGCTGCTACTGCAGTCGCGAGCGTCTGGATGAACTTCGCGCCGGGCAAATGGCGCGCAAGGAAAAACCCCGTTACGACGGCCATTGCCGCGAGTTGACGGCGCCCCCGGCCAATGCGGGGTCGTCGGTGGTGCGCCTGCGCACGCCGCAGACGGGCAGCGTGGTCGTGGCCGATCAGGTGCACGGCGATGTGGTGTTTGGCAACGAAGAACTGGACGATCTCATCATCGCCCGCTCCGACGGCACGCCGACCTATCACCTGACGGTGGTGGTCGACGACATGGACATGGGCATCACCCACGTCATCCGGGGCGACGACCATCTCAACAACACGCCGCGCCAGATCCACATCCTGGAAGCGCTGGGCGCGAGCCGCCCGGTCTATGCGCACCTGCCGATGATCAACGGGCCAGACGGCAAGAAGCTGTCGAAGCGCCACGGCGCGGTCAGCGTCACGCAGTACCGGGACGACGGCTTTCTGCCGGACGCGCTGCTGAACTATCTGGCGCGTCTTGGCTGGTCGCACGGTGACGAGGAGCTGTTCACCCGCGAGGAGCTGATCCAGAAATTCGATCTGGCCGGCATCAACAAATCCGCGGCGTCGTTCAATCTGGAAAAGCTCTTGTGGGTGAACCAGCACTACATCCAGACCATGCCAGACGCGCGGCTGGCGCAGGCGGCGCGGCCGTATTTTGCGGCGGCCGGGCTGGATGAGGCGCAGGGGCCGACCATCGAAACCGCCATCGACGCGCAGCGCACCCGTGCCCGCACGCTGCTGGAAGTGGTGGAGAAAAGCGCGCCGTTCTATGGGGCTGAGGTCGCCCTGGATCCGGCCGCGGCTGGCAAACATCTGACCGCGGCGAGCCTGCCGGCGCTGCGCGCGCTGCATGAGAAGTTTGCCGCGCTGGCGGATTGGGAAGGCACAGCCCTGCACGGCGTGGTCGAGGAGGTGACGGCTGAGCTGCAAATCAAGATGGGCGCGGTGGCGCAGCCGCTGCGTGTGGCGCTGGTCGGTTCGGCCGCCTCGCCGTCGATCGATGTCACCCTGATGCTGGTCGGCCGCGAGCGCACGCTGGCACGTCTGGCGGCCGCGATCGCCTTGATCGAAAAAGGCTGAGGGGCAGCTCCGAAATTTTGGCTTGACACCCCCAAGGGCACTTGCGTATCGTCCCGCTCCTCGCAACGGCGCTGGGGCTATAGCTCAGCTGGGAGAGCGCTTGCATGGCATGCAAGAGGTCGTCGGTTCGATCCCGACTAGCTCCACCAGATCCGTTTCAGCGGAGGCTGACGTAAAGCGAGTACAGCGTGTTTGGAAACTGCGTCCCCATCGTCTAGAGGCCTAGGACACTTCCCTTTCACGGAGGCGACCGGGGTTCGAATCCCCGTGGGGACGCCATCCAAAAAAACAAACCGGCTTCAAGCCGGTTTTTTTTTGGATGGCGGCCCCACGTTGCGATGCGACCCCGTGGTTCGACGGGTTCGCAACGCGAACCCGGGCGCGCGCAGCGCGGTCCGCAGGACCGAGCAAACGCCCAAGCGTTTGCGAGCCCATCCCCGTGGGGCAGGGCCGCGACAAGGATAAAAAAAACAAACCGGCTTCAAGCCGGTTTTTTTTTGGATGGCGGCCCCACGTTGCGATGAGACCCCGTGGTTCGTGCCCATTTGCGCTCGTACGCGCTAATTGCTGCCAACAGCATTGTCTCTGTCCGTGGGAGCGGCAGCGCCGCGACGCCAGCGCCAAGTCGGCGACGGCGCCAAAAAACAAACCGGCTTCAAGCCGGTTTTTTTGGATGGCGTCCCCACGTTGCGTTGAGACCCCGTGGTTCGTGCCCATTTGCGCTCGTACGCGCTAATTGCTGCCGTCAGCATTGTCTCTGTCCGTGGGAGCGGCAGCGCCGCGACACCAGCGGCAAGTCGGCGACGGCGCCAAAAAACAAACCGGCTTAAAGCCGGTTTTTCGGGATGGTGTTCCCGCCTTGCGTTGTGACCCCGGGCGAAGGATTGTCATCAGCACCGCCATACCCCGGCACATTCGCCCAGTTCATCGCGGCCGCCATCGCAAGGTTCCCCAATCCTGCCCCAAGGACGACAATGCACGCCGTTGCGGCCGCCGGCCGTGCGTTAACGAACAGGAGGCCCTGCGCCATGAGTGACACGATCAAAGAAGCCAGCCAGTCGGGCTGGATTGCCCATCACCGCGAGCTGTATTTGAAAGACCCCGTCGCGGGGCATCTGTGGGATTCGACCTTTGCCGGTGGCCCGGGCCCGCTGCCGACGCTGCTGCTGACCACGGTTGGCGCCAAGTCCGGTCAGGATTCGGTGATGCCGCTGCTGTACGGCAAGGTCGACGGTGGCTACGCCATCATTGCCTCCAAGGGCGGCGACCCGAAGCACCCGGGCTGGTTCCACAACCTGATGAAGCAGCCGGAATGCACGGTGCAGGTGGCAGCGGATGTGTTCAAGGCGCGCATGCGCATTGCGACCGGCGCCGAGCGGAAGGCTGTTTGGGACCAGATGGCGGCGATGTACCCTCCGTTCACCGCCTATCAGGCCAAGACCGACCGCGAAATTCCGGTGGTTGTGCTGGTGCCGGTGGGTTAATGCGGAAACCGGCGCGTCCGCAAGGCGCGCCGGACGGCTGCCGGGTTGGCGCTTAAACGCGCAGTCCGGCCTGCCGCATCAAGGGCAGCACGCGATTCTTGAAGTAGGGGATCTCCACCGCGTAGTCCTGCCAAATCAGCGCCATGCCTTCCACGCCGGCCCGTGCCAGCCCGACGAACTGGTCGACGACCTGCTCCGGCGTGCCGCAAATGAGATACCCGCCCCAGCCCACCACGAAGCGGCGGGCGAACTGCTCGATTTGCGCATTGAAAGAATCGCTCTCTATACCCAGCACCCGCATGATGTTGTGCGCGGCGCCCCAGTCGCCGGCGGCGACAATCGCCTCCAGCGCGGCCCTGGCTTCGGCCTCGGTGTCGCGGACCAGACAGAAGCCGTTGCCCAGCACGCCGATGTCGCGCCCGTAGGCGCGCGCCCTGCCGCGCACATCCGCCGCCAGCGTGGCGGCAGTGTCCAGCGAATCCATGGTGATGAAGTTGAAGTCGACATGACGGGCTGAAAACTCGCGCCCGGCTTCCGAGACGCCGGCGTTCACAATCACCGGATGCGGCTGCTGCACCGGCTTGGGTTCGAGGTAGGCGTCCTTCACGTCGAAGTACGGGCCGTGGTGATCGAAGTGGTTGTCCTGCCACAGCCGCTTGATGACCTCTACCCACTCGCCGGCGCGCGCGTAGCGCTCGTCGTGCGGCAGCTGGGTGGCGCCGAACATCTCCATCTCCGGCGTATACCAGCCGCAGACCACGTTAAGTCCCCAGCGACCCCGTGAGATGTGGTCAATCGTGGCGCCCTGCTTGGCGGCGAACAGCGGGTGCACGGTGCCGACGTGGGAGGTGGCGAACAGCATGATGCGCTCGGTGCGCGCGGCCAGCGCGGCGGCCCAGGTATAAACCTCCATGCAGTGGCCGTTATAGGCGGTCTCGCCGCCGAAACTTTTCCAGCGACCGAAGGGCACCAGAAACTCGAAGCCGGCGTCTTCTGCGTGCTGCGCGATGGCTAGATTGTGCTCGAAGCTCGCTTCGAAACTGGTCGGCGCACGGGAAATCGTGCCGCCGCCGCTGACGTTCATACCAAACACGCCCAGCTTCATCCGGTTGCGGTTATAAAGCGGCACGTGTTGCCGCCGCCATTCGCTCAGCGCGCTATGGGTCATGACTGTTCCTCCGCCCAGTGCCGATCAAAATCCCAGACGGCTTCAAAGCCCATCAGCCGGTGCATCTCGGCGATTGGATAAAGCGGCGTGGCGCTGCCCAGCGTTGACCCGCTGGCCAGCAGATGCTGATAGGTCGCCTCCAGCGCCGCGGTGGCGGCGAGGAAGCCGCTGCCCGGGTAAATGGCGATGGTGTAGCCGAGTTCGCGCAGGCGCGCGGCCGGCAACAGCGGCGAGCGACCGCCTTCCACCATATTGGCGAGCAGCGGGGCGTCGATGGCGTCCGCAATCGCGGCGAACTCGGCCTCTGACTCCGGCGCCTCGATAAAAATCACGTCGGCGCCCGCTGCGCGATAGGCCTGCGCGCGGCGAATGGCCTCATCCAGACCCAGCGCGGTGCGGGCGTCGGTCCGCGCAATCACCAGAAAATCGGCGCTACTGCGGGCCGCGCAGGCCACCTCAATCTTGCGCACCATCTCGGCGGCTGCCACCACTTTGCGGCCCGGTGTGTGACCGCATTTCTTGGGGAATTCCTGATCCTCGATCTGGATGGCCGCAACGCCGGCAGCCTCGTAACCGCGCACGGTGTGGGCGACGTTCAGCAGGCCGCCAAAACCGGTGTCGGCGTCGGCGATGAGGGGCGCGGCGGCGGCGCCGGCCATCAGGCGCGCGCGCTCACAGAGATCGCTGAAGCTAGCCAGACCGGCATCTGGCAAGCCCAGCGCGGAGGCAATGGTGCCGTAGCCGGTCATGTAGAGCGCGTCGGGCTTCAGCCGGTCGGCCACCCGCAGCGAGATCATGTCGAATACGCCTGGCGCGAGACAGAACTCGCGGCGGCGGACGCGCGCGGCAAACGCGTGGCGCTGGTCCTCAAGATTCATGGGGTCCTCCTGCGGCAGACAATCGAGTAAGGCTGAACAGAGTGTCGCACGCGCGCGCCGCCGCGATTGAGCGGCAAGCGGGATTATCGTTACTGTGCCCGGGGCTTTCGGGGCCCGCTGCCCAGCAAGGAGCTTATGGATGTCGGACGCTCGCAACCTTCTGCTTGAATGGGCCGCACGCGGCGCGCTGTCGCCTGCGAAGCTCGAGGCCGCGATGCACCTCGGCGGCGTGGTCCCCGACCACGCGCGCTGGCGACGATTTGTGGACAGCCTGCTGCTGTGGCTAGGCGCTGCGTTGCTGGGTACCGCGCTGGTCTTTTTCCTCGCCTACAACTGGGATGCGATGGGGCGTTATCTCAAGTTCGCGCTGGCCGAAGGCGCGATAGTGCTGGCGCTCGGCGGCGTGCTGTGGCGCGGTGTCGATGCGCCGGCTAGCAAGGCCCTGCTGCTCGCCGCGTCACTCTTTACCGGCGCCCTGCTGGCGCTGGTCGGGCAGACCTATCAAACGGGCGCGGACCCGTGGGAGCTTTTCGCGGTGTGGGCCCTGTGCATTCTGCCGTGGACGCTCCTGTCCCGGCTCGCCGCGCAGTGGCTGCTGGCGCTGGGTCTGCTGAATCTCTCGGTGCTGTTGTATTACCAGACTTTCCTCGGCTTCCCGCTACTGGGCGCGTTGTTTAGCCCGATGGCGCCGTGCTGGGTCCTGCTTGGCTTGAACGGCATGGCGCTCGCCGTGTGGGAACTCGCGCGTCTGCGCGGCGGCGACTGGCTAAAGCCCCGCTGGCCCTTGCAGCTGATTGGGGCTGCGGTGATGGCTATCGCGACGGTGCTCGGTCTGTGGGCGGCAATTGATGCCGGTCGCGAGAGCCTGACCGAAGCGCTGGGCTGGGCGGGCTGTATCGCCCTCGTCTACGCGGTGTATCGCCGACGACAGCGCGATCTGTTCATGCTTGCCATGGCCGCGCTGTCGGTGGTCGTGGTGGTCAACACCTGGCTGGGTCGCCAGCTGGTCGAGAGCTTCAGCGACCCGCGGATTCTGCTAGTCTCAGCAAGCTTTCTCGCCAGCTCAACGCTTGCCGCGCGTTGGCTGCAGCGCGTCGCCCACGAGGCCGAGCCATGACGCCGCGCCCGGCTGCGCTGTGGGCCCGTCTTGCCGCGGCCGGACTGGTTGAGGGTGAGCAGCCGGTGCCAGAAGCGGGGCGGCGCTGGTATGTGCGCCTGATGCTGGGCGCCGCCGCCTGGCTGGCGGCCATCACGCTGCTGGGCTTTTTAGTCAGCCTGACTTTCGTGTTGCTGAAGTCGCGCGCGGGTCTACTCGGCACCGGCATGGTGGCCTGCGGTCTGGCCTATGCGATGTTCCAGCGCGGGCGCACCAGTCACTGGCACGCGCAGCTCGGGCTCGCGGCCAGCTTTGTGGGGCAAGGGCTGATGGCCTGGGCCCTGTTCGGCTCTTTCGACAACGGGGACGTGCTGCGGGATACAACCGCCTCGCTGTGGATGGCGCTGATTGAGGCGCTGCTCACGGTAGCGCTGCCCAATTCGATCAATCGCTTCGTGAGCGCGCAGTTCGCCGTGGGATTACTGGCGCTGGCCGCCGACGACCAAGGTCTCGGCACGCTGGTGCTGGGCGGCGCTGCAGTCCTCACCGCGGTCCTCTGGCTGAACGAGTTTCGCTGGTTCGAGCGTGCCGAGGCCCTGCGGGCGATCGGCTTTGGCGTCGCGAGCAGTCTGCCGGGGCTGGCGCTGGCGGTGCGACAAAACATGCCCCCGCCGGCTGCGCCCGGCGACCTCGGGCTTACCCTTAATGGCCTCGACTTCCGGGCGCCGTGGCTGGCAAGTGTGCTGGTGGGCGCGGTGCTGCTCGCAGCCGTCCTCACCTTGTGCCGCCGGCAGGGCCTTGCCGCCGGCGCGCGCGCGATGGGCTTGGCCGGGCTCGCTGCCGTGCTGTGCGGCATGCTGGACCTGAAGGCCGCCGGTATCGCGAGCAGCCTGTTGCTGGTGGTGCTCGGGTTTGCGCACGGCAATCGACTGCTGCTGGCGCTGGGCCTCCTCTCGCTGGGGGGGTGTGTGAGCTGGTTTTACTACGCGCTCAGCCTGACCCTGCTCGAGAAGTCGCTGTGGCTGGCCGTCGCTGGCGGCGCCCTGCTGCTCGCGCGGACGGGCCTGCGCGTGCTGCTGGGCCCGCCGCCGCCGGAGGTCGACACGCATGCGTAAGGGGGTGGCGGTCGCTGCCGGTTTACTGATCCTCACGGCGATTAACTGGACCATCGTCCAGCGCGAGCATTTGCGGCGCGAGGGGCGAGTGGTGCTGCTGGAACTCGCGCCGGTCGACCCGCGCTCGCTGATGCAGGGCGATTACATGGCGCTGCGCTATCAACTGATGGCGGCGGCGTTTGGCGAACTGGACGCATCCACCCCCGCTGACGGCTATGTGCTGGTCATGCCTGACGCGCACGAGGTGGCGCAGTTTCGCCGCCGGGTGGCGCGGGATGAGCCGATGCGCCCGGCGGCGGATGAGCTGACGCTGCGCTACCGGTTGCGCAACGGCGTGGTGCAGTTTGCGACGAACGCGTTCTTCTTTCAGGAAGGCACCGGCGCCCGCTACGAATCCGCGCGCTACGGCGAGTTTCGGGTTGGCGCCGACGGCGAGATGCTGCTGACCGGCTTGCGCGACGCTCATTTCCAGCGCCTCGGCGCCGCCGACGCGCCACCCTGATCCGGACCCACCGCGCGGGCTTGTGGCGCGCGGGGTGAGTCTCTACCGTGAAGCGCTTGCCGCCTTGGACCCGAATCCATGCCACTGCCTGTTCCTGCCATCGTCTTGCTGCCGCCCGCGACGGGATGGCCATGCTGCGCGCGGCCGCTTGTCGCATGAAGGGGGAGGCCGCCCGCGCGGTGCTGCTCGCACGCAGCTTTGAATCCCGGCAGGGCGCGGCGCGCGTCCTCGACGAGCGTGAATGGGCGGACTGCACGCGCGCCGGGCTGGCCGCTCCCGGGGCCGCGGAGAGTTTCGAGGTTTTTCTCACGGCCCGTGCCGCTGCCGTCGCCGCGCGCTTGCAACAGCGAGAGCCGGCGCTGAGCGGCTTGCCGTTAGCCGATGCGAGCTTCCGACGCGCGCAGGGCGTGCTTGTGGGGCTCGGACTCCTCGCGGGACTTGGGACCAATCTCTTCAACGGCAGCGACCGCTTCAATTTGTTCGCGCCGGGGGTGGTGGCCGTCCTGATCTGGAATCTGGTTTTTTTTGCCGCGCTCTTGATGCGCGCTGTGCCGCGTCGTGGCCAGACGGAGCGCCGGAGCGTCGGGTGGGTAGGGCGGTTCGCGGTCTGGCTGGCCAGTCAGGCGCAGCGTCGTCTGGCGCCAGGAGCCGCGACCCCGCCGCCGGCCGTGGTCGATTTCCTGCAGGACTGGCACGCGGCCGCGCGCCCCCTCCTGACCGCAAGATTCCTCAGTGCGCTCCATCTCGCCAGCGCGGCTCTGGCGCTGGGGCTGGTCGCGGGCATGTATGGTCGCGGGCTGGTCGCCGAATACCGCGTGACTTGGGGCAGCACCTTCATCGACGCCGGGCAGGCGCAGGCCTGGCTGGCGACGCTGCTGTGGCCGGCCACGGCGCTGACCGGCATTCCGTTACCGGACAGCACGACACTTGACGCCCTGCGCCACGATACCCGGCTGTCCGCTGCGGCCGCCTCGGCCGCGCCGTGGATTCATCGCTATGCCCTGATGCTGGGGCTGGTGGTGGTGCTGCCGCGCCTCTTGCTGGCGCTGTTTGGCCGCTGGCAGGCCGCGCGGCTGTGGGCGAATTTTCCCTTGCCGCTGGCCGACCCGTATTTCGCGCCGCTGGCGCGCCTCCATGCGGCGGCGCAGGCCCGCGTCTTGCCGCCGCTGACCGGCCATCTCCAACTGGCGGTGATGGTGTTCCCGCGCGCGTTGTCGAGGCCGGCCGAGGCCGGTCTGCGCGCGCTGATCGCCGCTGCCCTGGGGGATGCCTTAGCGCTGACGCTGGACGAGGCCGGGTCGGATGCTGAACACCTGCCGCCCACGCCGCCGGCATCGACGCATGCCTTGGTGGTCTGCGACCTCGCGAGCACGCCGGAAGCTGATACCCATGGCCCGCTGCTCCGCCGGGAGACGCGCCTGCCGGTGGCGCTGCTGCTGGACGAAAGCCGCTTCCGCGAGCGCTTTGGTGAAGGCTCGGCGCGACTGGCCGAGCGCCGGGACGGGTGGCGCCGCTTTGCGGCGGCGGCCGGGGTGCGGGTGTTGAGCCTGCCGCTGGTCGGGCTTGAGCCTCACGCGCACGCGGCCGCTTTCCGCGCGCTGCTAGGTTTAGGCGAGGGGGCCGCGCCATGAGCCCGGACACGGCGCCTGACAGCATCGAACTGACGCTGGCTTCGCACACCAACGTCGGCAAAACCACTTTGCTCCGCACCCTGCTGGGTAAGGACGTGGGCGAGGTGCGGGACGAGGCGCACGTCACGCAGTTCTCCGAACGCTACACCTGGCTCGAGACCGCGCAGGGCGAGGCGCTGAAGCTGTGGGATACGCCGGGCTTTGGCGACAGCCAGCGGCTGGAACAACGCATGCGGCTGTCCGGCACGCCGCTTGGCTGGCTGTTGCGGCAGGTGTGGGACCGGCTGACCAATCCGGGTTTCTATTACAGCCAGCTCGCGCTGCACACGGTGAAGGACAGCGCGGACGTGGTGCTCTATCTGGTCAATGCGGCGGACTTTCCGGCGGCCAGCGCCGAAGTGCTGAGCGAGATGCGGATCATCGAATGGACCGGCAAGCCGGTGATCGTGCTGTTAAACCAGCTGGGCGAGCAGCGCACGCTGGAACAGGATGCGGCCGACATCAGCGCCTGGACGCAGCTGCTCGCGCCGTTCGCGCAGGTTCGGACGGTGCTGGCGCTGGACGCCTTTACGCGCTGCTGGGTGCAGGAGTTTCGCTTGCTGGCGGCGATTGAAGAGGCGCTGCCGGCGCCGGCGCGGCGGGCCCTGTTGCGGCGTCTGGCTAACGAACTGCGCGAGCGCCATTTGCGTGTGTTCAGCGCCGCGACCGTCGCGCTGGCTGATTGTGTGACCGCCTGCGCGCTGGCGCGGGTCGAGGCCGAGACGCCGGCCGGGCAGGGCCGGCTGCGCGGCTATGTCGACCGCCTGCTTGGGCGCAGCCCCGATCTGGCAAGTGCCGGTGCGGCGCTCCGCGCGCAGGCCGGCATCGCCACCACCGGAGCGGTGATCGCGCTGATCGCGGCGCATGGACTGGATGCCCGCATGCGGAACGACATCGAGGCTGGCCTTGCGGTGACGCCGGGCAAGGCGGCCCGCGGCGGTGAGCGTCTGATTTCTGCCCTCGGTCCGGTTGCCGGCGGCATGCTGGGTGGGCTGCTGACGGATCTGATGACCGGCGGCCTTAGCCTCGGTCTCGGCGCGCTGCTGGGCGGCGCCGCCGGCCTGGTGGGCGGCCGGGTGGCGGCCCTGGAGTTCAATCGCATCAGCGGCAGCGGTGGCCACTGGGTGGAGTGGAGCCCGGCGGCGCTGAATGAACTCATCGCGCGGTTGCTGATGGCCTATCTGGTGGTGGCGCACGCCGGGCGCGGCCGTGGTCCCGCGACGCTGGAGCGCGAGCAGCCGCGCTGGCGCGAGGCGGTGCCGGCGTTGCTGGCCAGCCGACGCGCGACGCTGGAGGCGCTGTGGGCGAGCCGGGCAGAGGCTGTCGTTGATCCCACGGCCGGCGCAGGTTTTCGCGTGCAGCTGCTGGCGCTGGTCGCCGATTTGCAGTGGGCGGCGCTCATCGCGCTGTATCCCGAGGCCGATCGCTTGCGGGTAGGAGATTGACGCCGAGGGACGTGCGCGGCGCCGCCATTGCGGGCGTCACGGCCTCACGCGCAAAACCGGCGAGGCCTTGCTTGTTCGGGCGTCGCTTCTTGGTTAGGGTCGAGACCTGTCCACCCTTTCCCGGAGCGCGCCATGGTCCAAGACCCTCATCATCCGCACGACCACGATCACCCCCACGATCACGGTCACGACCACGCGCCGGTCGACTGGAAGCTGCACGGGGTGAAAGTCATTCCCGGCGACCAGCTGGACACCAACACCGCGCAAACCCCGGGCATGAACCGCGCGGCGGCGATCAACCTGGCGCGCGTCGGCGCCCAGAAAATCTGGGCCGGCACCGTGCACATCCATCCCAACGCGAAGACCGGCGCGCATCACCACGGCGCGCTGGAAAGCGTGATTTATGTGATTAAGGGCCGGGCCCGCATGCGCTGGGGCGAGCAGCTGGAGTTCACCGCCGAGGCGGGTCCGGGGGATTTTATTTTCGTGCCGCCGTATGTGCCGCATCAGGAGATCAACGCCTCTACCGATGACACGCTGGAATGCGTGCTGGTGCGCAGCGATAACGAGGCGGTGGTGGTCAATCTCAATATCGAACCCATTGAGAAGCCCGAAACCGTGCTGTGGGTAGACCCTATTCACAAGGGCTAGACGCAAGTCGCCGGCGCGCAGGCGGTAGCGCTCAGCTCCGGCGAATATGCGTGGTGGTGGCGTCCAGCACGCGCTGGCCGCCCTGCGCGGTGAGCCGGGTGCGGACGACCGCGGTATTCCGGCCCTGGTGCTCGATGCGTGCCTCGGCGGTGATCTCGGCGCCCACGCCGGCGCCGATGAAAAACGCCGCAATGCCCGCTGTCCTCCAGCCCGCCGGCAGCGCCTCCTCGGCGGTCACTATCGCCATCCCGAGTTGCAGCCCGCCCTGTAAATGTCCCACACGATTGCCCAGATGCGGCCCATTGCTGACCGTACAACGCGCACCCTCGGCGCCGGCCTGCGGCACGAAGCCCCAGAAATGACGCAGAAAACCCCGGCCACCGCCGCAGGATTGAATCGCTTCCTCGGCCCGCCGTAGCAGAGCCTGTTCATCCACGGTCAATTCGTTTTCAGCGAGCGGTGCCGCTTCGGCATGCACCGCGCTGACCAGCGGATACATCGTGCGGCCCGGCGGCGGCTTCATCACCATGAAGGCCCCGGTGCCAAACAACAGTCCTTGCCCGCCGCCACTCACGCTGACCCGGCACAGCCCCTGCCGGCTGTCGGCGCCGTCCACGAACTGCACAAATTCGCCCACGCCACTAAACGGCCCCACGCGCGGCGCGCCGGTGAACTGCAGGCTCATGCTGACCGTCGCCAGCCGCTGTGCGGGCGAGAGTTGGGCGCGCACCACGCTGCCCATGGAGATATCTGCCAGGAGACAAATTGCGGCGATGTCGCCTTCGCCGGAGGGGTCTTCGCAGTGGAGTCCGTGGTCGATTTCAATCACCGCGCGCGGCGGCGTGAGATCGATGAAGCGCGTGCCCAGATAATTGCCCGAGTAGTTGAAACCCGGGGTGCGTTCGAGGGCGAGGGCGGTGAGGACACGTTGGCGGATATCGGTCATAGGGCGATGCTTGATGCTTCGGGTCGAGGATAGCCCAGAGCGTCGCGCGCAAGAATGCCCCTCGCGAGTTGAATGACAGTCAGCGCTGCCGATCGTGCGGTAACCGACAGTGGCAAGCTGCGGCGCCGGAACAGCCTCACTGGAAGACCCAGGCGGGCCTGATGCCCGACTTTCGCCATTGGCAGGCGCCAGCCTTAAGCGATTGCCTAGAAGGCGAGCGAAACCTGTGTGTACAGATAGCTTGAATCACCGGCACCGGCACCGGTCGCGTTCGGCGCCTTGCCAGGAAAGTCGCCGTTAAGCAGGAATACCCCGCCGAACTCCAGCGCAAGATTTTTCGGAAGCACGGTCCAGCTGACGCTGAATTCGAATTCATTGCCGATGAAGTCGCCGGACTGTCCCAAGGAATCGGCAACCCGGGCTGCCGCCCAGGCATCGCGTTCCTCGGCCAACCAAAACGCGCGGTAGCCCAGCATCGTCTGTACCTCAGGTAAGGGTTTTGCCGTCACTCGTGCACCAGGCGAGACGAGATTGGCCCGCGAGAATGCGCCCCACAGACTGGTCGGCCCGTAGTCGAAGCGGCGAGCGCTGAACAGGCTATCGAAGCGCCCACTCCGATTGTCGCCCGGATCGCCGTCACCGCTGGCGTAGTCAAACATCACCGCCAAGCGCGGCGACCATGGTGCCTTGAAGGTGTAACCGACCTGGACAGTTTCGTAGTGCCCGAAGTGGTCGAGATCGTTCACCGTGCTTGGCTTGTCGTCGCTGCGGACGGTGCCGGCCTGCATGATGACTTCGAGTTGATAGTCGAATGCGGCGGCCGCAGGTTCGCGGAAGAAGCGAAAACCCGGGGTCACGATATTCCGGTTGCGCGTGGCAAATACCTCATCACTTTCGTGCAGGCCCATCACGTAACCCTCCAGCCGCGCCTTGGCGAGCAGCGGAGCGGAGCGGACGCCGATCAACCAGAAAACGGTGCCGAAATCCTCTTCGTCCCACGCCGCATCGTCATTCAGCAGCGAAGGTTTGTCGCCGGGTAGGCGCACGATGGGCGCGGCGACGAACACTTCGCTCGACCAGCCGTCGTTGGCGGCAAATTTCCAGTCGGCGCCGGTGAACGCATTGATGGTGTTGCGAAAGCGATTACGGGCCAACAATCGGCGGGACCCGAAATCAATCGTTTGTCGTCCCAGGCGCAATTCGTTGGCGCCGTTCAGATTGGCTAGGTTGTCAAACTTGAAAACGCCGTAGGCCTGCAGCAAATCAGCCGCGCCGACGATGGTGGTGTCGAGCGGCGTACCGCTGTCGTCCAGCACAGCGCGGGCATCGATCATCTCAAGCCCCAGTCGGGCTTGTTTGGAGCCCGCTTCGAGCAGTGCGGTCGTTTGCATCAGGAGTGCCTGATCGCCGCCTTGTCCGCCGGCTCTAAACTGCCCATCCAGCGTTTCGTAGCGATAACGGCTCTGGACTGACACGGATAGCCAGTCGGGAAGCTTTAGTGCTTCCTGCACGCGGAAAGGCGTCGGGCGCGAAGATTCGGCGGCCAGCGCGGCGAAAGCGGGAACGGTAAGTGCCAATAGCAAGGCGGCAGTGGATCGAATAGGCATTAATTCCAGATTCCATCGTGAATTTGGGGCCGCGAAGGCTAGCCGATTCAAGAGCACCTGCGATATTGCAACTTTGTGCCTATTGCACCTCCGGCGCGATGGCGAAACGATCGACTCCTACCAACGCTCTCGGACAACCATGAAACAGTTCCTTGTCGCCTCGTTACTTGTGATCAGCGCGCTCGCCGCACACGCAGAGGAGCGTCTTCGGCTGGCCACCACCACCAGCACGAGCGACTCTGGCCTGTTGGCGGCGATCAATCCGGCCTTCGAACAGCAGGCCGGGGTCAAGGTGGACGTCATCGCCGTAGGTAGCGGCAAAGCGCTGACGCTGGGACGCAACGGCGATGTAGACGTGTTGCTCACGCACGATCCCGCCGCCGAAGAAGCCTTTTTGGCCGAGGGCGCCGGTGTCGATCGCAGGGCGGTGATGGAAAATGATTTCGTTATCGTCGGCCCGCCATCCGACCCCGCGGGCGTGGCCGAGGCAACTTCGGCCGCCGACGCGATTGCCCGCATCGCCAAAGCCGGGGCCTGGTATGTCTCGCGGGGGGACAAAAGCGGCACCCATGTAAAGGAACAGGCTCTGTTCAAGGCCGCGGCGGTGGCGGCGGATGGCAAGTGGTATCTGTCCGCCGGTCAGGGCATGGGGCCGGTGTTGCAGATTGCGGATCAGAAACCGGCATACACCCTCGCGGATCGCGGCACCTGGCTGGCGCTGCGGGGGAAGCTTGGGCTGAAACTGCTCTATGCGGGCGATCCGATTCTTGCCAACCCTTACCACGTGATGAGCGTGAATCCCGCGCGTCATCCGAACACGAATGTGAAGCTGGCCAAGGCCTATGCCAACTTCCTGACCGGAGCTGACGGCCAGCGCCTCATCGGTGCCTTCAAGGTGGACGGCGAGATGCTGTTCAGGCCAACTGCCAGCCACTAGGCACTCGCGGAGTTTGTTACGCCCTTGGAGTTTTTTGCCGAATCCTTCGCACGTGCGCTCCATCTCATCCTGAGCGCAGACGCCGAACTGGTCGCGATTGTGGGCACCTCGCTGTCTACCTCGTGTGCCGCGGTGCTTATCGCTTCCGTGCTGGCAATCCCTGCCGGGATTGGTGTCGCAATTACGCAATTCCCGGGCAAGAATGCGTTGAGGCACGGCTTGAATGCCTTGATGGCGCTGCCGACGGTGGTTGTTGGACTCCTGCTCTACGGACTCCTATCGCGGCAGGGTCCGCTTGGGAGCTTCAATTTGCTGTTCAGCCCGCTGGCGATCGTCATCGGCCAGACCGTGCTGGTGATCCCCTTGCTGTGGAATCTGGTGTGGACGGCAGCGCAGTCCGCCGACCCTCGCATCATCTTTACCTGCCGGACCTTCGGGGCAGGGCGATATCAGCAGGCCCGCATCGTGCTTCACGAATGTCGACGGCCGGTGGTCGCGGCAACCATCCTTACCTTCGGGCGCGCCATCGGTGAGGTCGGTGTCGCGATGATGCTCGGTGGCAATATCGCCCACTACACCAGAACCATGACCACTGCGATTGCGCTGGAGACCAGCAAGGGCGAGTTTGCGCTCGGACTGGCGCTGGGGTTGCTGCTGCTGCTGGTCGCGCTGCTGACAAATCTTGCGCTCAGCTTGTTGGATCGGCGGTCCGAATGACGCCGCTTTATTCGCTCAAGGACGTGAAAGTGCGGCGGCAGGGGCGTCTTATTCTGAACGTTGATGCGCAAGCGATCGCCGAGGGCGGCATCACCGCGCTGGTGGGCCCCAACGGCGCGGGGAAAAGCACGCTGCTTGAACTGCTCGCCTTTCTGTCAGCGCCGAACGAAGGTGAAATCCGCTTCAAGGGCGAGTGGGTCAGTGCTGCTAAACGCACGCCTCACCATCGGGACGTTGGTCTGGTGCCGCAGCGTCCATTCCTCTTTGATCGAACCGTCGCTGCCAACGTGGAACTCGCGCTGCGAATCCAGGGGCATGCGCCCTTGGACGTGCAGCGTCAGACTGATGCAACGCTGGCGCGTCTGGGGCTGGCGCCGCTCGCGTCCCGGCATGTGCGGGGGCTCTCCGGCGGCGAAGCGCAAAAGCTCGCCATTGCGCGGATTCTGGCGCTGGAACCTGCGGTATTGCTGCTTGACGAGCCTTTCAGCTACCTCGACGCGCACGCAACCGAGGACCTCGCCGAGTTGATGTCGACGCTGACTTCCACCCGGACAGGCAAGATTATTTTCTCTACCCATGATCACCTGCTGGCGGCCCGCTTGGCACAGCAGGTGATTGGCCTGATCGGTGGGCGCACGCAGGAAGGCATGCTCCTGAATCACTACCCGGGCCATCTGGATCCCGACCGGCACACGTTCGACACCGGCCGGCTAGTGATTCAGGTTGCAGACCACGTCCGCAACGGCTCCCGGGTCGTCATTGATCCCGCCCACGTCGTGCTCTCGGCCCGTCTGCTGGAGTCGAGCATGCGCAACGAGTTTCCCTGTCGGGTTACCGCGCTTGCCGAACAAGATGGGGAGGTACGGGTAACGCTTGATGTTGGCGAATGTCTCTACGCGCTGGTGACCCATGAAACAGTGCAGCGGCTCGGATTGCGCCCCGGGGTGGCGGCATGGGCGGGTTTCAAGGCCAATGCTGTGAGGGTCTATTGAGGCGCAACTGGGCCCCGAACGGCGGGAGCAAAACGAGCGACGGAAGGTCTTGTGCCTGAGGTGTCGGCCTGCTCCAGCGCGTCGAGGACGCCATTCCTGGTAGGGCCCGGTGGGGTGGACCGCGCGTCTCTGCTGGCACTGGAAGGGGGGAGGGACGAAGTTTGTGTGCGCTTGCCCTTCCACCATGAAGGGCCTGCCGGCCCGTTCGATGCGGTCGGCGGCGGAGAAAATTGGTGGAGCTGAGGGGGATCGAACCCCTGACCTCTGCATTGCGAACGCAGCGCTCTCCCAGCTGAGCTACAGCCCCACGAGTGAGGGCGGGGAGTTTAGCGGGCGAGTGCGGCTTGCGCCAGCCCGCCGGCCGCATTTCGTTGCGCGGCCGGACGCGGGCTGCAATCATCCGGGCATGCCGCCAGAGGTCCTGCCCGTGAACGACGTTGCCCACCTGCCGCCCGCCTTGCCCTTGAGAGATTTCCCGCCGCTGCGGCGCGCGGCGCTGGAAACCCTGCAACTCAATCTTGGCTATCGCTGTAATCAGGCCTGCGCGCATTGTCATGTCGATGCGGGCCCCAGTCGCACCGAGCAGATGTCGGCCGAGACCGCTGAACTCGCGCTGCGCTTTGCGCGCGAGGCCGGGGTTAAAACCCTTGATCTGACCGGCGGCGCGCCGGAGCTCAATCCGGTATTCCGGCCGCTGGTCGCCGCGGCGCGGGCGGCGGGGCTGTCAGTCATCGACCGCTGCAATCTGAGCATTCTGGAAGAGCCAGGCCAGACCGGCTTGGCCGATTTTCTGGCCGCGCAGGGCGTGCGGGTGGTGGCTTCCTTGCCGTGCTATGGGCCGGACAACGTGGATTTACAGCGCGGCAAAGGCGTGTTCGAGAAAAGCATTCGCGGCCTGCGGCGCTTGAACGCGCTGGGCTATAGCGACCCCGCACGGGGTCTGGTGCTGGACCTCGTCTACAACCCGCTGGGTCCGCATCTGCCCCCCGCGCAGGCGGCGCTGGAAGCGACGTACCGCGAGCGACTGGCGCAGGACTACGGGATTCGTTTTAACCATCTGCTGACCTTGGCCAACGTCCCGATCGCACGGTTTCGCCATGCGCTGGAGCGCGATGGGCACTATCAGTCGTACTTGCAGATGCTGCAGACCGCGCACCGCGATGAGAACCTCCCGGCCGTGATGTGCCGCAGCCTGCTTAGCGTTGATTGGCAGGGCGAGGTGCACGATTGCGACTTCAACCAGATGCTGGGCATGCCGCTGGGCGGCGGCCAGCGGGTGCATCTGGCGGACTTGAAGCCTGCTGAGCTCAGCGGCCGCCCGGTCGCCGTTGGTCCGCATTGTTTTGCCTGTACGGCGGGCAGCGGCAGCAGCTGCGGGGGCGCGTTGTCGGCGGTATGAGCCGGCCCTGGCTCAGCATCATCCTGCCGGTGCTGAACGAGGCGCCGACGCTAGTCGAGGCCTTGCACAGGCTGGAGTCCTGGCGCGCCGCGGGGGCTGAAGTCATCGTGGTCGACGGGGGCAGTACCGACCAGAGCCGCGAGTTGGCGGCCGCTGGCGCCGACCGCGTGCTCGCCGCGCCACGCGGTCGGGCCACGCAAATGAACGCCGGGGCAGCTGCGAGTGCTGCAGATTTACTGCTTTTTCTCCACGCCGATACCGCCCTGCCCGCAGCAGCGCAGGCCGCCTTGCGCGCGCTGCCGCAGGCCCCCTGCTGGGGGCGGTTTGATGTTGAACTGGACGCGCCGGGTCTCGCCTTGCGGGTAGTTGCAGCGATGATGAACTGGCGCTCGCGCCTGACCGGCATTGCGACCGGCGATCAGGCGATCTTCGTCAGCCGGGGGCTTTTTGAGCGCTGCGGCGCGTATCCGCCTATTCCGCTGATGGAAGACATTGCCCTGTCCGCGCAGCTGCGCCGGCTGTGCAAGCCCGCTTGCCTGCGGCCACGCGTGCGGACCTCGGCGCGTCGCTGGGTGCAGGGTGGGGTGCTCCGGACGGTGCTGCTGATGTGGGGGCTGCGGCTGGCTTATTTCATGGGCGTTGCGCCGGCGCGCCTTGCCGTTTGGTATCGGCAAGTCCGATGAATCACGCGGCACGCACCGCGTTAATCCTGTTCGCACGTGGTCCACAACCTGGCCGGGTCAAAACGCGCCTTGCCGCGGCACTTGGGGCGGTCGAGGCCGCCCGGCTGTACGCGCTGTTGCTGGGGCGCAGTCTGGCGCTGCTCGCCCGTTGGCCGGGCCCCCGCGTGCTGGCCTGCGCAGAGCCGGCCAGCCTCGCGTATTTTCGCGATTTGCCGCAGGCACAGGGCTGCACGCTCCGGCTGCAGGCGGGCGAGGATCTGGGGTCGCGCATGGCAAACGCGCTGACGCTAGCGTTAACGGAGGCGCCGCAAGCGCTGTTGATGGGCAGCGACCTGCTGGATGCGGAATTTGGAGATCTGGAAGCGGCGGCGGCTTGGCTCGCCCTGGGGGCCGACGTGGTGCTGGGCCCGGTTGCTGACGGCGGCTACTGGTTGCTGGGGCTGCATCGCCCGCAACCGGACCTGCTAACCGACATGCGTTGGAGTACGCCGTCCGTCATGCAGGACACCTGCACGCGCTGCCAGTCGCTGGGGCTACGCTGGCGGGGGCTGCCGCTGCGTCACGATCTGGACAGGCCTGCGGATCTGGCGGGTTTCGAGACGTTGCTTCGCGCAGCGCCGACGCTGCCGCTGATGTCAGAGAACGACTAACGTCGTTGCCGCTGCATGCGTTCGATTTCCGCACAGAGCTGCGAGATTCGTCGCTCTGCGGCGGCGGAAATGTTGTTAAATCGGGCGCGCACCCGGGGAACGCGGGCCCGTTGCGGGGCATCAACGTGCACCAGTTCAACCTCGGTGACGATCGACTGGTTGTCCGGCAGCATGATGCGGCAATGCGCCGTTTGGTGCGGGTCGACGCCTTCTTCCATGTTGCCAGCGGTGATCCGGGCGCAGAGTCCGCCCATTGAGATATCGCGCAGTTCGCCTATCAGCCGGTGATTACGCGCCAGATCAAAATAGATCTGCAGGCCCCGGTTGAGCGGCACGGTCACCCGGTATTGCCGCCGGCGTTGCGGGTATTCGATTCGCGAGGGGAAGTCGACCCGATAGAACGGCAAGCCGTCTTGCACACCAATCGCGGCGACCTTGGAATCAAAATGTAACTGCACGCCGTCGACCAGAGCCCGAATGTGCAGCACATCGCCTTTCACCAGCCGCCCCGTGCCCGGCGCCGGCGTTAACTCATCCAGCATCAGCACGCGCTGTTCCGGCACGATTTCGATAATGGCGCTGCTGTAGGCTTCGGGCCGGTTGCCGATGAACACCGTCAGCGCGCAGTGATTGGTCAGGGCGCGACGGAGGACGACGTAGATTTCGGCGGTGACGGCGCTTAGGCCTGAGGGCGTTGCGTTTGCCCCGTCGGTCGTATCGTCAGCCAGCCATTTGATGATTTTCCGGAATACCACGTTCAGCCCCGACTCGACAGATCACACCCGCTCCCTGGACGGCGCCGCATAGCTGCTGGCGCCGGCCCGGCCCCGGGCATCGTATAGACGTTCCCCGGGTACTCTACCTTTGACGATATCGAGCAGGGCACCGACCAAATTGCGGCTTGATTGAACGGCTGCGCCGTTTTTCCGATTGGCGAGTGCGCAATCGGCAAGCAGGCTTTCGATTCGGGCCCAATCTTCCTTGGCCTTGGGATCCGTCTCCTGCGTGCGCGCCGCGAAATCGCAGCCGCTTGCTGCATCCTCAATCGCCGTGGTCAGTTGCTGCTTGCGGTTGGCGCAGGCTTCAATGACCTCGGCGTTCCGTTCTAGCAGCGCCGCATACTCGTCTAGCAGCAGGCGATTGAATTCGACCAGCAATGCCAGCAGGGCTTCGCGCGCATTAGCTGGCGTAGACGGCATGCGATCAGGCCTGCGTGGGGCCGCCGGTCATCATGCTTTCGAAGCCGATAACCTTTTCTGCAACCTGCTGGTTATCGATTTGATAGCTGCCATCGTTGATCGTTTGCTGGAACGCATCGACCCGCTGGCGATCGACGACCGGAATATTGGCGACCGACTGGGTGAGCTCGCGCAGGCGGCTCGCCGTGTCAGTCAGTTGCACCGTTTCGGTAGACGGCGCGCTGGTGGTGTTGGCATTAACCTGCGGCGCGCTCGCCGACTGGGTCTTCTCCAACTTCACCATGCGCTGGTCCATCGCGGTGATGATTGAGGAACTGGTGTTGTTGACTTCAGAAACCATTGCGTAGATCTCCTGATGAGATGCGAGCCTTAGCGGCACACTCTTTCATAAGCTTTAAGACTTCTCATTAACTTTGCGCGCACGGGCGGCATTTTTCCCGGACGCGGCTCACGGCAGGGACGCTGCCCCACCCCCGTCGACCACCACCTCGCCCGAGGGCTGGATGGTGCCTTCAATCACTTTTTTGGAATTATTGTTGCGGACCGAGATGCGATCGCCGATGCCACCGGCCTGCAGCGCGGTGCCCGTAACCTGAATGGCAATGCTGCCGGTAGCCAGCGACAGCGTCACGGCCTGACCTCGACGCACAATTTGCCGGGGCTTCACGATGCTGCGGGTGAATACGGTGCCCGCTGCCAGCGCACGCTGGGTGACTTGCCCGAGCAGGCTCTCCGTTTCCTGAATGGCGCCCGGCGGTGGCTCGGTCAGCAGGCGTTTTTCAAGGCGAAGGTCGGTGACTGTCAATGTCTTGCCGCGGTCTATGTTTTGAGCTGCCGAGATTACGACAAATTCTTGACGAATTATCGCCGGAACAAACAGCGTCCAGGGGCTCGGCCCCGGGCAATTGACGGCGACCGTGGTCGCGCCCCGCGTCCGCGCGCCGGGCGGCATCGTCAGTGAGAGCGGGGTCGGGCAGGCGCTGAGGCGCAGTCTTGGGTCGAGTTGCCCGGCATCCACCTGTATTTTTTCACCTGATTTTGCGACTTCCCGGCTCAGAAAGCCGGATACGGCCTCGCGTACGGCCGGCAGCGACTGCACGGCCGGCATCTGGGCCGCAGCGGGCAGGGCGACGAAAGCCAGCAGGCCCAGCAGGAGCGGGCGGGCGGGGTGACGAGGTGGACGGAGAGCTTGCATGTCCCTCGCGTTTGCAAGACCGGTGCCACCCGCTTGCTCAAGCTTTCTGCGGCATGGGCGATAAGTCAGCCCAATGAGGGTAACGCGGAGCGTGTGATGTCGATTATCGATAGGGTCGATCGTCTGACCCGGCTGGCCGGCCGGAACCGGCTCGAATTATTGCTGTTTCGCTTACAGAGCAACCAGATGTTCGGGATCAACGTGTTCAAGGTGCGCGAGGTGCTGAAGTGCCCGCCGCTCAGGCCCATCCCGCACGCTCACTATCAAATGCGCGGCGTGTTCCACGCCCGCGGCCAGACCGTGACGGTGATCGATCTGGCGGCCGTGCTGGGTCACGGCAGCAGCCAGGGTTCACCGGATGAGTTTGTCATCGTCACCGAATACTCCGGCCATGTGCAGGGCTATCTGGTGCAACAGGTGGTCCGCATCGTCAATCTGCGCTGGGACGATATCAAGCCGCCGCCGGCTGCGATTGGCACTTCCAACTACCTCACCGCCGTCACCACGCTGGATAACCAGCTGGTCGAAATTCTGGACGTCGAGCGCGTGCTCTATGAAATCGTCGGCCACGACATGGATGTCTCGGAAGAAATGCTGGCCCAGAACGTGCCCAACGCGGCGGTCCCGCGCCGGATTTTTATCGCGGACGACTCGGCGGTCGCGCGGCGTTCCATGACCCGCGTGATGGACCAGCTGGGCGTGGCCTATGAAATCGCCGAAAACGGCCTGGAAGCGCTGGAGCGCCTCAAGGCGTTTGCCGAAGAGGGGCCGATTACCCAACAGTTCGCCATGCTGCTGTCTGACATCGAAATGCCGCAGATGGACGGCTACACCCTGACCAAGGCGGTAAAGGCCGACCCGCAGCTGAAAGATCTCTATGTGTGCCTGCACACCTCGCTCAGCGGCAGCTTTAACGATTCCATGGCGAACTCCGTGGGGGCGAATCGGCTGGTCGCGAAGTTTGACCCGGACGATCTGGCGGCGCTGGTGATGTCGGTCGTCAACTAGACGCGGTGCAGGCAGGCGACGCCGTGAGCGACGCCTATTCCCGCATCAGCCGCTGGCTGGACGCCCGTATCGGGCTGGCGCTGGGGCCGGCGCGGGGCTATCTGCTGGATGCCCGCCTGCAGCCGCTGCTGCTGCAGTACCAGCTTCCCGACCTCGTCACGCTGGCCGATCATCTGGAGCGGCCGGGGCAGGCGGCGCTGAAGGACGCGGTGGTCGACGCGATGGCGACCCACGAAACCAGCTGGTTTCGCGATGTTTATCCCTTTGAACTCCTCTCCTCGACGCTGCTGCCCGCGCGGGCGGCCAACGGCGGGGCGCTGCGGCTGTGGTCTGCGGCCTGCGCCAACGGGCAGGAGGCCTGGTCGCTGGCGATCACGCTGGCCGGCTTTCGCGACCTGCGTCCCGCCATCACCCCGGCGGCCGACGAGATTCTTGCCAGCGACATTGCCCTGCCCACCCTCCGCCGCGCCGAGACCGGGGTCTACGCGACGCCCGGCGAGCTGCGCGGGCTCGACGCGCCAAGGCTGGCGCGCTGGTTTCAGGCACAGGGCGAGACCTATACGGTCTTGCCGTCACTCCGCGCCTGCGTGCGTTTTACGGTGGCCAATGTGTTGGAAGAGAACGCCGGCGCCGGATTTTTTGACGTCATCTTTTTTCGCAACCTGCTGGTCTACATGAACGAGGCCACGCAGGTGCTGGCGCTGCGGCGACTCGCGGCCCGGCTGCTACCGGGCGGGTATCTGGTGCTCGGTGCGGCCGAGCGCTTGCCCGCACGGTCCACCGGCCTGCGGCCCCTGGTGATTCGGGACCGGGTGGTCTACCAGGCGGCAACCGGCGGCTAGCTTGCCGCGCCGCCTTGCCGGCTTTGCCGCTTGACCGGCAGCCGCTTGCCGCCGGCACGCATCAATAGCGGTCGGCGCCCATGTAAAACAATCACTTGCGGCTGATTTCCCGGCTTGGCACGGCTTTCGCTTTGATGCCTGCGACCGCCAACCGGAAACCGTCCACATGATCAATTTCGATAACGCTCTCGGCATCCACGCGCAGACCGCATTACTGCGCTCGCGTCGCGCCGAAATTATCGCCGGCAACCTGGCCAACGCCGACACCCCCGGCTTTCATGCGCGTGATTTTGATTTCAGCGCTGCGCTCGCCAATGCCACCGGGGAGGGCGATGACGGTGCCGCGCTACGCACCACCAGCGCGGGCCATCTGGGCATGGGCGAAGACGCCGCCGACGGCATCGCCCTGGAGTACCGCCTGCCGACCCAGGCCTCACTGGACCAGAACTCGGTCGATGTGCAGGGCGAGCGCTCGCGCTTCCTCGACAACGCCATGCGCTACGAAGCCACCATGCGCTTCATCGACAGCCGCCTCAGCGGCCTCTTGCGCGCTTTCCGGGGAGATTAGTCATGTCGCTTTTTTCAGTCATGAACGTCGCCGGTTCCGCGCTTGCCGCGCAGACCCTGCGGCTCAATACCACCGCCAGCAATCTGGCCAACGCCAACAGCGCCTCCAGCAGTCTCGACACCACCTATCGCGCGCGCCAACCGGTGTTTGCGCCGATGCTGGACGGTTTCGCGGAAGGCGGCGATGAAGCCGGCGTGGGCGTGCAGGTCACCGGCGTTATCGAGAGCCAGGCGCCGCTCCAGCGCGACTACGAGCCGGGCAACCCGCTGGCCGACGCCGAGGGCTATGTGTTCAAGCCCAACGTCAACGTGGTGGAAGAAATGGCCAACATGATTTCTGCCTCGCGCAGCTATCAGACCAATGTCGAAATCATGGATGCGTCGAAACAGATGCTGACGCGCACGCTTGCGCTCGGCCAGCAGTAAAGGGGAATAGGCATGTCGAACTCAATTAACGGATTGCCGCCGGGACTGGATGCGCTGGGCGCCGCCCGTCTGCAGGCCGAGAGCAAGAAGAGCAACGGCGCCCTGGGCCAGGAAGACTTCCTGAAGCTGATGGTGACGCAGATGAAGAATCAGGACCCGAGCAAGCCGATGGACCCCAGCGAAATGCTGAGCCAGATGGCGCAGTTCGGCACCGTCAGCGGCATCGGCGATCTGCAGAAGTCCTTCGCCACGCTGGCGGGTTCGCTGCAGTCCAATCAGGCCCTGCAGGCTTCCACCATGGTCGGCCGTGAAGTGCTGATTGAGAACAACAAGCTGAAGCTTGCAGACGGCGCGAACCCGAGCTTCGGGGTCGAACTGAGCAAGCCGGCGAGTCAGGTGCGGGTCTCGATTAGCGATGACAGCGGTCAGGTCGTGCGCACGCTGTCGATGGGACAGACCGCGGCCGGTGTCCAGGACGTGAACTGGGACGGCAAGAACGCCGAGGGCGTCCGCCTGCCGGCCGGCAAGTACACGCTCAAGGTCGAAGCCATGGTCGACAACAAGCTTGAGGCCGCCACCTCGCTGGTGCGCGTGCCGGTAGAGAGCGTCTCGCTGCCGCGCAACGGTGCCGGCCCCACGCTCAATTTGGCTGATTACGCCGCTGTGAATATGGACGCTGTCCGCCGCGTGTTCTAGGCACGCGCCAGCCCCCAAACCCAAGGAGATATCGAGATGTCATTCCGTACCGCCATCAGCGGCATTCGTGCCGCCACCGCCGACCTCACCACCATCGGTAACAACGTGGCCAACGCCAATACCACCGGCTTCAAGGCCTCGCGCACCGAATTTTCCGATGTGTTCGCGACCTCCAGCACCGGCGTCTCCTCTAACGCAACGGGGCAGGGCGTGAACACCGCGCGCGTCGCGCAGCAGTTCACCCAGGGCAACATCACCTTCACCGATAACAACCTGGACCTCGCGGTCAGCGGCAACGGTTTCTTCGTGATGGACGACGACGGCGCCCAGGTTTATTCCCGCGACGGCGCGCTCGGCATCGACCGCAACGGCTTTGTGGTGAACGCCAACGGCCAGAAGCTGAAAGCATTTTCCGCTGATAGCACCGGCAACATCACCGGCTCGCTCACGACCCTGCAGATCTCGACCGCCAACACCTCGCCCTCGGCCACGACAACGGTCAACTTCGGCGCGAATCTGGATTCACAGGAATCGGTGCCCGGCGTCACGCCTTTCGATGCGAACAACAACTCAACCTTCAACAGCACAACCGCGACCACGGTCTACGATTCGCTGGGCGGTTCGCACCTGCTGCAGCTCTACTTTGTGAAGACAGGATCGGGCACCTGGAACATGCACTCGACGATCGACGGCACCTCGACCGGTGCTGCCTCGGCTCTGGCCTTCAATACCGCCGGTGGCCTGACCACGCCGGCCGGCGGCACGCTGACCATCCCGTCCTTTACGCCGGCCGGCGGTGGCGCTGCGCTTAACCTGACCTTGGATGTGTCCGAGATGACTCAGTACGGCGCCGCCTTCGGCGTTAACCGGGTGACCCAGGACGGTTACACCACCGGTCGTCTGGCGGGCGTGGATATCGATGCCTCGGGCAATGTCTTCGCGCGCTACACCAACGGGCAGGCGACCGTGCAGGGGCAGGTGGCGCTGGCCAATTTTGCCAACCCGCAGGGACTGCGCTCGCTGGGCCGGAATAACTGGGCGGAAACCTTTGAAGCCGGCTCCGTGCTGGTGAGCGCGCCGGGCACGGCGAGCGCTGGCACCATCCAGTCCGGTGCGCTGGAAGATTCCAACATTGACCTGTCCGAGCAGCTGGTGAAGCTGATCGTCGCGCAGCGGAACTTCCAGGCCAACACGCAGGTGATTCAGGCCGAAGATCAGGCCAATCAGGCCATCATCAACATCCGTTAATTGACCGCCGACGCTGACACCTAAGCCGGAGCACGCGCCATGGACCGCATGATTTTCCTCGCAATGAACGCCGCCCGTCAGATGCTGAACGGGCAGTCGCAAGCGGCGAACAATCTGGCCAATGCCAACACCACGGGCTTCAAGGCCGATTTTGAAGCCTTCCGCGCCATGCCTTTGTTTGGCGAAGGCGAGCCGACGCGGGTGTTCTCGATGGCCGAGCGGCCGGGCGTCAACTTCAAGCCCGGGGCGATTCAGCAGACCGGCAACGAACTCGACGTGGCGATTAACGGCGACGGTTTTTTCGCGGTCCAGACCCGGAACGGCAGCGAGGCCTATACCCGCGCCGGCGAACTCCATATCGATGCGGCCGGTGCCCTGCTGACGGCAGAGGGCGACCAACTGCTGGGCAATGGCGGCCCGATTTTCCTGCCGCAGTCGTCCACGGTGTTGGTTGGCAAGGACGGCACGATCTCGGTCCGTCCGATCGGACAGGAGGCCAACACGCTGGCCCAGGTCGACCGGCTGAAGCTGGTGAAGCCCGGCGTTGAGGGCCTGGTGAAAGGCAGCGACGGCCTGTTTCGTCAAAAGAGCGGCCTGCCGCTCGAGGCCGACGCCAGCGTCGGGGTTATCGCCGGCGCGCTGGAAGGCAGCAACGTCAACCCCGTGGCCGAGATGATGAACATGATCGAGAACTCCCGTCAGTACGAACTGGCGGTGAAAGCCATGAATACCGCGCAGACGCTGGACGCCGACGGCGCCCGCCTGCTGCGCCTGTAATTTTCGACTTAATCCGGTAAGACACGGAGCGCCCTCATGCCTACAGCCCTGCACATTGCACGTAGCGGCCTTGATGCCCAGCAGACCCGCCTGTCGGTGGTCTCGAACAATCTGGCCAACGTCAGCACGACCGCCTTCAAGAAGGGCCGGCCGGCGTTTGAGGACCTGCTCTACCAGACGGTCAGCCAGCCCGGCGCCAATTCTTCGCAGAGCACCGAACTGCCGTCGGGCCTGATGCTGGGTCTGGGTGTGCGGACGGTCGCCACCGGCAAGATTTTCACCCAGGGCTCGCTGCAGCAGACCGACAACAATCTGGACATGGCGATTCAGGGCCGCGGGTTTTTTCAGGTGCTGATGCCAGACGGCTCGACCTCCTATACGCGCGACGGCACCTTCTCGCTGAACTCGCAGGGACAGATGGTGACCTCGTCCGGCTATCAGCTGGACCCCGCGATCACCATCCCGGCCGAAACCCTAAGCGTGACCATCGGCAGCGATGGCACGGTATCTGCACTTGCTGCCGGGAGCGCGACGCCCACCCAGATTGGTTCGGTGCAACTGTCGGACTTCATCAATCCGCAGGGTCTGCAGCCGATTGGCGAGAACCTCTACAAGGAGACGGTCTCCAGCGGCAGCCCGACCCAGGGCACGCCGGGCCTTAACGGCCTGGGCACGCTGGTGCAGGGCAGTGTGGAAGGTTCCAACGTCAATCCGGTGGAAGAACTGGTGAATCTGATTGAAACCCAGCGCTCTTACGAAATGAACTCGAAAGCGATCAAGACGGTGGACGAAATGATGCAGTTCATCACCCAGACGCTGTAGGCCATCCCTGAAACGACCGAGAGCACGCCATGATTGAACGCCAAAAAACCGACGCCAAGCGGTCGCTGCACAGACTTCGCGACGGTTTTCCGATTCGCCGGCTGCTGTTGCTGGCCTGCGTCAGCTTGGCGGGCTGCAATAGCGACCCGGTCCGTGACCCCTCGTTTGCCGCAACGCTGCCCGCGGCGCTCGAAGTACCGGCCGCGCGGCAGGCGGCAACGGGGTCGATTTATCAGGCCGGTTACGACGTGGTCTTGTTCGAAGACAGCCGTGCGCGCCGGGTGGGTGACATCCTCACCGTGCGCTTGACCGAGTCCACCAACGCCTCGAAATCGCAGAGCAACTCCGTCAGCAAAGACAACAAGACCGACATCGCCGCGCCGACCATTCTGGGCGCCAGCCCGGCCTTCGCCTTGCCGGGTCTGCTGCCGCTGGCCGCCACCGCCACGGGCAATAACAACCTGACGAGCTCGCTGGATTCGAGCAACGCCTTTGCGGGCAAGAGCGGCACCGCCCAGACCAACAGCCTGACCGGCGATATTTCCGTGACCATTGCCGACGTGTTACCCAACGGGAACCTGGTCGTCCGCGGCGAAAAACGCCTCAATCTGAACAGCGGCAACGAGTACGTGAAGATCGCCGGCATCGTGCGGCCGCTCGACATCGCCGCCAATAACGTCGTGCCGTCGAGCAAGGTGGCCGACGCCACCATTATCTACAACAGCGACGGGGCAGAGGCCGATTCCAGCAAGATGGGCTGGCTGGCGCGCTTCTTCGTCAGTCCCGTCTTCCCGTTCTAAGCCGATTCCGGAGTATTGCCATGCGTGGTCTGAGCAAAATTGTGATGGGCGTGCTGGCTTGCTTGCTGCCGCTCGGTGCGGCGCAGGCTGAGCGCATCAAAGATCTGGCGGCGATTGCCGGTGTGCGTGACAACCAACTGGTCGGTTACGGCCTGGTCGTTGGGCTGGACGGTACGGGTGACCAGACTTCGCAAACGCCGTTCACCATCCAGACCGTCCGTAACATGCTGCTGCAAATGGGCGTCACCACGCCCGAAGTCTCGAACCCGCAGCTGAAGAACGTGGCGGCGGTCATGGTTCACGCCAGCTTGCCGCCTTTTGCCAAGCCGGGCGCGACGATCGACGTCACCGTGTCCTCGATCGGTAACGCCAAAAGCCTGCGCGGTGGCAGCCTGATCATGACGCCGCTGAAAGGCGCCGACGGCAGCGTGTACGCGATGGCGCAGGGCAATCTGGTCGTGGGCGGCTTCGGCGCCCAGACCAAGGACGGCTCCAGCATTACCGTTAACGTGCCCAGCGTCGGCCGCGTCCCGAATGGTGCCACGGTGGAACGTGAAGTCGTGACCCCGTTCCTGACCGATGCCGGCATCACGCTTAACCTGCACAGCGCTGATTTCACCACCGCCACGCGCATGGCGCGCGCCATTGACGGCGTGTTGGGCGGCGGCTCGGCGCAGGCGCTTGATGGCTCGTCGGTTCGGGTGGTCGCGCCGGCCAATCCGGAACAGCGCGCCTCGTTCATGTCGCTGGTCGAAAATATCGAACTCGCGCCGGGCGACGCGGCGGCCAAGGTCATCGTCAACTCGCGTACCGGCACGGTCGTGATCGGCCAGAAGGTGCAGGTCAGCGCGGCCGCGGTGACGCACGGCAGTTTGACGGTTTCGATTTCAAACCAGCCAATCGTCAGCCAGCCCGGCGCCTTGTCCGGTGGCACGACGGCGGTGGTGCCCAACTCGACCATCGACGTAAAGCAGGACAAGAACCGTATGTTCCTGTTTAACCCCGGCGTGTCCCTGAATGACATCGTGCAGGCGGTGAACAAGGTAGGTGCCGCGCCAGGCGATCTGGTCGCCATCCTCGAAGCCTTGAAGCAGGCCGGCGCGCTGCACGCCGAACTCATCATCATCTAGCCCCTCGCGCCGTCGGCGGCAAACGCTGCCGCCGGCCGGCAAGCGCCGAGCGAAACGGCAAATTGTTGCCGCCCGCAAAGCCCGCCGTGCTGGCGATCACCCGGAAAACGTCTGTCTTTCCGCGGAAAAGCTCTCTGGTTTCAAGTTGGCACTGCCCGTGCATTGATTGAAATGAATCAGCCAGAGAGACCCTCATGAGCACCGCACAAGCCAATCTCAGTCAGACCGATCTCAGCCGCTTTTCGGGACTCCGCCTGGACGCCAAGCACGACCCCGAAGCCGCCATGAAAAAAGTGGCGCGCGAGTTTGAAGCGCTGTTCGTGCAGATCATGCTCAAGGCCGCCCGCGAAGCCGGCGGACAGGACGGCGTGATGGATAGCAACGAAAGCCGCCTCTATCACGAAATGTTCGATGACCAGATCGCGCTGACGGTGGCAGAGGATGGCGGCATGGGCATCGAGCAGATGCTGCGCCGGCAGTTTGCCGACCAGCTGCGTCAGCACGGCGCAGACGAAGATCTGACGGCCAAGATGCTGGCCCGTCTGCCCGCGCGTCGCGCCTTCCCGGTGTTAGCGCATCGCCAGAGCGCGGGCGACGCCGTTGGGGGTAACGACGAGGTGGTGGAAGACGTCAGCAGCTGGCGGCCCGCGACCGCCAGCGCCGCGCGCGCCGGTGGCGCCGAGATCGATGCGGGTCGCAAACATTTCGCGGACAGCCTGCGGCAGCACGCCGAACGCGCCGCGGCGAAGCTCGGCACTTCCGCCGAAATTCTCATCGCGCAGGCAGCGCTCGAAACCGGTTGGGGCAAGCACGTCATGCCCGCGCCGGGCGGCGGCTCCTCGCACAACCTGTTCTCGATCAAGGCCGACCCGTCCTGGGACGGCAACACCGTCACGCGTAGCACCCTGGAGTTCATGGAAGGCCGGCCGGTGCGGATCAATGCCGGGTTCCGGTCCTACGAGGACATTGGCCACGCGTTCGACGATTACGCCGAGTTCATCGCCAGCAACCCGCGTTACCAGCGGGCGCTGGAGAAGGCGGCAGACCCGCGCGCCTATGTGCGCGAACTGCAGCGCGCCGGTTACGCCACCGACCCGGACTACGCGCGGAAGATTCTGCAGATTCATCAGCAGGTCGCGTCGGTCGCCACCGATAACCGCGGCTAGGGGAGCACATCGCCATGTCTGAGCTTTTTGCGATAGGGACGTCGGCGCTGCTGGCCAACCAGCGTCTCCTGTCCACGGCCGGTCATAACATCGCGAATGCCAACACCGACGGGTATACCCGGCAGCGCGTGTCGCTTAGCCAGCGCACACCGCAGTACATCGGCGTGGGCTTCGTGGGCAAGGGCGTCGATATTTCGCAAATCTCGCGTAATGCCGACAACTTTCTCACCGACAACGTCCGCTTCAGCGCTTCGGGTCAGGCGCGTGCGGCGGCGTACGCAGAACTGGCGGGACAGGTCGACGGGCTGCTGAGTGATGGCACGTTCTCGCCCGCGCTGCAGAAGTTCTTCAATTCGATTCAGGATGCCAGCAACGACCCGACTTCCAGTTCGGCGCGGCAGGTGTTGCTGACGTCGGCCAACAGCCTGAGCGATCGTTTTCAGGATCTGCACAACCGATTTGGCGCCATTGCCCAGAACGTGAACGATTCGCTCGGCGCCAAAGTCGACAAGCTCAACAGCCTGGCGACCGCTATTGCGGGGCTTAATCGCGACATCGTGCAGGCCTATGGCATCTCGCAGGGGCAGACGCCGAATGATCTTCTGGACCAGCGCGATGTGCTGCTGAAGCAGATCTCAGAGCTGGTGAACGTGAATGTTGCCCCGCAGGCCGACGGCGCCGTGAACGTGTTCATCGGTAATGGGCAACTCCTGGTGGGCGGCCAGCAGACCAATCAGCTGCTGGTGACCGCTAACGCGCTAGACGGTGCGCGGAAGGAAATTGCCGTGCGCAACCCCGGCGGCATCGGCATCATCACCGAGACCATCAGCGGCGGTGAACTCGCCGGCGTGCTGCAGTTCCGCGACCAGATCCTAGACCCCGCGCGCAACGCCATGGGCCGGCTTGGGATCGTGTTGTCCGAAACCTACAATGCCCAGCACACCGCCGGACTCGATCTAACCGGCACACGGGGCGGCAACCTGTTTCGCTACGGCGCACCCATCGTTAACTCGGCGACGGGCAACGGCGGCAGCATGGCGGTGGCGATTGACGCGAGCAATCTGGCCAATCTCACGACCGCAGATTATTCGCTGACCTACGACGGCACCAACTACACCCTGGAGCGGCTGGACACCGGCGCGACCCAGACTTTCGTCGGTGGTGCCGCTTTCACCGCTGACGGCTTGACCTTCACGCCCTCGGGCACGGCCGCGGCGGGCGACAGCTACCGCATCATGCCCACCAAGTACGCGACCCGCGATATTGATGTGGTGGTGACAGATCCGCAGCGCTTTGCGCTGGCGAGCCCGGTCCGCGCCAGCGCCAGCCTCAGCAATGTTGGCAGCGCGCGAATTGCCGGACCTACCGTGCTCGCGGCAAGCAATCCGGCCCTGCAGACCGCGGTTTCGCTGGTGTTTAACAACCCGCCGACGACCTATCAGGTCAACGGCGTCGGCGCGCTCATTCCTTACACCAGCGGCAACAACATCGACGTCAACGGCTGGCGGGTGCAGATTTCCGGCACGCCGGTCGCCGGCGACACGTTTAATGTTGACCCCAATACCAACGCGCGGGGTGACAATCGCAACGGACTGCTGCTGCTCGACCTGCGCAATGTCGCGGTGCTGGACAGCAATACGGCGACCTACCAGGGCAGCTTCAGCAGTCTGCTCGGCCAGGTCGGTTCGCTTAACCAGCAGGCCGAAATCAGCCGCGATGCGCTTAAGGTGCAACTGGCCACCGCCGAAGCCGCACGCGACGAGGTGGCCGGGGTTAACCTCGACGAGGAAGCGGCCGATTTAGTGCGTTACCAACAAGCGTATCAGGGTGCTGCCCAGATCATTTCCGCTGCCGATCAGGCCTTTCAGGCGCTGCTCGCGGCCTTGCAGAGGTAAGCCATGAGAGTCTCGACTTCTTCGGAGTTCAGCCGCTCGGTCAATAACCTGACCAACCTGCGGGCCAGCGTCGACCGCTACCAGCAGCAGGTGTCTACCGGCAAACGCTTGTTCGCCGCCGCCGACGATCCGGTAGCGTCCGCGCAAACGCTCAATCTGACCGAGCGCCTCGCGACGCTCTCGCAGTACGACCGCAACGCCAATCTGGCCAATCTGAGCTTGTCGGATCAGGAATCTGCCATGGACAGCGCGGCGATCTCCTTGCAGCGCGTGCGTGAACTGGTGCTGCAAGGGCGTAACGCCAGTCTCAGCGCCAACGACAGGAAGTTCATCAATGCCGAGATTCGGCAGCGCCTGGACGAAGTCACCGGCATTGCCAATACGCGTAACGCGAGCGGCGAATACATCTTTGCCGGTGCGGCGGTCACCACCAAACCGTTCACAGTCGCGGCCGGAGGTGCGGTGACCTACAACGGCGATCAGACCGTGCGTGAGTTGCCGATTGCCGAAGGGCGGACCGTGGCCGAAGGTTTTTCCGGCAGCGAAGCGTTCATGGGGATTCGTAACGGCAACGGCACGTTCGTGACCGCGCTGGGCGGCACTAACACCGGCACCGGCAGGTTGATTAACGACACGGTGGTGAGCCCGACCAGTTACGTCGCCAATAATTTTCGTATCGTGTTCACTGCGGCCAATACGTTCGATTTGATCAACGACACCACGGCGACCACCGTGCTGAGCAATCAGGCCTATACCGACGGGGCCGCGATTACGTTTAACGGCTCCAGCGTCGCGATAACCGGTACCCCGGCGGTGGGTGACACCTTCCTCAGCTCGCCGAGCCAGAATCAGTCGATGTTTACCACCATCAACAACCTGATTACGGCCATGGACACCACCGCCACCACGCCAGCCCAAAGCGCGGTGCTGGGCTTTAATCTCGACCGGGGTTTGGCTGATATCGATCAGGCGCTGGATAAGATTTCCGAACTGCGGGCCTCGATTGGAGGTCGGCAGAACACGCTGGATACCCAGCTTCAGACCAACGGAGAACTGTCCTTTCAGCTGACGAAGGCGAAGTCCGCGCTGGAAGACGCCGACCCGGTGGAGGCCATCAGCAATCTCGCCCGCTACAGCCAGGCGCTGGAAGCGGCCCAGCAGGCGTTTGCGAAAGTTCAGGGCCTGAGTCTGTTCAACTACATCAGATAGCCCGCCGCAAACGCGGCGGCGGGCGGATAGCGGGGCGCACTCGAGCGTGCGCTATCTCTTCATCTGGGCGGTGAGCAGATCGAGCTGGGCCGTCACCGCCGAACCCGTGCGCGTCAGCCCGGAAACCAGACTGTCCAGCGAATTGAACTGCTTGGTAAGGCGGGCCTGCACGATCACCAGTCTTTGCTCCATGCGCGCTTTTTGATCCTGCGCCGACTGAATGGCGCTGCTCAGCCCCTGGGCGCGGCCGTCGAGCAGGGCGCCAGTCGCCAGGAAACTATCTGCCAGCGTCCGCAGGCGTACAGCAATCCCGGTATCTGCGTTGGCAAAGAGGTTGGCAAAACTTTCCGGGTCGTTGGTCACCGCAGACGTCAACACGCTGGTGTCGACACTCAGGGTGCCGTTCTTCTGGGTGCTCACCCCCACCTGAAAGGCATTGGTGAATGCACCGCCGGTGCTGACGTTGGTGCTGAGCACGTTGCGCAACTGCTCCTGAATGGTCTGCACGGCGGCGGTGTCAGACTTCAGCACTTCGCCTTTCATTTTGGTCATCAGTGAGACCAGCGTGGAATAGGCCTTGGTCATGTTCTGTACCGAAGCCGACACCGACCCCGTATCCCGATCAACCTTGACCGTAGAGGTGCCGGTCCCGACGAGGTTGAGGGAAACGCCTTCAATGGCGTCGGTGAGGGTGTTGGAGCTCGAGGTCACGGTGAACGTATTTTCCATCGTGACCACGGCGTTCAGATCGGCGTTGGTAAAGCCGCCACTGCTATCGCGGTCGGTATTAAGCGTGTTCAGCGCGAAAGGGTCGGCGCCCGAATAGCTCAGCGTCAGCGCCTTTTCGCTGCCGGTGCCGTTGGACGACAGAGCCAAGCGATAGCCCTGATCGTCTTTCAGGATCGAGGCAGTGACGCCGGCATTGTTGCTGGCGGAGTTGATGGCGTCGCGTACCTGGGCCAGCGTTTTACCACCGAACGCGACGCTGAAGTTACTGGTGCCCACCGAGATGTTCACGGTATCGCCGCCGCTACCAATGATCGTGGTAGTGGTGTCCGCGTAGGTGGTGCTGGCGGCCATCCGGTGGTTTTCCGCCAGACGCTGCACGTTGATGTTGTAGATACCCTTGCCCGCAGTACTGCTGGCGCTGGTGGTGAGCACATCAGCTTTCGAGGACGTGGCGGTGAAGACTTTAAATTTCGACGTGTCGGACAGCTTGTCGACGGCATCGCGGAAGGTCGATACCGCGCTTTTAAGCGAGCCGTAGGCGCTGACCTGCGCTTTCAGTTCGACCATCCGCGCATCGAGCTTGGAGACTGGTGCCCGCTCGATCGACATCAGCTTGTCGATGATGCCGCCGATGTCGAGCCCGGAGCCTACGCCAGGGGTGCTAAGCGCCATATCGTTCTCCTCGTACCAACGATGAAACGCCGGATAGCCCCATCAGGGGCTCCGGCAACTACCACAGCGTAGAGCAAGCGCCCAACGCTAGACGTTTTCCTGTAACAGCATGCCCGGTGGGCTTTCGGTACTGACCGAAGCTGCCGCCCGCATCTTGTTCGCTATAAACAATACTTCCTCAGTCGGGATCTGCCGGATGACCTGATCGGTCTTGGCGTCCAGCACGCGTACCACGGTCTGTCCCGAGTCCTTGTCGACCCGGAACTGGAGCGCACGCTGCAGATTCTGCGTATAGCTGTTCATCTGCCGTACGGCCTGTTCAATGGCCGCCTGGTCTACCGGCTGCTCGGGCACTTTGCGCGCAGCTTCCTGAATGGCGTTTGCCTCGGTATTACCAGACAGCGACTCTGCGGACGCAACCGGGCTGCTGACGAAGCTTGCAGGGCGAGCCGCAGTGCTAACGCTCTTTACTTCAGACACACGTTGTAGCGCATCTCTGTCGTACATGGGTTCTACTCCCTTTCACCACGCAAAAAAGCGCACCTGACTTCGATTAGTCAGGTGCGCCGTTTACATGCCTATCTCAAACCGCCTATCGGCCCAGCAGCGAGAGCACTCCCTGCGGGAGCTGGTTGGCCTGGGCCACCATCGCCGTACCGGCCTGCGACAGAATCTGCGCGCGGGTCAGCTTCGCCGTTTCTTCCGCGAAATCCGCATCCTGGATTCGGCCGCGAGCAGCGGTGATGTTTTCACGGACGTTCGCCAGGTTGCGCGTCACGCTTTCCAGACGGTTCAGCTTCGCACCAATCGTGGAGCGCTCGCTGTTGATGGTGTCGAGCGCTTTCTCGAACACCAGCATGGCGAGGTTGGCGCTGGCGGCGGTGGTCACCGTCTGCGAGTTCAGCGTCGCCGCCGTCAGCGAAGTTGTGGAGCTGCTGACCCCGGTGATCGCCGCACCCGTGGTGCTGGTGTTGTAGGTCGCCGTGGTGTCGGCGAGGTCATCATTCAGGATGATCGCGCCGTTGGCACCCGCACCGACCGAGGTGCTGGCATTGAAGTAGGTCGAAATACCCGCCACCACCGAGGTGTTGGTGGTGACCGTGATGGCGTTGCCGCTGGTATTCGTCAACACGATGCCCGCGTTGGTGGCGGTGCCGTCAACTGCGGCGACGTTGGTGGCGGTCACGCCGGTCTGCGCCGTCAGCAGGTTGATGGCGGTGACGATTGCGTCGCCGACCTGACCGTTGGTGTTACCGGCGGCCGTGCCGACGGAGCCAATCTGGACACCGTTGATGGTCAGCGCGCCGGCTGCAAAGCCGGCGGAAATCGTGCCGGGCGCCGTTGCGGTCGCGTAGGTCAGGCCGACCGCGCCGTTGCCGTAGCTGAACGCGGAGGCGCCGGTGGTCGAGGTCAGCGCATTGATGTCCGCAATTTTGGTATCCGAGGTGGTGCCGGCAGCGCGCGTGGTTGAGAAGGTCGTGCCGTCAATGCTCGAGGTACCGCCGGTGATTGCGGTGTTCTGCGCTAAACCGATGCGGGTCGCGAGGTTGGTGGCGCTGAGCCCGGAAATCGTCGCGTAGTTTGTGGCCACGCCCATGGTGTTGGGCGACAGGCTGGCAACGCCGACATTGATCGTTTCGTTCACGAACGCGCCGATCTGGAAGTTGCCGCTGAAGTTGCCGGTCAGCACGGTTTCACCGTTGTAGCGGGTCTGGCTGACGATACGGGACATTTCTTCCAGAATCTGGCTCACTTCCTTGTTGATGGAAGTGCGGTCAGTGGAGTTGTTGTAGCTGGCCGCCTGCACCGCGAGGTCGTGCGCGCGGTTCATGTTGTTGGCCATTTCTTCCATCGCACCTTCAGCCGTCTGCGAGACGGAGATGCCGTCGTTCGCGTTGCGGATGGCGACGGCCAGACCGCCGATCTGGGTGGTCATGCGGCTGGCGACCGCGATACCGGCGGCGTCGTCTTTGGCGCTGTTGATGCGCAGGCCGGAGGACAAGCGCTGGACCGCAGTGGTCAGGTCGGCGCCGGTGCGCATGAGGTTACGCTGCGCGTTGAGCGAAGCGATATTGGTATTGATTGAAGTCGGCATTGCAGATCTCCTGGTCGCCCCATGTGGGAGTCATGGCGCGGACCCAGATTTTCATGGCGGACATGCTTGAAATAAGCATTCACCGCCTCCCGCTTAAGGTATCGGGCTGGCCGCCGGATTCCTTTAGGGAAATCTGCAAATTTTTTTCAGGGGACTGCGGTAAGTGCGGGGCGGAACCAGTGTGCGGCCTTGGTTTGGCTGGCGCGAATGTTGCTCGACGTGTGGATCATGACTTTCCGCGTCAAAACTCCATCACGTAACGACCCTTGCCCCTGTGGTAGCGGCCGCAAGTACAAGCACTGTTGTCTGCTGAAGCCGGCAAGCCTCGGTCCCGAAGCGCGTTTGCGGCAGGCGGAGGCCGCCGAGCAGCGCGGTGCCTGGGCCGAAGCTGCAACCTTACATAGCCAATTGCTGGGCGAGGCGCCGAGCTTTGTCCCTGGCCTGCGGGCGTTTGCGTTGTTTTGTTTCCGTCAGGGCAAGCGTGCCGAAGCGCTGACGCTGTTTCGACGCGCCAGCGAGTTGGCGCCTGAAGATGTCGAACTACTGACCACCTTGGGCACCTTGCTAGTCGAAGAACGACAGTTCGCCGATGCAATTGTGTGTCTGCACCGGGCCACCCGACTCGACCCCGGCTATGCCGACGCCCACAACAGCCTGGGTTATGCGCTGTATTCCATCGAGAAGTTTGCCGAAGCCGAGTTCTGCTGCCGCGAGGCGCTACGCCTGCAACCCGGCAGCGCCGCGGCGCTCATTAATCTGGGCAATATTTTTCGCAGCACCGGCCGGATCGCTGACGCGCTACAGGCCTTTCAGGACGCACTCAAGCTGCAGCCGGGGTTTGACCGCGCATGGTTGAATCTGGGGCTCGTCCTACTTCAGACCAGGCGCTGGCGGGAGGCGGTGGCGGCGTTTCAGCAGGCCGTGCAACTGAGTCCGGGGCTGCCGCTGGCGCATTACAACCTGGCAGTCGCGCATCAGCAGTTGGGCGACTATGGCCCGGCGCTGGTGGCGCTGGAGGCGGCGTTGGCGCTCGATTCGCAATTCGTCGAAGCCCATCTTTGCATGGGCAATATCCGCAAGGATCAGGGCCGTCTGGTCGAGGCGCTGGCCTGTTTCAGCCGCGCCTTGGCGCTGCGCCCGGACTACCACCCGGCGCACAGCAACATGCTTTTCACCACCGCCTTCATGGACGACATGAGCGCGCAGCAGATATTTGAGCTGCACTGCGGCTGGGCCCGGCTGCAGGCCGGCGGGCTGCCGGCGCCGGCCCCGCATTCCAACGCGCGTGTGCCGGCCAAGCGGCTGAAGCTCGGCTATGTCTCGCCGGATTTCCGCACCCACGCCTGCGCGTTTTTTCTGGAGCCTTTGCTGGCAGCGCACGATGCGACGCAGGTTGAGGTCCACGCCTACGCGGAAGTTGGCCAGCCGGACGAGGTCACGGCGCGCTTGGCCTCGCGGGTGGCGCACTGGCGCAGCACGGTGGGTTTGTCGGACGACGCGGTGGCGGATTTAATCCGGGCAGACGGCATCGACGTGCTGGTCGATCTGGCTGGCCACACGGCAGGCAACCGGTTGCTGGCGCTGGCGCGGAAGCCCGCGCCGGTACAACTGACCTATCTCGGCTACCCGGCGACGACGGGCCTGCCGGCGTTCGACTGGCGCTTGACCGACGGCGTGACGGAGCCGGTCGGGCAGAGTGAGCGCTATTACACGGAGCGGCTGTATCGCCTGCCGCACAGCCTGTGGTGCTACCAGCCTTTTGCAGACATGGGTGAGGTCAGCGCCTTGCCGGCGCAGTCCGGTGGCGGGGTGACCTTTGGCTCGTTCAACAACTATGCGAAGGTCGGACCGCGGGTGGTGGCGCTGTGGGCCTCGGTGTTGCACGCAGTGCCGGGGTCGCGGCTGCTGATGATTACGGTGCCGGCGGGCGAAGCGCAGTCGGCGCTGCTGGCGCAGTTCGCGGGGCACGGGATTGGGCCGGAGCGACTTGAACTCCACGGCAAGCTGGCGCGGACGGCGTATGTGGCGGCGTTTTCTCGGGTGGACGTGGCGCTGGATCCCTTCCCCTGTAACGGCGGCACGACGACCTGCGACGCGCTGTGGATGGGCTTGCCGGTGGTGACGCTGGTGGGCGAACGGTTTTTATCGCGGGCAAGCCTGAGCGTGCTAACGGCCGCGGGCTGGGCTGAGTTCGCGGCGGCGGATGAGGCGGCGTACGTCGATTGCTGCGTGAGTCTGGCGAGCGACGTGACCGCGCTTGCGGCCTTACGGGCGGCGATCCGCCCACGGATGGCGGCGTCGCCCTTGATGGATGCGCAGGGCTTCGCGCGAGATATCGAAGCCGCCTACCGCGACCTGTGGACACTGTGGTGTACGCAGGAAAGTCCCTTATGACGGCGCAAAAGCTGCTGCTGGCGGCGCTCACCGCCCAGCAGGCCGGCCGTTATGACGATGCGGCAGCCAGTTGCCGCAAACTTCTGCGTCGTGATCCGCAGCACGTGGATGCCCTGCACTTGCTGGGTCTTGCGGCGCGTGCGCGCGGGCAATTGGACGAGGCGCGACAGGCGCTGGAGCAGGTTGTCAGACTGCGCCCGCAGTTCGCCGAGGCCTTGGGCAATCTGGGCATGGTCTACGCTGAAGCCGGCCTGTTGAACGATTCGCGCGTGGCGTATGAGCAGACCTTGGCGCTCAAGCCCGGTCTGGCCGAAGTCTGGTTCAATCTGGGCAATGTCTGCCGCGCGATGGGGGATTTGGAAGGCGCCGCGGCGAGCTATCGCGCGGCGCTGGCGCGCGCACCGCTCGCCGGCGCCCAGCAGAATCTGGGGCTCGTTTTGCAGGCACTGGGCGATCGCGCCGGCAGTCTTGCCGCCTTCCGTGCCGCCCAGGCACTCGCGCCCGGCTCACCGGTCTTGATGCATCAACTGGGCGCTGCCCTGCAGGCGGCGGGCGTGCTGGAGGAAGCGATCCTCTGGCTGTCGCGCGCCGTTCACGCGCAGGCCGACTGGCCCGAAGCCCTGAACGATCTGGGCAATGCCTTGAACGATTTTGGCCGCGTTGCCGAAGCCGCCGCGTGCTATCAACAAGCCTTGCAGCTTAAGCCCGAGATGCAGGAGGCGCTGAACAATCTGGGCAACGCGCTCCGCACGCTGGGCCAGCCACGCGAAGCCGAGCAGTGCTTCCGACGTGCACTGAAGGTCAATCCGGATTTCGCCGAGGCCTGGCTCAATCTGGGCATCGTGGTGAAAAACGCGAGCCGGGCGGACGAAGCGCTGTTCTGTTTTCGTCAGGCCTTGAACAAAAAACCAGAGATGGTCCACGCGTACAACAACCTGGGCGTGGTCCTGACCGAGCGCGGGCACCACGCCGAGGCCATCGCCGCTTTGGAACAAGCGCTGCAACTGGACGCCGGTTTCGCCGAAGCCTGGAACAATCTGGGCAACGTCTACAAAAATGCGGGTGAACTTGAGCCCGCGATGGAAGCCTTTGCCAAAGCCGTTGAGCTGCGCCCCGATTATGCCGGCGCGCACAGCAATTTTTTATTCACGCTCAATTTCGTCGACGGACTCGCGCCCGCGCAGATTGCCGGGGCGCATCGCGACTGGGGTCTGCGCCACGGTAATCCCGCGCAGATCTACGCCCATGAGCGGCGCCCGGCCGAGCGCAATCGAAGGCTCAAAATTGCCTACGTCTCGCCGGACTTTCGCCAGCACGCCTGCGCGTTTTTTATCGAGCCGCTGCTGCGCGAGCATCACCGCGAGGTGGTCGAGGTCTACGCCTATGTTGAAATCGCGCAGCCGGATGCGGTGACCGCCCGCCTGCAATCGCTGGTGGATGTCTGGCGCAACACCACCGGCCTGCCGGACGAGCAGGTCGCCGCTGCGATCCACGCCGACGGCATCGATGTGGTGATCGACCTTGCCGGTCATAGCGCCAATAACCGACTGCGTGCGCTGGCCTTGAAGCCGGCGCCGGTGCAACTGACCTATCTGGGCTATCCGGCAACGACCGGCCTGACCGCCATCGACTGGCGGCTGACGGATGCCATCGCCGAGCCTCCGGGGCAGAGCGAACAGAGCTATACCGAGCGGCTGTATCGCCTGCCGCATAGCCTGTGGTGCTATCAGCCGCTGCCGGACATGGCGACGCCCGGTCCACCGCCGGCGCTGGCGCGAGGCAAACTGAACTTCGGTTCATTCAACAGCTACACCAAGGTGGGGCCGCGGGTTGTGGCGCTGTGGGCGGCCGTGTTGCAGTCGGTGCCCGATTCGACCATCACGCTGATCACCGTCCCGGCGGGGGCGGCGCAGGAAGCGCTTTGGCAGCGCTTTGAAGATCTCGGCGTTGCGCGCGAGCGCGTGCAACTGCACGACCGCCTGCCGCGCGGTCGGTATCTCGCGCTGTTCGATGAAGTCGACATCGCGCTCGATCCTTTCCCCTGCAACGGTGGCACCACGACCTGCGATGCGCTGTGGATGGGGCTGCCGGTGGTGACCCTGATTGGCCAGAGCTTTCTGTCGCGGGCCAGTTTGTCGGTGTTGACGGCGGCCGGTTACCCGCAGTTTGCGGCGAAGGATGAAGCCGACTATGTGGCACGCTGTGTGGCGCTGGCCAAGGATCTGCCTGCCTTGGCCGCGCTGCGGGGTGAACTGCGCACGCGACTGGCAGCTTCACCGCTGCTGGATGCGCCGGCGTTCGCGGCGGATGTGGAGGCGGCCTATCGGGCGCTGTGGCAGGACTGGTGCGACGGCGGCGTCGCCTAGATCCGGTCAAACCACGGAATATGCCAGCCGCGCCAGTGTGCTGCGCGGCCGCGATGGGAAAGCGGCCACCAGTGCGCCAGCGACTGCGCGTTGAACTGCGTAGCGGTGTGGGCAACCAGCCAGCGGTGAAAAGGACTACCGAGGCTGTCGTTGACATACACGCGGCCGGCGCCGGCGCTAATGCGGGCCCATAGCGCGGAAAAACAGCCGGGTTCGCCCACCACTTCATAGACGTAGCGGGTGTCGTCTTGTTCGCCCAGCAGCGCGTACGCGGCGCCCGTCTCGTCTGCTAACAGCCGCGTGCGGGCGGCGGGCAAGGGCAGCGCCTGCCAGGCGTCGGCGGTGCGCAGCACGCGCAGCGGCTCGTGTGTGGCGCGCAGTTGTTCGAGCATTGTCGGGTTGAATGCAGCGTCTGAACTGGACGCGGTAGCCGTTGTGCCCGCGCTGACGCCCAACACCCCGCGGTCATGACGCTGCCAGCCGAGGCGCGCATAGAAGTGCGGCAGGCTGCTCCACAGCACGGCGAAGTCGACGCCATCGGCATCAAGTGCCTGCAGCGTAAAGTCCAGCACCTGCGCCGCGTGACCGCGGCTACGGGCGTCGGGTCGGGTCCACACCATGCCAATCATGGCGCCACGCCAGCTTTGCGCCGGGGTGTGCCAGTCGAAGCGCCGCGTCGCGCAGCAGCTGACGATCGCAGCGCCGTCCCGAACCACGCGCAGGTCGGCCAGATGCGGCTGCCCCAGCGCCGCTGGAAAGCGGGTGGCGAGCGAGCCGCTGCGGCCGCGCTGGGTGACGAAGGTCTCATCGAGCGCCGCCAGCAACGCTGGCCACTCGGCCGCCGTGCAGACGCCCAGTATCGGCAAGGGATTCATGCGGCGCGCAGCGTGATGAGGATGCGGGCACGCGCTGCGGCATCCACCCACCAGCCGCAGGGCACGCAGAGGTTCTCGGCATCGAAGGCGTCTACGCCGGGCAATGCGACCGCGGTGCCGGCGAAGCAGGAGTAACGATCGTTGCGCAGGTGCAGACGCTGCGCGCCGATGCCAGCGGCGTGGAGCCGGGCAACGAGGTGGTCGCGCTGCGCGGCGCGCAGCGCATACACCCAGAAGGCAGAACGACTGTCCGGCGCGCGCGCGAGCTGCGTGAGGCCCGGTACATCGGCCAGCGCCGCGTCCAGCACAAGGGCGTTCTCGCGGTGTAGCCGCAGGCTGTCGGCCGCAGCGTCTAACTGCGCCAGCGCCAGCGCCGCCGTGAGGTCGGTCATCGCGAAGCTGTAACCCGCAGCGGGAATATCGCTCGCCGGGTTCAAATCGCCGCCCGGCAGCCGGAAGCTCGCCTGATGAATGCCGAAGCGGCGCAGTTCGCGCGCGGCTGCCGCTGTGCTGGCGTCGCGGCAGAAGAGGGCGCCGCCGTCGCCGGCGGGGAGCAGGCTTACCGCGTAAAACGAGTAGATGGTGAAGTCGCTGCCGGTGGCGCCCAGTTTTTGGCCTGCGAGTTCTGCGCCGAACGCACCTGAGGCGTCTTCAATCAGCGGTAGGCCGAGTGCGCGCGCGGCGGCCTGCAGTTCGCGCAAGGGGCCGACGTCGCCCCCCCAGTGGTAGTGAACGATGGCCTTGGTGCGCGACGTGCAGCGTAGGGCGAGTTGCTCGGGGTCGAGCATGCCGGTCGCGGGGTCGACATCGCACCAGCGAGGACGCGCGTGGAGATTGGCAATCGGCATGGTGGTGGCGAGGCAGGCCAGCGGCGAGAGCATGACCTCGTCATCCGCCTGTACGCCACAAAGCCGCAGGGCGAGCGTCAGCGCGCCGGCGCGGTCGCTGGTCGCGACCACCTGGGGATTGCCGACGAACCGTCCCAGCGCGGCCTCGAAAGCGGCAACCCGGGGTCCGGTGGCAAGTTGGCCGGAGTCCAGCGTGTCCGCCAGCGCGGTTGCGGCGCCGGCTGCTACCCGCCCTTTGAACAGCGGAATTGCGGGCTCACCAGCCACGCTGGAGGACCTCCACCATGTACTCGCGGGATGCATCGTCCACCCACCAACCGCAGGGCAGGTGGAGCATGCGGGCGTAGAAGCGATCGAGGCCGGGCAACTCACGCCGGTTGCTGGCAAAGACGCTGTGCAGGTCGTTGCGCTTGTGTGCTTTGGAACTGGCGATGCCGTGCGCGGCGAGATGTTTGGACAGACCATCGGGGTCATCGCACAACACGGTATAGAACCAGTAGGAGGGCGCCGCGCGGTCTTCAAACCGGCAGATCTCAAGCCCACGCACGCCGGCCAGCGCGGCGTCCAGGTAGCGGCCGTTGGCGCAGTGCCGGTCGAGCAGCGGCTGGATGACTTCCAGTTGCGCCAGCCCAATCGTCGCGTTGACGTTATTCATGTGGTACTTGAAGCCAATCTCGCTGACGTCAACTTCGGTCCGCGGCGCATGGCGGTCAATGCCAAACCAGCGGAGCCGCCGACCCTTGGGCAGCAGCGCGGGGTCCGAGCAGGTCAGCATGCCGCCGTCGACGGTCGTCATGTGCTTGATGGCCTGCAGCGAAAACATCACGAAGGCGGAGTGACTGCCAAGCACCCGGCCGTCATAGCGCGCCCCCAGCGCGTGCGCCGCGTCTTCAATCACCGGAATGCCGTGGCGGGCCGCCACCGCGTTAATGCCGGCGATCGGAGCCGGAATGCCGCCGTAATGCACGACCAGAATGGCGCGGGTGCGTGGGGTGATGGCGGCAGCGACCGTCTCGGCGCTCAGGTTCCCGTTGGTCGGGTCGACGTCGGCCCAGCGCGGCGTCGCCCCGGCGTGGAGGATGGCCTGATTGGTCGGTTCGGCCGTCATCGCCGTGCTGACCACCTCGTCGCCGGCCTCAACGCCCGCCAGCAGCAGCGCGATATGCAGCGCCGCCGTGCCGGAATAAAACGACAGGCAGTGCGGATTGCCGACCAGTTCGCCGAAGCCGCGCTCGAAGGCGGCGACCGGCTCGCCTTCGCTGATCTGTCCGCTGTAGAGCACGGACTGCAGGCGCGGCATTAGCACTTCCGGCGGCGGCAGCGCCACCTTGAACAGCGGAATATCGCCGCGCGGCGGTTTAGAACTTGGCGAATTCGCCATCGGCCATTTCCATGATTTCGAATTCCCGGTCTGCCAGATCGATCATGCGTTTGACTTCATCGGTGTCGGCCAGATGGTCGTTGGAAGCAAACTCGGCCGCAATCTCCTGATGCCGCGCCTTGCTCCACCAGGGCTCGACCGCGTAGTAATCGCCGAAGTCACGTCCCCGCACCAGTTCTTCTTCCGAGACCAGAATCTCGTGCAGCTTCTCGCCCGGCAGGATCCCGATGACCTTGTATTCAAAGGCCTTGCCGGCCTCCGCCGCGAGCACGCGGGCGATGTCGGGGATGGTCGCTGCCTTGGCCTTGCGGACGAAAATTTCGCCGCCCTGCGTGTTTTCGGCGGCGTAAAGCACCAGATCAATCGCCTGATTCAGCGTCAGCAAGAAGCGCGTCATGCGCTCGTCGGTAATGGTGATGGTTTGCCCCAGCGCCAGTTGGCGGCGGAAAAATGGCACGACCGAACCGCGCGAGCGCAGCACGTTGCCATAGCGCACACAGCAGAAGCGGGTGCCCTTGTTGGCGCGCGAGAGATTGCCCTGTAGCACCAGTCGCTCCTGCAGGGCCTTGGTCATGCCCATGACGTTGACCGGCTTGACCGCCTTGTCGGTGCTGATCATCACGAACTTTTCGACCTGGTGGCGCAGCGCGCAGTCGATGAGGTTTTCGGCGCCCAGCACGTTGGTGCGGACCGCTTCCATCGGGTGCTGCTCGCAGGTTGGCACCTGCTTCAGGGCCGCGGCGTGAAAGACAATGTCGATACCGAACATGGCCTCATCCACGACCTCACGGTTGCGGATGTCACCAATTACAAAGGTGAGGTCCTTGCGGCCCTGATAGAACACCTTCATGTCGTACTGCTTTTTCTCGTCCCGCGACAGCACCCTGACTTCCTTGACGCCGGCGTTCAGCAGGCGACGCACGACGAAGTTGCCGAAGGACCCCGTGCCGCCGGTGACCAGTACTGACTTGTTGTGATAATCCATGAGCCGCTCCTGTTCGGATTTCTGGCGCGCGCGAGGCCGGAATGCCCCGGGCATGGGGGCAAAGCAAGTCCTGCGCCATCTATCGCAGACCGCTGGCGGCGCGGCTTGGCCGAATTCCTGCAGGCGTGAAATGCGGGCGGCGTGCGAGCGGGCAAAATTTTCAGAAATCGCGCTGTAGTTCGGCGTACCGTTGCCGATAGCTTTTCCGTCCGGGGAGCAGGCGGTCCCTGCCCGCGACACTGAATAACGAGAGACCGCCACATCCACATCAGAGGTCTATGCATGAAACCAATGCCTCGCTCGCCGTCAGGTGGCATCGCTGCGTACCGCAAAGTGGGGGTGGCCTCGAGCGTCGAATCGGCGACGCCCCACAAACTCATCGAGATGCTGATGGACGGGGCGCTGGAGAAAATCCAGATTGCGAAAGCCTGTATGGGCCGCAAGGAAATTGCCAAGAAGTGCGAAGCCATCGACTGGACGCTCAATATTCTGGGCGGCTTGCAGGGCAGTCTGGACATGGAGCGCGGCGGCGACGTCGCCAATAATCTGTCCAACCTCTACGATTACATGATGCGGCGTCTGGTCGAGGCGAACACCGTCAACGACCCCGCTGTGCTGGAAGAAGTCAGCCGCCTGATGGGCGAAATTCGCGAAGCCTGGATTGCCATCCGCAACTAGCGGAAGCCCGGCCGCCGCGGCGCCGCTCGTCCGGGCTTAAGGAGAGACGTTTGGACGAACTGGCCCGAATCGAGGCCTTGGGTGCCGCCATGCTGGCCGCCGCCGATGCCGCGGAATGGGACGAGGTCGCCCGCCTCGACGACGAGCGCCATGCCCGTTTGACCAGTCTCGACATGCAGGACTTCCTCAGCGTTGGCGAAGAAGCGCAACGGGTGCTGGAAGACGCGCTCGAGATCACCCAGCGCCTGCTGAAAATTGCCCGCGATGCCCGCGCGACGCATCTTGATGAACTCACCGCCCTGCAACGCGGCCAGCGCGCCTCCCGCGCGTATCTCTCCTCTGAATAGACGCAATCCGACCGGCTGATGGCGACTGGCCGTCGGCGCCTTACCTTGGGCTGCGCCAGCGCCGGGTTTCCGTCTCACCGTCTCCAGTGATTCCATCGGTTTCCGCGATTTTGTAATTTTGCCTTGCCAAAATGACGTGGCTGGCTAGACTGCGGCTGGAGAGCACCGCGTCAGCATTTTGACAATAAGAAGACTGCGCACCCCGGGCTTGGGCCGGTGTTTCATCAGCCACAAAAAAATCGCCTAACCGCCAAGAAGCCGCGCCTATGCCCATGTCTGACACCCCCGTGCTCCTGATTGAGCGCGACCCGGAAATCGCCCGCCACCTGACCGAGGTGCTGGCCTATCTCGACCTGGCCGGTCGTCAGGTCGCGCCGGAGGCCGACTGGTCGACGTTCTGTCAGCCGGATGCGCCGCCTTATATGGCCATTCTGGGCGAGTGCGGTTCGCCCGCCGCGCGCCAGGCCGCCGCCGCGCAGCTCCTGAAGCTGGATGGCGCCACGCCGGTGGTGGTGCTGGACCAGATCGACGTTGAGCCGGAATTGCTCGCGCAACTCGACGCCCTGATTGTCGGCCGGATCCGTCTGCCGCTGCGGCATCTGCATTTCGACAAACTGCTGCAAAAGGTCGATTCCTATCGCGAAGCCCGCTCACCCGGCGGCTTACCGCGCAATCCGGAGCTGTTCCGCAATCTGGTAGGCGGCAGCAAGGGCATCCAGCGCGTCCGCAACATGATTGAAATGGTCGCCAAGTCCGACGCCAACGTGCTGGTCACGGGCGAGTCGGGCACGGGCAAAGAGGTCATCGCCCGCCACATCCACCACCACTCCGTTCGTCGCAGCAAGCCGTTTGTGCCGCTCAACTGCGGCGCGATTCCGCCCGACTTGCTGGAAAGCGAACTGTTCGGCCATGAGAAAGGCGCTTTCACCGGCGCCATCACCTCGCGGCAGGGGCGGTTCGAAATGGCCGACGGCGGCACCCTGTTTCTGGATGAAATCGGCGATATGAGCCTGCCCATGCAGGTCAAGCTGCTGCGGGTGTTACAGGAACGCAGCTTCGAGCGCGTGGGCAGCAACAAGAGTATTTCGGTGAACGTGCGCATCATCGCCGCCACCCACGTCAATCTGGAACAGGCGATTACCGACGGACGCTTCCGCGAAGACCTGTTCTATCGCCTGAACGTCTTTCCCATCGAGACCCCGCCGCTGCGTGACCGGGCCGAAGATCTGCCGCTGCTGGTGACCGATCTGGTCGAGCGTCTGGGGCACGAAGGGCGCGGCATGATTCGCCTGACGCCCACCGCCGTGCAGTGTCTGTCGGCCTACGCCTGGCCGGGCAATGTGCGCGAGCTGGCCAATCTGGTCGAACGTCTCGCCATCCTCTACCCGAGTGCGACGGTAGATGTGCACGACCTGCCCGAGAAGTACCGGCGCGACGGCTACGTGATGCCGGTAGTCCCGGTCTCTGAGCTGGCGCCGGCGGCGATCTTCGCCGACACCGCGCCCGCCCGCTTGCCGCAGTCCGGCATCGACCTCAAGGAACACCTGACGCAAATCGAGTCGGGGCTGATTATTCAGGCGCTGGAGGAGGAGAACTGGGTGGTGGCCCACGCCGCCAAGCGGCTGCAAATGGGGCGCACCACGCTGGTCGAAAAAATGCGCAAGCTGGGTCTCGGGCGTCAGGACGAAATCACCGAAACTTGACGCCTGCCGCGCGCCCGGCCGCCAGCAGGCTGGCGAACGGGCTCCCTGAGGTGCGCTCCCTGTGCGCGAAAATATCGCAAAATCAATTGATTAGCGCCTAATCCGACTGCCGGCACAGTCTTTGCTGGAAGGCTTCGGGCAATCCTGCCCGAGGAGCCTCGTCTGCGATGGGCCAGCAATCCGCCAACGAACTTCCGCTAGTCGGCGCCGAGCGTGCCGCGGGCGAAGCGTGGCTGCAGGGCGCCACCGGAGCGTCTGCGTCGGCGGAACGCCCGGACGGCCTGCGCGGCGAGCTAGCGCAGACCCGCGCGCAGCTGAGTCAGGCGCTGCTGGAAAGCGAGCGCCTCGCCACCCGTCTGGACACCCTGCTCGGCGCCTTGCCGGCCGCAGTGCTGGTGCTCGATGGACAGGGCAGGGTGACGCAGGCCAATGCCGCCGCCGGCGAACTGCTCGGCAAGCTGACGCCCGGCGAGCGCTGGTTTGAAATTGTCGAACGCGCGTTCGCGCCGCGCTGGGACGATGGTCACGACGTGTCGCTGGCCGACGGGCGACGGGTCAACGTCGCCACCCAGGCGCTGCCGGATGAGCCCGGCCAGATTCTTCTGCTGCGTGACGTCACCGAAACCCGCCGGCTGCAGGAGCAGTTGGCGCATCACCGTCGGCTGTCGGCGAAGACCGAAATGGCCGCGGCGCTTGCCCATCAAATCCGCACGCCGCTGGCGGCTGCCTTGCTGGCCCTGGGCCCCGTCACCCGCGCCCGCGGTCTGGACGCTGCGCAGACCAAATCAGCCGCGCGGGCGCTGGATTCCCTGCGCCAGCTCGAGCGTCTGGTCGAGAGCATGCTCAGCTTTGCCCGCGGCGCGGTGGTGGATGCAAGTCCCTTGTTGCTGGGCGAACTGCTGACCCGCCTGAGCCAGGAGGCCGCAACCCTGCTGGGAGAGGAGCACTTTGCGATTGCTTGCGAGGCCAGCTTTCAGAGCTTGATGGTTCACGGCAACGCCGACGCCCTGCACAGCATCATGCTCAATCTGGTGACCAATAGCCGCCAGATTATTGGCGAGGACTGTCGGGTTCTCGTCACGGTTACCGCACACACGGGCTTCGTGACCCTGCGCTTTCTCGATAACGGACCCGGCGTGGCGCCGGCCGAACAGGCGCGCATCTTCGAACCCTTCCACACCACACGTCCGGGCGGCACCGGTCTTGGCTTATCGGTAGCCCAGGCCATTGCCCGCGCCCACGGCGGCGAACTCCAACTCAATCCAGCGTTCACCACGGGCGCCTGTTTTGAGCTGTCTTTGCCGTTTAGCAGCGAGAAAACCGCATGAAAAATCAGGCCGTTATCGCCATCGTCGAAGACGACGATGCCTTGCGCGAAGTGCTCTGCGATACGGCACAGCTGGCCGGCTACGAGGTCCTGCCGTTCCGCGATGGCAGCGACTGCCTGCGCGGGCTGCGCTCGGCGACGGTCGATCTGGTGATTTCCGACCTGCAGATGGCGCCGATGGACGGGCTAGGCCTGCTCCGCGAGCTGCGCCGCACGCACCGCGAGCTGCCGTTCGTGTTGATGACCGCGCACGGCACCATCCAGAGCGCGATCGATGCCATGCGCCTCGGAGCCACCGATTACCTGGTCAAGCCGTTTGAAGCCGAGGTGCTGATCGCCGGGCTCGATCAATGGTTGCCCAAGCGCCTCGAAGCAGCGGGCGAGCGCGACATGATTGCCGAAGACCCCGCTACCCGGCGGGTGCTGGAACTGGCCCGCCGCGTCGCGGCCAGCGATGCCACGGTATTCATCACCGGCGAGTCGGGCGTGGGCAAAGAAGTGTTTTTTCGCTTTATTCATCAGCATTCGTCCCGCGCGACGAAAGAGCCGGTGGCGATCAACTGCGCCGCGATCCCCGAAAACATGCTCGAAGCCATCCTCTTTGGGCATGAGAAGGGCGCCTTTACCGGCGCGCACAAGGCCTACCCGGGCAAGTTCGAACAGGCCCAGGGCAGCAGCCTGTTGCTCGACGAAGTCTCGGAAATGAGCCTGCCCCTGCAGGCCAAGCTGCTGCGCGTATTGCAGGAGCGGGTCGTGGAGCGCCTCGGCAGTCAGGAGCTGATCAAGCTCGACGTGCGGGTGGTGGCGACCTCCAACCGCGACCTCGCCGCCGAAGTCCGGGCCGGACGGTTCCGCGAAGATCTTTACTATCGCCTGAACGTTTTCCCCCTCGCCGTGCCGCCGTTGCGCCAGCGCCCGGCCGACATCGTGCCGCTGGCCCGATTTCTGCTTGGGCGTAGTGCGGAGAAGACGAATCTGCCAATCCCGCAGCTGAGCGGCGGGGCGGCGGCGGCGCTTCAGACCTGGTCCTGGCCGGGCAATGTGCGGGAACTCGATAACGTCATGCAGCGCGCCTTGGTGATTCACAACGGCGGCACAGTGGAAGCGGAAGACCTGATGTTTGAGCCGGCGATGCAGCCCTTGATGAGCGCCCCGCAGCCTCTCGCGCAGGCGCCCGTGCTGCCGGACGAGGACGACGAAGATGAAGACGCCCAGGACTCGCTGGGCGACGGCCTGCGGGACCATGAGCGCCGACTGATTCTTGACGCGCTGGCCGAAGGCCACGGCAGCCGGAAGTACGCGGCAGAGAAGCTGGGCATCAGCCCGCGCACGCTGCGCTACAAGCTGGCCAGACTGCGTGAACTTGGCATTGACGTGCCAGGACAGTAAGACGGAAAGGGAGAGACGCGGATGAACGCAATCGACGGCAACGGATTACTTCTGCAAATGCGCGCGCTGGCGGCGCGCGCGCAGGGTGGGGTCAGTGAAACGGTCAGCCCCAAGGCGAGCGGCGGCGTTGACTTCAGCCGGGTGCTGCGCGGCGCGCTCGACAGCGTGAACAACACCCAGCAAACGGCGCGCTCGCTCGCGACCCGTTTCGACGCCGGTGACCCGTCGGTCGATCTTTCGCAGGTGATGATTTCGATGCAGAAATCGAACGTCTCGTTCCAGGCAGCGACCCAGGTCAGAAACAAGCTGGTCAGCGCCTACCAGGAAATCATGAACATGCCGATCTGAGCGCATCTGCGTTCCGGATCTCCCGAACAGAGGTTAAGTCATGGCTGAAGCAACGATTTATGTACAACAGAACTCGCCCATGGCGCTGCTGCGTCAGGCCGGGGTGCTGGTGGGCATTGCGGCAGCGGTGGCGCTGGGCGTCTACGTGGTGATGTGGTCGCGCACGCCGCACTTCACCATGCTCTATTCCGATTTATCCGACCGCGACCTGACCCAGATCGTCGAAACCCTCAAGACCGGCCAGATCCCTTATCGCGTCGAACCCGGCGGCGGCGCGGTGCTGGTGGACGCGGCCAAAGCCGACGATGCCCGCATGCAGCTGGCCGCGGCCGGCTTGCCCAAAGGCAATTCGCGTGGCTTTGAGAGCCTGAACGAGGAGCAGGCTTTCGGCACCAGCCAGTTCATGGAGAAGGCCCGCTATCAGCACGCAATCGAAGGCGAGCTGTCGCGCTCGATTGGGCGGATCGACAACGTGCGGGCGGCGCGGGTCCATCTGGCCTTGCCGGCGGAGTCGGTGTTCAGCCGGACCCGGCGTGAGCCCAGCGCGTCGGTGATCGTCGACCTGTTCGGCGCCCGCCCGCTCGAGCCGGAGCAGGTCGCGGCGATTACGCATCTGGTATCGGCCAGTGTGCCCAGCCTGCCGTCCTCACGGGTGACCGTGATCGACAGCCGGGGCAATTTGCTGACTGATGAAAAGCGCGACGAGGGCATGGCGCTGACCACCCGCCGATTCGACTACACGCGCAAGCTTGAGCAGTCCTACACCGACCGGATTCAGGCCATTCTGACGCCCTTCGTGGGGCCCGACGGCGTGCGCGCCGAAGTCACCGCCGATCTGGACTTCACCGACACCGAGCAAACCCGCGAAAGCTTCAACCCCGACTTGCCGGCGGTCCGTAGCGAACGTTCGCTGGAAGAGGAGCGCACCGGCGGCGGGGTTGGCGGCGTGCCCGGCGCCTTGTCCAACGCACCACCGGGCGAGGCCACCGCGCCCGAGCAGATCAACCCGCCCACACCGGCCGTTCCGGGTGCGGCCGCGGCGCCGGGCGCGGCAGCCCAGGCCCAGACCAAGGCGGCCGCGCCCAGTACCAAACGTAACGAAACCACGCGTAACTACGAAGTCGACCGCACCATCAGCCACACCAAGCACTCGCTGGGCACTATTCAGCGCCTGTCGGTGGCGGTGGTTCTCCGTCTTCCGCCGCCGCCGACCGGCAAGGACAAACAGGCCGCCGAGACGGCCGCGCCCGCCGCGCCGGCCGTCGATGTCGAACGCATGACCCAGCTGGTGAAGGATGCGATCGGCTACGACGCGGCCCGCGGCGATACCGTCAGCGTGACCACCACCGCGTTCGTCGACCCCCAGCCGCCCCAGCCGCTGCCGCCTACCCCGCTGTGGGAACAGCCCTGGGTGTGGGACGTGGGCAAGCAGCTGGCCGGTGGACTGTTCGTGCTGATCCTGTTCTTTGGCCTGCTGCGGCCGGCGGTGAAATCGCTGATGGCCAAACCGACTGCGGCAACTCTCGGCGGCGGCAGCGCCGCCGCCGCCAGCGACACGCCCGCACTCGCCGGACCGGGCGCAACGCCGGCGTTGCCCAGTCCGCCGCGCCAAGAAATCGAAATGCCGGCGGCCCTGCACGAGAACATCGAACAGCTGCAGCAGATTGTGGCGCAGGACCCGCGGGTCGCCGCGCAGGTCATCAAGGAGTGGGTGGGGGAATAACCCATGGCGGAGCAGAATCCCAATCTCAGCGGCGTTGAAAAGGCGGCCATCTTCCTGATGACGCTGGGCGAAGCCAACGCGGCCCAGATCATCAAGCATCTCGGGCCGCGCGAAGTGCAGAAAATCGGCACGGCCATGGCGGCGATGCAGAACGTCTCGCGCGATATGGTGAAAACCTCGGTGGCCGAATTTGTGGTGGGCATGCAGCGTCAGACGCCGCTCGGCATTGGCAACGATGACTACATCCGCAAAGTGCTGACGGACGCCCTGGGCGACGAAAAAGCCAAGAGCATGATCGACCGCATTCTGATCGGCGGTTCGACCAAGGGGCTGGAATCCCTGAAATGGATGGACGCCAAAGGCGTTGCCGAACTCATTCGCTTCGAACACCCGCAAATCATCGCTATCGTGCTGTCCTATCTCGACAGCGACCAGTCGGCGCAGGTCCTGTCGCTGTTGCCGGAAAACACCCGCGGCGATCTCATGATGCGCATTGCCACCATGGACGGCGTGCAGCCGGCGGCGATGAAAGAGCTGAACGACATGCTGGAAGTGCAATTGCGCGGTGGCGCGCAGGGACAGAACTCCGGGATGGGCGGTCTGAAGTGCGCGGCGAATATCCTGAACTTTGTGGATCGCACGGCCGAAGCGAAGATTTCGGAAGTCATTTCCGAACACGATCCGGAGCTCGCGGGCAAGATTCAGGACCTCATGTTCACCTTCGATAATCTGGCCGAGGTGGACGACCGCGGGATCCAGACCCTGCTGCGCGAAGTGTCGTCGGACAATCTGGTGCTGGCGCTGAAAGGGTCCGAGGAAGCCATCAAGGCGAAAATCTTCAAGAACATGTCGCAACGCGCTGGCGACATGCTGCGTGAGGATCTGGAAACGCGCGGTCCCGTGAAGCTGTCGGACGTCGAGGCGGCGCAGAAAGAAATCGTGACCATCGCCCGCCGGCTGGCGGACGAAGGGCAAATCAGTCTGGGCGGCGCGGCCGGCGAGGCAATGGTCTAAATGGCATTCAATCGTCTCACTGTGGCCGAGCAGGTCGTTAATGCCGTGCGCTTCGCCCCGCCGGTGGTGGATGGCCCGATCGTTGGCGAAACAAATCCCGAGCATGATCCGGCGCCTGTGCCCACCGCCGAGGAAATCGCCGCGCAGTTGGCCGACCTGCGACAAGAGGCTTACGCCGAAGCGTTTCAGCAGGGCTTTGACGAAGGCAAGAAACGCGGCCTGCAGGAAGCGGCCAAGCTCGCCGCGCAACTGCTGAGTGTGATGGAGCATCTGGCCCAGCCATTGGCCGAGGTGGACGATGGCGTGGTTGAGGCGGTGTCCGACCTCGCCGTGCTGATTGCGCGGCATCTGGTCCGGCGCGAGCTGCGGCTTAATCCCGGAGAAGTCGTCGGTGTGGTTCGCGAAACCATGCGCCATCTGCCCGTCGCGCCGCGTGCGGCGCGGATTCGTCTGCATCCGGAAGACGCGGAACTGGTCCAGCAGGCTTTTGCCCTGGGCGATGATTCGCGCAGCTGGCGGCTGGAGCCCGATCCCTTGATGACGCGCGGCGGCTGCATCGTGGAAACCGACGTTTCCCGCATCGACGCCTCGGTGGAATCCCGCCTTGCCGCGATTGCCTCGCGCATGCTGGGCGGTGACCGTGAGAGCGACCATGAAACCTGAGCAGCAGGCCGCGCTGCGCTGGCAGGAAAGCCTCAAGCGCCGCGCGGAGCGCCTCGCCGAACCGCCGCGACTACAGGTGGAAGGCAAGCTGACCCGCATGGTGGGGCTGACGCTGGAAGCGGTCGGCTGCGAGGCCGCGATCGGCGACCGCTGCGTGGTGATGAACCGCCTTGGCGGGCAGGTCGACACCGAAGTCGTGGGCTTCGACGGTGAAAGCCTGTTCCTGATGCCGACCGGCAACACCCAGGGGCTAGCGCCGAACGCGCGGGTGATTCCCTATGGCGGCGCCGGCGAAATCGCCGTTGGCCCCGAACTGCTGGGCCGGGTGATCGACGGCGCCGGCAATCCGATTGACGGCAAAGGCCCCTTGCATCTGAACGAACGCCAGCCGCTGGCCGGGCGACCGCTCAACCCCTTGCAGCGCGGCACCATCCGCGAACCGCTGGATGTGGGTGTGCGCTCGATTAACGCGCTGCTGACCGTCGGCCGTGGCCAGCGCATTGGCCTCTTCGCGGGCAGCGGCGTGGGTAAAAGCGTGCTGCTAGGCATGATGACGCGCTACGCCGACGCCGACGTGATCGTGGTTGGTCTGGTCGGCGAACGAGGCCGCGAAGTCAAAGAATTTATCGACGATATTCTGGGTGAGGCGGGCCTCGCTCGCGCGGTGGTGGTGGCAACCCCGGCCGACAATCCGCCCCTGATGCGCATGCATGGCGCCACCATTTCCACCGCCATCGCGGAGTATTTTCGCGACCAGGGCAAGCACGTGCTGCTCTTGATGGACTCCCTGACCCGCTACGCGCAGGCCCAGCGCGAAATTGCCCTGACCATTGGCGAGCCGCCCGCGACCCGCGGCTACCCGCCCTCGGTCTTTGCCCGCCTGCCGCAGCTGGTTGAGCGGGCCGGCATGGGCATAGGCGGGCGTGGTTCGATCACCGCGTTCTATACCGTGTTGACCGAAGGAGATGACACCAACGATCCCGTGGCCGACAACGCGCGCGCCATTCTGGACGGCCACATTGTGCTGGCGCGCCGCTTGGCGGAGCGCGGCCAATACCCGGCGATCGACATCGAAGCCTCGATCAGCCGCGTGATGCACATGGTGACTACGCCCGAACATCTGGCGCTCGCCAAGCAGTTTCGGCACTACTATTCGCTGTATGAGCAGAATCAGGACTTGTTCAATGTCGGCGCCTATCAGGCGGGCACGAACCCGGAACTCGACCGGGCGGTCGCGATGCGCAATCTGCTCACTGCCTATATGCGGCAGGACCCCAATCAGGCGGTCAGCAGCCAGGCCTCAGTGGAGATGCTGGGGCAGATTTTCCCCGGCTAGCCGCGGGAGTGAGCCGGGATGAAAAAATCCGGTCGTCTGCAGCGTATCGCCGATCTCTCCACCACCGCCGAACAACTGGCGGCACAGGCGGTGGCCCGCGCCAATGACGAAGTGGGCCGCATCGAACGCCAGGCCCGCGACCTTGAAAGCTACCGGGATGAATACCTCCGCCCCTTGCGCGAAGCCGGGGGCGTCGGCGCCTATCAGGCGCAGAAACTCCGCCTGTTCGTGGGCAAAATTGAAGAAGCGCTGGCGCTTTTACGCCGCAAGCTGGCGCTGGCCGAGAAGCAGCGCGACCACGAACAACAACTGTGGCTGGAACAGCGCCGCCGCGCGCTCATGACCAACAAGGTCGCCGAGCGCGCGCGGGCTGAAGAGGAAGTGCTGGCCGAACGCGCCCTGCAGCGCGAAATAGACGACCGTCCGCGGCGGAACTAGGCCGCGCGCGCCGGGCGCTTTTTCTCGACCAGAATTTCGCGGTAGACCCCGGTGCCCGCGTTGCGGGCGCTGTGCGTGGCCGGCGCCCGCAGTCCTTTGTCATCCGCCGAAACCAAATCATCGCCGTCCATCCGCAGGGCAAACGTGGCGCCGGTGTAGGCGTCGATCGTGCCGAGCGGTTTGTCGTTGGCGTCAAAGACTTCCAGCAGCGTGCCTTCCAGCACGTACCACACGTAGTCATGTTCGTGGGTGTGGCAGGGCGTGGTTTCGCCCGGGCCCAATTCGAATTCCCACACGATCACATCGTCGTCTTCAAACACCTTCCGCGAGCCGACATCACCTTTTGCGCCCATGATTATTCTCCTGTGTTGCCGATCCGCGCCCAGCCTCCCTTGCCGAGCATCGAGTCGAAATAAGCAATGGTCTGCGTGAGTCCTTCGCGCAGCGGTATCAAGGGGTCCCAGTTGAGCGCGCTGCGCGCCAGCGAGATGTCCGGGCAGCGCTGTCGGGGGTCGTCGCTGGGCAGCGGGCGGTAGGCCAGCTTGGAGCGCGAGCCGGTCAGTTCGATCACCAGCGCCGCCAGTTCGCGGATGGTGAACTCGTGCGGATTGCCGAGATTGACCGGGCCGATCAGGTCGCGCGGCGACTCCATCAGTGCCATCAGGCCGCGGATGAGGTCAGAGACATAGCAGAACGAGCGGGTCTGACTGCCGTCGCCGTACAGCGTGATGTCTTCGTTGCGCAGCGCCTGCATGATGAAGTTAGACACCACCCGTCCGTCGTTGGGATGCATGCGCGGGCCGTAGGTGTTGAAGATGCGGGCGACCTTGATCGGCACCTGATGCTGGCGGTGGTAATCGAAGAACAGGGTTTCGGCACAGCGTTTGCCTTCGTCGTAGCAGGCGCGCAGGCCGATCGGGTTGGTATGGCCCCAGTAGTCCTCGCGCTGCGGATGGACTTCCGGGTCGCCGTACACCTCGCTGGTGGAGGCTTGCAGGATGCGCGCGCCAACGCGTTTGGCCAGCCCCAGCATGTTGATGGCGCCGTGCACGCTGGTTTTAACCGTCTGTACCGGGTTGTGCTGGTAGTGAACCGGCGAGGCCGGGCAGGCGAGGTTGAAGACCTCGTCGACTTCCACGTAGAGCGGGAAAGTCACGTCGTGGCGGATGAGTTCGAAAAACCGGTGCCCGATCAGGTGCGAAATATTGTCTTTCGAGCCGGTATAGAAGTTGTCGGCGCACAGCACATCGTGGCCGGCGGCCAGCAGCTGCTCGCAGAGATGGGAGCCGAGAAAACCGGCGCCACCGGTCACCAGAACGCGTCGACGGGTTTTCAGGACGGAAACGTCACCTTGGATAGCAGTCATGGACGGGCGAGTTCCGGTTGTGGCACAGGCGTTGCAATTTAGCAGTCATGACCCTCAGCAGGAACCCGCCGACATGACCGATGCCCTCAGCGCCAGCGCCCCGTCAGCCCCCGCGGGAATCGAAAAAAGCCTTGCCACACGCCGAGATAACGCCGAATTGAATGCGAAGGATGGCAAAGACTTTGCCGCGACCTTCGAAAAAGTCCGGCAGCAAAATCAAGACCAGCGCGCGCCGGAAGAGCCGTCGGCGGCAAGTGCTGACCCCCAGGCGGCAAGTTCTGACCCTGAAGCGGCAATCCGCGCCGGGGACGGTGCTGCTCGCAGCGACGACCTCGGCGAGCAGGCTGCCGAGGCCGAGGACACCATTCTTGCTGATCCGATGGCGCCCGATGCCGCGGCGCTGGCCCAACAGCTGATGCCGCTGACTCCGCCGCCCACGCAGGCGCCCGTAGCGCCCGCGCCGACCGACACCGATCCGGCCAGCGCGCTGGCGGCGGCGGTAGCGCCTCGCACGACGGCCGGCCCGACGGCCGCTGCCTTGCAGGCCATGGGCGCCGGTACGTCGGCGCTGCGGCCCGACGTCAAGCCGCTCACCCAGGGCAGTGGACTCGATGAGGCCATAGCGCCCGGGCGCACCGCGCCGACGGGCGCCAAAGGCGCCGAGGCCGGGCCCAAACCCCTTGAGGCCGGCCAGTTCAAGGCGACGACCGATAAGCCGATCGCGGAAGCCACCGCGTTCAAGCTTGACCCACTCGGGGCCAGCGCCCCGGGCCGTGATGCGGCCGACACGGCGGGATCAGGGGCTGGGGACAATCCCGGCACCGCGCCCGGTGCCGAGCAGGCGCTTGCAGCGGCCACCGGCCGCGAGCGCGATGCGCGCGCAGAAATCGTGCGTCTTGACACGCGTCTGCCGCTGCACTCGCCCCGCTTTGCCGAAGGCTTCGGCCAGCAGGTGGTGGTGTTGACCCAGCACGGGATCCAGCAGGCGCAGATGACGCTGAATCCGCCCGACCTCGGGCCGGTGGATGTGCGCATTACGGTCAGTCAGGACCAGGCCAGCGTGCAGATCGCGGCGGCCAGCGTGGCGGCCCGCGAAGTCATCCAGGACGCCCTGCCCAAACTGCGGGAACTGATGGACCAGTCGGGCGTACGCTTGAATGACGCCGGGGTGTTTGCGCAGTTACCCCAGCGTGAGCAGCCCTCGGCCCAGTCGCAGCGTCAAACCTGGCAGATGGAGGTGCCGGGCGGGCGGCGTCGGGAGGAGGTAGAGCTCGCTCAGCCCGCTGTGCGGGCGCGGCGCGTCGGCCTGATCGACGCCTACGCCTGAGCAGGGCGAGACGTCAGATCGCTGGCACAGCGCCGGTAGACGTCGAATCCCTGCCGCCAAATTTCTGGCTTTCAGCGGACGGAAGAAACTTAAGCCGATGAATAGTTTCAGTTAATTTTATTGGCACAAGCCTTGCTGAAGAGCCTCCAAACGAACGGAGGTTCTCATGGCCACAACAGACACAGCGCCCGCACCGGGCGGCTCCCGCAAGAAACTGATCATCCTGGTCGTGGTTGGCCTGTTGGTGCTGATTGGCGGCGCAGTCGGCACCACGATGTGGTTGCTGGGGGGTAAGGAAGCCGCAAGCGACTCCGCGAAGGCGAAAAAGGATTCCGCTGGCGAAGAGGACGCAGCCAATGCGGAAGACTCTGCTGCGGCGGATGGCGAAGCCGCCGATGGCGAAGCCGCCGATGGCGAAGCCGCCGATGGCGAACAGGCGGACGAGGAGGGCAAGCCGAAAAGCGCAGCCACCTACGTCGAACTGGTGCCGCCGTTTGTCGTGAACTTCCAGGACGACAAGAAGCGCGCCCGTTTCCTCAAGGCGGAAATCAGCATCCTGGTCAAAAATGCCGACACCGAAGAAGCGCTGAAGTCCAACCGACCCGCGGTCCGCAACAGTCTCGTGATGCTGCTGAGCCGGCAGGTCTACGACCAGCTGATGACGCCTGAAGGCAAGGAAAAACTCCGCGCCGACGCGCTGGTCGAGGTGAAAGCCATCATCACCAAGGTGGCGGGCGCCAAGCATGCCAAGCACATTCAGGATGTCTTCTTCTCCAGTCTGGTAATGCAGTAGGCGCTGGCCGTCCGTCATGGCGAACAACGACCTCCTTTCACAAGACGAAATTGACGCCCTGCTGTCGGGCGTCGATAGCGGCGATGTCGTTACCGAAGGCGAAGATTCGCTGGCGGCAGACGGCACCCGTTCGTACGACTTTGCATCGCAGGACCGCATCGTTCGCGGTCGCATGCCGACGCTCGAAATGATCAACGAACGCTTCGCGCGCAATCTCCGGGTCCAGCTGTTCAACATGCTGCGTCGCTCGCCGGTGATCTCGGTTGAAGGCGTGCAGATGGTGAAGTTCGGCGAGTACGTCCACTCCCTGCTCATGCCGTCCAACCTCAACGTCATCAAGATCAAGCCGCTCCGGGGTTCGGCGCTGCTGGTCTGCAATCCGAAGCTGGTGTTTTCACTGGTCGACTGTTTTTTCGGCGGCGACGGGCGCTTTCACACCAAGATCGAAGGCCGCGATTTCACCGGCACCGAGATGCGCATCGTGCGGCGTCTGGTGGACATGTGTTTCCTGTCTCTGACCGAAGCCTGGGAGCCGGTTCTGCCGCTGCAGTTCGAATACCAGGGCGCTGAAATCAACCCGCACTTCGCCAACATCGTTAGCCCCAGCGAAGTGGTGGTGGTGTCGACCTTCCACATCGATCTGGAAGGTGGCGCCGGCTACCTGCACGTCACCATGCCCTACTCGATGGTGGAGCCGATCCGCGACCTGCTAGATGCCGGCGTGCAGAGCGACGTCGCGGAAAAAGACGCCCGCTGGAGCTTGATGCTGCAAGAGGAAGTCAAGCTCGCGGAAGTCGAAATCACGACCACGCTGGCGACCGCCGAACTGACCATGCGCGAAGTGCTGGCCTTTCAGCCGGGCGACGTGTTTGGCATCGAGATGTATGAGGCGCTGGTCGCCTGTGTGGATGAGATTCCCGTGTTCCGCGCGCGCTACGGCGTGTCGCGGGGCAATTACGCGTTGAAAGTCACTGAAATGTTGCGGCACTCCGATCTCACGCCGCGTCACAAGGATTTTGGAGTCCAGCTATGAGCGGAACAGACACATCAGATGAAGACGATTGGGCGGCCGCACTCGCCGAGCAGCGCGCGAGCGAAGCCGGCGCCAACGCCAAGGCGTCCAGTGCGTTTCCGGGCGCTACCGCCGCGCCGGTGGAATCTTTCCTGCCAACGACCACCGAAGGCGGGACTAAAGTCGCAGACCTTGATGCGATTCTGGATATTCCGGTCACGCTGTCGGTCGAGATTGGCAAGACGCGCCTGACCATTCGCAACCTGCTGCAGCTTAATCAAGGCTCGGTGGTCGAACTCGATCGCTTGGCCGGCGAGCCGCTGGATGTGCTGATCAACGGCACGCTGGTGGCCCACGGCGAAGTGGTGGTGGTAAACGAGAAGTTCGGCATTCGCTTGACCGACGTCGTCAGCGCGCAAGAGCGCGTGAAGAAGCTGCGGTAGTCCGGTGAACCGCTCCCGCAAGGCCATACACGCTGCGCTGCTCGGCACCGCGCTGGTCGCCAACGAGGTCTGGGCCAATCCGGCGCTGGCCTCGGCGCCTGCCGTGGGCGCCGGAGAACTCGCGAAAGTCGCGGGCGGCCTGGTGCTGGTGCTGGCCCTCATCGCGGGCCTCGGCTGGGCCGCGCAACGGATGCGTCAAGGTCGCGGCACCGGCGCACGGCATTTGCGGATTCTCGATGCGCTGCCGCTGGGTACGCGCGAGCGGCTGATGCTGGTCGAGGTGGATGGCGAGCGCGTGCTGATCGGGATCGCCGGTGGACGGATCGAGCGTTTACACGCGCTGGCGCCTAAAGCGGCGGATTTCAACGAGGCGCTGGCCGCGGCATCTGGAGCCCATGCGGCGCAGGCCTTGGCGGCGGACGCGGCGCCATGAAACGCACGCTGCTGGTGCTGGCACTGCTGGGCTTGGCCTGCCCCGCCCATGCCCTGCAGGGGCTGGATGCCCTCTCGGTCACCACCAATGCGAACGGATCGCAAACCTATTCCTTGACCTTGCAGGTCATGCTGTTGATGACGGCATTGACCTTGCTGCCCTCCATCCTGCTCGCGATGACCGCGTTCACCCGGATCATCATCGTGCTGGCGATTTTGCGTCAGGCGCTGGGGACCGCGCAGACGCCCTCGACCCAGATTCTGATCGCGCTCGCGCTGTTCATGACGGCTTTCATCATGGCGCCGGTAATCGACCGGATCTACGCCGGCGCGATCACGCCCTACATGGAAGAGAAGATCGGCTTCAACGAGGCGCTGGACAAGGCGCAGGGCCCCCTGCGCGAGTTCATGCTGGCGCAGACCCGCGAGACTGACCTGAAGCTCTTCGTCGAGATGGCCGCACGCGGCGAAATTACCGAGCCGTCGGCCACTCCTTTCACCGTGCTGGTGCCCGCGTTTATTACCAGCGAACTGAAAACCGGGTTCCAGATTGGCTTCCTGATTTTCCTGCCGTTTCTCATCATCGATCTGGTGGTGGCGAGCGTGCTGATGTCGATGGGCATGATGATGCTCTCGCCGCTCATCATTTCCCTGCCGTTCAAATTGATGCTGTTCGTGCTGGTGGACGGCTGGGCGCTGATCGTCGGCAGCCTGGCCTCCAGTTTTTATGTCTAAGCGCGGCGGGCAGCAGGCATGACACCAGAGCTGGTGGTTACCCTCGGCAAGGGCGCACTGGAAATCACCCTCATCATGATGGCAGTGCTGCTGGTTCCGGCGCTGATCGTGGGCGTGGTGGTGGGCGTGCTGCAGGCAGCGACGCAGGTCAACGAAATGACCCTGAGCTTTATCCCGAAGCTGCTGGTCACCGCGCTGGTGCTGGTTGTTGGCGGCCCCTACCTGCTGCAGGTCATTACCGACTACACGGTGGCCCTGTTCGCCATGATTCCCGGTTTGGCGCACTGAGGGCCGTTCGTGATCGAACTGACCGATGCCGAACTCGCCAGCTGGCTTGCAATGTGGCTCTGGCCGCTGCTGCGAATCAGCACTTTTGTGTTGGCGGCGCCGATTTTTGGCACGCAGAGCCTGCCGCGCCGCGTACGGCTGATGTTTGCGCTGGGACTGACGGTGGTGATCGCGCCGCTGCACGCCGCTCCCGCGCCGGCGGTCGAGGTCTTGAGTCCCGCGGGCTTGGGTCTGGCCTTCGAGCAGGTGCTGATCGGCGCCATGCTGGGGCTGGTGTTGCGGATGGTCTTTCTGGCGCTGGAGTTTGCCGGTCAGATCGTCGCCCAGCAGATGGGGCTCGGTTTTGCCGCGATGGTCGACCCGGTCTCGGGCGCGCAGGTGCCGGTCATTGGGCAGCTCTACGTGATCCTCGCGACGCTCATGTTTTTTGCCTTCGACGCGCATCTGAATCTCATCGAACTCATCGCCGACAGCTTCGCCCTCATGCCGCCTGGCGCCGGCTTTCCGTCACGCGCCGCGCTGGCGTTCATCATTGACTGGACCGGGCAGATGCTGGGCACCGGCCTCCTGATGATGATGCCGGCGGTGGCGTCCTTGCTTATCGTCAATCTTTCCTTCGGTGTGATCGCGCGCTCTGCGCCGCAGTTCAACATTTTTGCGATCGGCTTTCCCATCATGATTCTGTTCGGGGTGGTGGTGATGCTTTTGACCATCGCCTTGCTGGACGGACAGATCGAACGCCTGTTTGGCGACGGCTTTGCTGCCGGCTACGAAAGTCTGCGGAGGCAATAGGCCGTGGCTGAGTCGGAAAGCGGGCAAGAACGCACAGAAGAGGCCAGTGCCAAACGCTTGAGCGAGGCACGGGAACGCGGCGAGGTACCCCGTTCGCGTGAGCTCGGCACCATGCTGTTGTTGATGGCCGCAACCGGGGTGCTGTGGGCCTCGGCAGATTCGCTGCTAGGACCCATCCGCGACGCGATGCGCGCTGATTTTGACGTGACCCGCGCGCTACGCCTGAGCGATGTCGAACTTACGCTGGTGCTGCGCGAGGCCTTGTTGGCAACGCTGTTGGCACTCGCACCGTTTATGGCGGTGTCGGCGGTGGCCTCGGTGGTCGGTTCCATCGCGCTGGGCGGCTGGAATTTCTCGGTCGAGGCGGCAGGTTTCAAGTGGAACCGGATCGATCCGATTGCCGGCATTGGCCGCATGTTTTCGGTAAAAAGCGCGATGGAACTGGTCAAGGCGACCGTCAAGTTCCTGCTTTTGCTGGGGATTGCGACGGCCATGCTGTGGCACCACGCCCCGGTTCTCTACCAGCTTGCCTCCATGCCGCTGGACGCCGCCATCGGGATGACGGCCACGCTGTGCTTCAAGGCGTTTCTGGTGGTGGCCGGCGGCACGGTGCTGATCGCGGTGGTCGACGTGCCGTTTCAGCTGTGGGACTACGGCCGCAACCTGCGCATGACGCGCCAGGAGTTGCGGGAGGAAGCCCGCGAAAGCGACGGCTCGCCGGAAGTTAAAGGCCGGATCCGCAGCCTGCAGCAGGAGCTCGCCCGCCGCCGGATGATGGAAGAAGTGCCCAAGGCCGACGTGGTCGTTACCAACCCGGAGCACTACGCGGTCGCGCTGCGCTTTGACCCGGAAACCATGTCGGCGCCGCGGCTGGTGGCCAAGGGCGCGGATGAAATTGCGTTCCGAATTCGCGCGGTGGCCAGGGACGCCGGCGTCACGATTCTCGAAGCGCCGCCGCTGGCGCGCGCGGTCTATCACAGCACCAAGCTCAATCACGAGATTCCGGCCGGACTGTATTTGGCGGTCGCGCAGGTGCTGGCCTACGTGTTCCAGCTGCGCCGCCGCCCCGTGGGCGGTGCGGCGCCCACACCACCGCGCGATCTGACGATCCCGCCCGAACTGCAGTTCTAGCGGCGAGGCGATTACCGATGCCGCTGCTTCACTTTCAACCCTCGCCCGCGTCGCTGCTTGTGGACGCCGGCCTAAGGACTACCGCATGGCGACGCTGATTTCCAACCTGCAAAGCCGCGCCATGCTCGGGGCGGTGCTGCGTAACGGACTTGCCATTCCGGGCCTGTTGATGGCCCTGCTGGCGATGATGATCCTGCCGTTGCCGCCGGTGCTGCTCGATGTGCTTTTTACTTTCAATATCTCGCTGTCGATCGTTGTTTTGCTGGCGAGCATCTACAGCCGGCGGCCGCTGGATTTCGCCGCGTTTCCAACCGTCCTGCTGGCGGCCACGCTGCTGCGGCTGGCGCTGAACATCGCCTCTACCCGCGTCGTGCTGTTGCACGGCCACAGCGGGCCAACCGCGGCCGGCGAAGTCATTCACGCCTTCGGTGATTTTGTCATTGGCGGCAACTACGCCGTCGGTATTGTGGTGTTCACCATTCTGGTGATCATCAACTTCGTGGTGGTAACGAAAGGCGCCGGGCGCATCTCTGAAGTCAGCGCGCGCTTCACCCTGGATGCGATGCCTGGCAAGCAGATGGCCATTGATGCTGACCTCAACGCCGGCATTCTCAGTCAGGACGAGGCGCGCAAGCGCCGCGCCGAGGTCGCGCAGGAAGCGGATTTCTACGGCGCCATGGACGGTGCTTCCAAGTTTGTCCGCGGCGACGCGATCGCCGGCATCCTGATTGTGTTCATCAACCTCATCGGCGGCTTCGTCATTGGCATGGTCCAGCATGGGATGTCAATGGGCGAGGCGTTGCGGGTGTTTACCCTGTTAACCATCGGTGACGGTCTGGTGGCGCAGATTCCAGGCCTGTTACTGGCGGTGGCCTCGGCGGTGATTGTGACCCGGGTTTCGGCCGAAGCCGACGTCGCCGAGCAGATCGGCAATCAGCTGTTTGAAGATCCCCGCGCGCTGGCGGTGACCGCTGGGATTCTCGGCGTGATGGGACTCATCCCGGGCATGCCGAACATCGCCTTTCTGACGATGGCGGGCGGCGCCGCCTACATCGCCTGGCGGATTCATCAAAAACGACAGACTCAGGCGTTGGTGCCAGTGGAAGCCCCGCCGCCGCCCCCCCCGGCAGACACCAAGGAACTGTCCTGGGATGACGTGCAACCCATCGACGCCATTGGGCTTGAGGTGGGATATCGGCTGATCCCCCTGGTCGATCGGACCCAGAACGGCCAATTGCTGGGGCGTTTGCGCGGGGTGCGCAAAAAGCTGTCGCAGGAGCTGGGCTTCCTGGTGCCGGCCGTCCATATCCGCGACAACCTCGAACTCGATCCGTCCGAGTACCGCATCACCGTGCATGGCGCCACCCTGGGCACCGCGGCCGTGCAAAGCGGCCGCGAACTCGCCATCAATCCGGGGCAGGTCTACGGGCAACTGCGCGGCACGGTGATCAAGGACCCGGTGTTCAACCTGGAAGCCGTGTGGATCGGCGAGGACCAGCGCGAACAGGCGACATCGCTGGGTTACACCGTGGTCGACGCCAGCACGGTGGTCGCGACCCATCTCAGCCAGATCGTGCAGGACCATGCGCATGAACTGCTGGGCCACGACGAAGTGCAGAAGCTGCTCGACGGGCTAGCCAGAACGAGCCCGAAGCTGGTCGAGGACGCCGTGCCCAAGATTGTCCCGCTCGGCGTGCTTGTGCGCGTGATGCAGAACCTGCTGCGCGAGCATGTGCCGGTTCGCGATATCCGGACGATTCTCGAGGTGCTCGCCGAGCGTGGCGGCAAGAGTCAAGACCCCGTCGTGCTGACGACCGCGGTCCGCGAAGCAATGGGTCGAGTCATCATTCAACAAATCAATGGCTTGGAAGAGGAGCTTCCAGTCATTACTTTGGATTATTCGTTGGAACAGATATTGCTTCGTTCGGTTGAGGGCGGCGCAGAAGCCGGGATTGCCATCGAACCCAACCTCGCTAACCGCTTCGCGCAGTCGCTGCGCGAGGCGCACGAGAAGCAGGAACTGACGGGACAACCGTCAGTGCTGCTGGTTCCGGCGAACCTGCGGGAGTTTCTGGCCCGGTTTGTCCGGCAAAGCGTGAAGGGGATGCATGTCATCAGCTTCAACGAGGTGCCCGATGACAAACAGCTGCGAATCGTCGCCACCGTAGGCGACGGTTCGGGAACGCGACGCTAAGCGCGCCAGCTTCTTGACGGCGCAACACTGAACACAGGCATAAGGGGTGAGGACGCATGAAGGTGAAACGCTATTTCGCCGCCAATATGCGCAGCGCATTGGAGCAAGTACGGCAGGAGCAAGGGCCTGACGTGGTGATCCTGTCGAATCGCAAAGTGGACGGAGGCATCGAACTCCTCACCGCCATCGGCGAGCCCGATGCCGAACTGCTCGAAAAATTCACGCCACGCATTGCGCGTGAGCGCGCCGCGACCCCGGCCCCGCTCCAGACGGCCGAGGCCCCCGCCGGCGACGCGGCCGTTGCGCCCGCTGCGGCCACCGAGGCGCTGTGGACCCGTCAGGAAACCGTGATGCAGATGCAGCAGGAGATTGGCGCCATCAAGTCGCTTCTCGAGCAGCAACTCTCCGGATTTGCCTGGCACGAATTCAATCACCGTAGCCCCCTGCAGGCGCGACTGTTGCGCGTACTGACCCAGTTGGGCATTGCGCCGCAATTAGCGCGATCGCTGGTGGGGGAGGTCGACGACCGGCGGGAATTTACCGCGGCCTGGCGGCAGGTTTTTGCCGCGCTGCAGGCCCGCTTGCCGTGTCTTGATGACCCCGTGCTCAATCATGGCGGGCTGGTGGCCCTTTGCGGCTCCACTGGCGTGGGTAAAACCACGCTGGTCAGCAAGCTCGCCGGGCGTTACGCGCTGGCGCACGGCAGCGACCGCGTCGCGCTGGTCTCGACCGACGACCAGCGCCTGGGCGCGCACCAGCAGTTGCGAACTTTCGGACGACTGGTCGGCATCACGGTGCTGTCGGTGCAAGGCATCGATGAGCTTCCCGACACGCTGGCCGAATTGCAGGACCGTGACCTGATACTGCTTGACCTGCCTGGCTTTGCGCCTGCCGATCCCGCATTTCGGCGCACCCTGGCGACCTTGGCGCGACTGCCGGGGGGCGTACAGACCTATCTCACGCTGTCGGCCAGTGCTGATTTTCACGCGATGGAACGCGTGGTTTCAGCGGTCGACGGCTTGCCGCTCGCCGGCTGCTGTCTGACCAAGCTGGATGAAGCGGCGACGCTCGGGCCGGCGTTGTCGGCCGTCGTGGCGTCCCGCCTGCCCGTTGCCTATGTGACCGCCGGGCAGCAGGTGCCGGATGACATCAGCGTGGCCACCCCGGAGCACCTCTGTGCCGACCTGTTGAAAATGGGAAAGGCAAGTCCGCTGCCGGTTGAATCGACCGTTCTGGAACAGGCGTTCGTGCTGTGAGTATTCAGGGCTCTCCACGTATGAACGTCCCGACTCCGCACCGCCAGCCACGACCAACGCGGGTCATCGCCGTGACCAGTGGCAAGGGCGGGGTGGGCAAGTCGACCGTTTCCATCAATCTGGCCATCGCCATGGCCCAGGCGGGTTCCCGCGTCACCTTGTTAGACGCCGACCTGGGCCTCGCCAATATCGACGTACTGCTGGGCATGACGCCCACCCGTAACCTGGCTGACGTCCTGAGCGGGGAGTGTTCGCTGAACGACATCCTGATGCAGGGACCTGGCGGCGTGCGCATCGTGCCTGGCGCTTCGGGCGTGCAGCGGATGGCCGACCTTGGCGAAGCGGAACGCATCGGCCTGATGCGAGCCTTCAGCGACCTCGAAGGCGATATGGACGTGATGATCGTCGATACCGCTGCCGGGATTGCGGCCAACACCCTGCAGTTCTGCGAAGCCTCGCAGGAGGTGCTGGTGGTGGTTTGCAATAACCCGGCGTCGATCACCGATGCCTACGCCACCATCAAGATTCTCAACCAGCGCACGCGCCGCACGCGTTTCCGTGTGCTGGTCAACATGATTCAGACGGAAGCCGAGGGACGGGAAATCTACCGTCGTCTGCTGGTTGCTACCGATCGCTTTCTGGAAGTCGCGCTGGATTACGCCGGCGCGATTCCCTTCGACCGTTGCGTCACGCAGGCCGTCAGGCGTCGCGCGTCGGTCGTCACCAGTTACCCGGCAAGCCCCGCAGGCGTTGCCTTCGCAAGACTCGCCGCTACGGCCCAGTCGTGGCCACGGCCACAGGCGCCCAGCGGTCAATTCGAGTTTTTTCTGGAACGGATCATTCAAGCCGAAGTGATGGGGAGGCATGCGCTCGCATGAGTAAAGTAGCCAAATACAAGGCCGCCGCTGGCGCTGGCCTGCTTGAGCGGAATCAGGACGAACTGGTGCGTAAGCAGGCTCCGCTGGTGAAGCGCATTGCCTACCACCTGATGAGTCGATTGCCGCCGACGGTGCAAATCGACGATCTCATCCAGTCGGGGATGATCGGTCTGCTGGAGGCGTCCAAGAATTACGACGCCTCACAGGGCGCAAGCTTCGAAACCTACGCCGGCATCCGGATTCGGGGCGCCATGCTCGACGAAATCCGGAAAGGCGACTGGGCGCCTCGCTCCCTGCACCGCAAAGTCAGGGAAATCAGCAAAGTGGTGGCTGCCATTGAAGCCGAGACGGGCCGGGATGCGCGCGATAGCGAAGTCGCTGCCCGCATGAACATGGACCTCAACAGCTATTACCAGACCCTGCAAGACGCCACCAGTCACAAGGTCTTCAGCTTCGAGGATTTGCCTAGCAAGGACGACGTGCTCTCGGAAGGACTTTACGAGCGCATCCCCGAACCGGCGGAAAACGTCGAAAAAGAAAAGTTCAAGAACGCGCTCGCGCAGGCGATAGCGTCTCTACCGGAGCGCGAGCGCCTGGTGATGTCGCTCTATTACCGCGACGAGCTGAACCTGCGGGAAACCGGTGAAGTGATGGGGGTGAGTGAGTCCAGAGTCTGCCAGATCCATTCGCAGGCGCTGGTTCGACTGAAGGCCCGCATGGCGGACTGGAACAACTGAACCCCGACCCCTATCACGTAAGGAATTGAAGAGGAGCATTCCGTGAATACAAATATGAAAATCCTGATCGTTGACGACTTTTCAACGATGCGGCGAATCATCAAAAACCTGCTGCGTGATCTCGGCTTCAACAATACCTTTGAAGCCGACGACGGCAACACCGCGCTGCCGCAGCTGAAGGGCGGTAACTTTGATTTCCTGATCACCGACTGGAACATGCCGGGCATGCAGGGTATCGACCTGCTCCGCGCGGTGCGCGCCGACCCCAATCTCAGTTCACTGCCGGTGCTGCTGGTCACTGCCGAAGCGCGCCGCGACCAGATTGTGCTAGCGGCGGAAGCCGGCGTGAACGGCTACATCGTCAAGCCTTTCACGGCGCAGACGTTGAAGGAAAAAATCGAAAAAATCTTCGAACGCATCGCCGCGACCACCGCCTGATAGCCGGTTCCGGTGAATTCAACCCGAAAGGACCCTCGTATGGACAACGTCGAACGTCTTGGTCTGGCCCGTGGACTGGTGGCCGCCCTGGAGCAGGGTCAAGAAGATGAGGCCTCGCAGTTGCTGCGCGCCTTGCAGGATGTGCGCGCTAATCCGCTGTTCCGCCATCTGGCCGAACTGACCCGCGATGTTCATCAATCGCTGGTGGGTTTGAGTACCGACCCGCATCTGGTTGAGCTGACCAAGAGCGAAATGCCGGACGCGCGCAATCGCCTCAGCTACGTGATTGCAAAAACCGAAGACTCCACTCATCGCACCCTGGCGGCGGTCGAAGACATGATGCCGCTGGCTGAACGATTGATTTCCGGGGCTGCCGATGGCGCGCTGGACGGTGACGTGGCCGCAATGCGCGCCTATATCGACGAGGCGATGGCGACCGGTGAAGTAATCCGCGGGGGACTGACCGAAGTGCTGATGGCGCAGGAGTTTCAGGATCTGACCGGCCAGGTCATTCGTCGCACGATCGAAATCGTGGGTGAAGTGGAGAAGAAGCTGGTGAGCCTGATTACCGCTGAGCTGCCCGCTTCCGAACACGCACGCCCCGCGCCGACCGGCGTGCAGGGCCCGGCTATCGGCAATGAGCCCAACGCTGTTCACCATCAGGATGATGTTGACGCGCTGCTGGCGGAACTCGGCGTTTAGCGCCAAGTCCGGACGCAGTTAAACGAATAAATAGCGTTTATTCGCTTATTTTTCATCGTTTCTATCATCCACCCTCCAGCAATGCCAAAACCATGCCGATAAGCCTCCACACATTTCGTGTTCTCGCGCGGAGCGTTCGGCAGGAACAGCGGGGAACCAGCAGGGTGAATCACGATGGATGATGAAATACTTCAAGACTTTCTGATCGAGGCGCAGGAAATCCTCGACAACCTTGATTCGCAGCTAATTGCGCTGGAAGGCGCGCCTGACGATCACGGCCTGCTGAACGCAGCTTTCCGCAGTTTCCATACCATCAAGGGCGGTGCCGGCTTCCTGGCGCTGGATGCGCTGGTTGAAGTGGCCCACAAGGCCGAAGACGTTTTCGACCAGTTGCGCAACGGCAAGCTGAAAATCACCGCCTCGATCATGGATGTGTTCTTGCGCGTGCTCGACACGCTGCGCGAGATGTTCGAAACCATCAAGGGCGGCAACCCGCCGAACCCGGCCGAGCCGGAGTTGCTCGAGGAGTTGCGCCGGATTGCCGCTGGCGAATCTCTGGAGGTCGCACCGTCGGTCGCGGCGATCGAGGTGGTGACCGTCGCGGAGCCGGTCGTCGAGGACGACGCGGCCTTTGGCGAGTTTGACGATGTGGTGGCGGGCATGCTCGCGGAGGCGCCCCCGGCGCAGGCTGCGGCGTCGGCGGATCTCATCAGCGACGACGAATTCGAATCTTTGCTCGACAACCTGCAGGCCACCAAAGCCCCGGCGGCGCCCGCGGCGGCGACTTCTGCAGAGATCATCACCGACGACGAATTCGAATCTTTGCTCGACAACCTTCAAGCGCGGAAGCCGGCGGCGGCAGTTGCCGCGCCTGCCGCTGCGGCGACGACAAGCCCGGACATCATTACCGATGACGAATTCGAGCGCCTGCTCGACAAGCTGCAGCCGGCGGCCAAAGCGCCTGCGGTGACGGCTGCGCCGGTGGCCACTATTGCGGCGCCGGTCGCCGAGGCGCCAGCCAAGCGCAAAGCTGCCGAGACACGTGAACCCGGGCACGAAAAACCGACCGAGGCCGCCAACTCCGACGCGAACACCATCCGCGTGGGGACTGATGTGCTAGACCGCATCATGAATATGGTTGGCGAGTTGGTGCTGATCCGGAATCGCCTGTCGAATCTGCAAAGCAAAATCGCCGACCCGGAGGTCACGCAGGCAGTCAGCAATCTGGATGTGGTGACTGGCGATCTGCAGATGGCGGCCATGAAAACCCGCATGCAGCCGATCAAGAAAGTGTTCGGCCGCTTTCCGCGGGTGGTACGCGACCTGGCCCGCAATCTGGGCAAAGAAGTCGAACTGGTGATGGCCGGGGAAGACACCGATCTCGACAAGAATCTGGTGGAAGCCCTGTCCGACCCCCTGGTTCACCTCGTGCGCAATGCGGTGGACCACGGCATTGAAGTGCCGGCCGATCGTCTCGCCGCCGGCAAAGCGCGGGGCGGGGTCTTGCGGCTGTCGGCGGAACAGGACGGCGACCAGATCCTGTTGACCATTCAGGACGACGGCAAGGGCATGAATGCGGAAGTGCTGCGCCGGAAGTCCGTTGAAAAAGGGCTGCTGGATGAAGACGCCGCCTTGCGCCTGACCGAGCGCGAGTGCTTCGAATTGATTTTCCTGCCCGGCTTCTCGACGAAGGAAGAAATTTCCGATGTGTCCGGCCGGGGCGTGGGGATGGACGTGGTCAAAACCCGCATCACCCAGCTGAACGGTTCGATCGAAATCGATTCGCGGGTGGGGCAGGGCAGCACCATTCGCATCCGCGTGCCTTTGACGCTGGCCATCATGCCGACGCTGATGGTGCATCTGGGGCATCAGATTTTTGCCCTGCCGCTGATCAACGTAAAAGAGATCATCGATTTCCGCCGGGATCAGGCGCAGGACGTCAACGGCAAGAAGTCGCTGGTGGTTCGTGGGCGGGCGCTGCCCCTGTTCTATCTCAGTCGCTGGCTCGTGGACGGTGTACACGACGTGGCGGTCGATGAAGGCCACGTCGTGATTGTCTCCGTGGGCAGCCAGTCGATTGGGCTTATCGTGGACGAGCTGCTGGGCCAGGAAGAGGTGGTGATCAAGCCCTTGGGCGCGATGCTGCACGGTACGCGCGGCCTGTCCGGTGCAACCATCACCGGTGACGGCCGCATCGCGCTGATTCTCGATCTGCCCGAACTGCTGGACGCCTACGGCCGCAGCTAAGCGGTCGCACGCGCGCTCGTGCTGCAATGAATCTTCCGGCAATCGTAAGCGGCGCGCCGGTGCGGGTTTTGATTGTCGATGATTCCGCCTTTTACCGTGCCCAGCTGGCGCGCATCATCGGCGCCGAACCAGATTTGCAGGTGGTCGGTGAGGCCAGCAATGGACGAGAGGCGGTAGACCTTGCCGGCCAGTTGAAACCCGATCTGATCACCATGGACGTTGAGATGCCGGTGCTGGATGGCATCGAGGCGACGCGCGAAATCATGCGCAGCGTGCCGACCCGCATCGTGATGCTGTCTGCCTTCACCGCTGCCGGCGCCGAGGCGACCCTGAATGCGCTGGATGCCGGCGCCGTCGATTTCATCACCAAGCGAGCCTTGCACGGCGACATGGTGGGCACCGCCGGTCAGGCATTGCGGGCGCGCTTGCGCAGCATCGCCAATAGCAGGGCGGTCGTGGGCCCGCCACGACCCGGCCCCACGGTAGCGGCCACCGAGCCGGTCGCCAAAATTCCGCCGCCGGCCGAAGCGCCAAGCCGCTTTGATGCCTCAACGGTGCTGGTCATTGGCGCCTCAACCGGCGGCCCGGCTTTGCTCGGCGAATTGGTCAGCGCGTTTCAAGCGGACTTTCAGCCCGCGGTGGTGCTGGCCGTACACATGCCTGCGCAATTTACTGCCTGCTTTGCCGAGCGGCTGGCCCGTCGGTGCCGTCTGCCCTTGGGGCACGGTTTCAACGGTGCCCGTGTGCGTGGCGGGCAGATTCTGGTCGCGCCGGGTGGCATGCAGTCCGTCTTGCGGCGCGATGCAGACGGCGTGAGGCTGGAGGTCGAACCCGGCGGTGCGACCGAACTTTACCGGCCATCGATCGACCGCCTGCTGGAGAGCGCGGCCCTTGCGGTGGGGCGTCACGCCACAGGCGTGGTGTTAACCGGCATGGGCAGTGATGGCAGCGTTGGTGCCCGCGCCGTCAAGGCGGCGGGTGGACAGGTCTGGGCGCAGGACGAAGCCAGCAGTACGGTCTTCGGGATGCCGGCCGCGGTGATCCGCGCGGGCCTCGCGGATGAAATCCTGTCCGCCACTGAACTCGCGAGCAGGCTGCGACGCGGAGGCTGAAATGGACATTCTGAGCGTTGTGGGTTTGGCGGTGGCGGTCAGCGCAATCTTGCTTGGCCAATATCTTGAGGGCGGTCAGTTGGGCATGTTGTTCAACGGCCCCGCGCTGCTCATCGTGCTGGGCGGCACCCTGGGGGCAACCATGTTGCAGTCGCCGCTGCCGGTATTCAGCCGCGCTTTAAGAATGTCGGTCCATGTGCTGGTGCCGCCAAAGATTTCGCTCGAAGCCGTGCTAGACGACCTGATCGACTGGTGTCGGGTAGCGCGCCGCGATGGCTTGCTGGGCCTTGAGGGCCTGGTCGATTCCGTCCCGCAGGCCTACGGCCGTAAGGCGCTGCAGTTGTTGATTGACGGCAACGATCCGGAAGTCATTCGCGAAACCTTGTTGCTCGACAGCAGCGCCCGCGAGCGGCGCGACATGCAAGCGGCCCGCGTTTTCGACAGCATGGGCGGGTATGCGCCGACGCTGGGCATTCTGGGCGCGGTCATCGGGCTTATTCAGGTGATGAATAATCTGACCGACCCTGCGGTGTTGGGCCGTGGGATCGCGGTGGCCTTTGTGGCCACGGTTTACGGCGTCGCTTCTGCCAACCTCATTTTTTTGCCGATGGGCACCAAACTGAAGGCTGTCGTGCGGACTGAAACCCAGATGGAAGAAATGATCGCCATCGGAGTGGCGGCGATCGCCGACGGCGAAAATCCGCGCGTGGTCGAATCCCGCCTGCAAGGCCTGCTTGCATGATTCCGCGCCAGCGCGGGACGTTTGGCAGCGAGTGGGAGGGCGAAGAAGCGCATGGGCGTGACCGCTGGCTGGTCTCCTACGCGGATTTCATCACGCTGCTGCTGGCCTTCTTTGTGGTCCTGTATTCCATTTCCTCGGTGAATACCGGCAAGTTCCGCGTGCTGTCGAACTCGCTGGAAAGCATGCTTGCGCCCGAGCGCTCGCGTCCCGTTCCCATTGATTTGGGCGGTGGGGCGCCCACCCGCGACGGCATTCTCGATACCTCGCGCAATATCGCTGAAATCCCCGAACCCTCCGGCACGGACGTGATTGATGCCACCACGCGCGATGTGGTTGCGCCGCCCGCGGTGCCGGTGGTCGGTACGCCCAAGGAACGGCTGGAAGCTGCCGTTGGCGCCTTTGGCGGCAAGGATGACGTGAAGCTGCGGGAGACCCGCGACTGGATTGAGATCCAGCTGGGCAGCGAATTGCTGTTCGCTTCGGGTAGCGCACGACTGGACCCCGCCGCCGCCGCACCGCTGGCGCAGGTGGCGGCCGTCGTGGCCGATATGGGCAGACCCGTTCGCGTGGAAGGCTTTACCGACAATGTGGCGATGACCGGCGGCGTGTTCAGCTCTAACTGGGCATTGTCTGCCGCCAGAGCGGCAACAATTGCCGAGCGACTCGCTGCCGGACGCCTGCCAGCCAAGCTCCTCGCCGCGACCGGTTACGGCGAACATCGTCCGATTGCTGACAACTTGACGCCAGAAGGCCGACGCCAGAACCGCAGAGTGGTGATTGCGGTCGCAAAAACTGACCAGATTGCGCTGGCTGCAGCGGCCTCCGTTACGGAACTGCCCACGCAGGACGCGGCAAAACCAGAAGCGGCCCAAACCTTGCAAAGGGTGAGTCAACTTCCAGGACCAGCGGAGATTACGCAATGAAAATCTGGACTATTGCAGCCCAAAAAGGAGGGGTCGGTAAGACGACCACCACCATCAGTTTAGCGGGCGCCCTGTTGCGAGAAGGCGCTCGCGTACTGCTGGTCGACCTCGACCCTCACGGCTCGCTGACCACCTACTGCGGTTTTGACCCGGACCAGGTGGAGCCCAATCTATATTCGCTGTTTTCCGCGGTGGCGGAAGGCAACATGGTGGGCATCGATGAAATGACGATGGCCACCGCCATCGATGACTTGTCGATCGCGCCGTCGTCTACCGCGCTCGTGACGCTGGAGCGCCGCTTCGGCCTGAAGCAGGGCATGGGGCTCGCGTTGAAGCGCAGCCTCGCGCGGGCCGCCAAACACTATGACTACTGTCTGATCGACTGCCCCCCAACGCTGGGCGTGCTGGTGGTGAATGCGCTGGTGTGCTGTGAGCAGCTGATCGTGCCGGTCCAAACCGAGTTTCTGGCCGAGCGCTCGCTGGACCGCCTGCTCATCACCCTCAAGATGATTGAAAGCGCGCGCGGGTCGCCGTTGCCGCATCTGGTCGTGCCGACGCTGTTTGACCGGCGCACGCGCGCCGCCACCGACACCTTGGCGGCGATGCGGGCCAGAACCGACATCACGCTGTGGCAGGGCGCCATTCCGGTCGACACCCAGTTGCGCGAGGCAAGCCGCATAGGTGTGCCTTTGACCCTGCGGCAGCCGTACTCGCGGGGGAGTATCGCCTACCAGGCCCTGCTGGCCTCCCTGCGTAACGAAACCATCGACCTCACCGAAACCCTGAGGCAGGCCGGATGAGCACAGCAAACATCACTGCACGCCGTCCGAGCACCGTTGAAGTGGTCGAGAGCTATTTGCTGGATCACCTCGAAGGCGCGTGGCCCGAACTTCGCGAGACCGCGCCTGCGCCTGTTGCAGAGCCGCCGCGGGTGCTTAGCGCCGAGGTAATCCCCGTCGTTGAGCCGGGCGTCGCGCTGTTTGAGTTGTCGAGCCCGCCACCGGTCGTTGACCACGATCTGATGGGGGTGATCTGCTTCCTCGTTGGGCCGTTCCGTTTTCTTTGCCCGGTCGATGCCGTGCTGGATGAACCGCCGGAACTCGCCTGCGCGGTGGTGATTGAAGCGGTTGATCTGGTGCCCGCGCCTTACCGCAACCAGGCGGCCGCCAGTCAGCAGCTGGGCCGCGATGTGGTGTGGCTGAAAGGCGGGCGACTTGAAATTCGCGGCTGCCGCTTGGACCCATCGATCGCCATCCGGCGCTCTGATCTCCGGTCGCGCGGCCCCCGGGCCGAAGCGCCATGGATCGGTGCCACGTTGCGCGATCCGCCGGCATTTTTTCTGGACCCCGACGCGACGCAGCTGCATTTCATGCGCCGTCTGCGGACTGGTGACTAAGCGCTGGCACGATGGATGCTTTAACGCAGTGGCAGCCGTTGAAGTGTCTGATTTTTGACATCGCGACTGCCACCAACACGAAAACGAGGAATAGCCCATGAACGCAGCCGTGCAGCAAAGGGAAACCCAGTTCAATCGCTGGGTGACCTTTCGTTTGGCAGACGAGATCTACGGGATCAACGTCATGCAGGTACAGGAAGTACTTCGGATGACCGAAATCGCCCCGGTGCCAGGCGCGCCGGGCTGCGTGCTCGGCATCATTAATCTCCGCGGCAATGTGGTCACGGTGGTCGACGCCCGCGAGCTGTTCGCGCTGTCTCGCAACGACAATACCGACCAGACCCGCATCATGATCGTCGAGATCAACAAACTGATTGTGGGCTTGCTGGTCGACAGCGTGGCCGAGGTGGTGAATATCCAGAATTCGGATATCGATTCGGCGCCCAGCATCGGCAACGAAGACTCCTCGCGTTACATCCAGGGCGTGTACAGCAAGAGCGGCGAAATTCTCATTCTGGTCGACCTCAATCGCCTGATGGGTGCCGACGCGCAGTTCATCACCGGCGGCTTCTAGGTTGACGATGAACGCCCTGCTCAATCCCTGGACGCTCGCCGCGCTGGTCTCAGGCCTGACGTTCGCGCTTGCGCTGCTACTGCACAACTCGCGGGTGCAGCGCCAACGGGTGACAGGGCTCGAAGCCACGCTGCGGGAAGAACGAAAGGCGCGCGAGGCGCTTACCGCAGAGATAGCCGCAGTGCTGGCCTGTTCGCGCGAGTTGGGTGAGCGCCTGCGGCAACAGGGGCACAAGCAAAAAACCGCGATGGAAAAACTGAATGCCCTTGCCCAGCAGGTGGAAGGCCAGCAAGCCGTCACGCAGGCCGAACGATTGTTATCGAGAGGCGTAGCAGTCGACCAAATTACCGAAATGTGCGCGCTGTCGCGCGGGGAAGCGGCGCTGTTGGAGCGCTGGAAACAACGCAGCAACGCGGCCTGAGCACGCTCTCCTTGTCTGCGCCCCAGCAACTGGTTTAACCTGCGCCGCCTTTGCGCAGACCGTCGCATCCCGGAGAGGTGTCCGAGTGGTTTAAGGAGCACGCCTGGAAAGTGTGTATAGGCGAAAGTCTATCGCGGGTTCGAATCCCGCCCTCTCCGCCAATAAAAAAGCCCGCTTTAGCGGGTTTTTTTATTGGCGGAGAGGGCGGGTAGCGAGAGAAGCCGCCGGTTCGACAAACTCGCGCAGCGAGTTTGGACGCCGGAGGCGCCCCGCAGGGGTGAGCGTTCGCGTAAGCGAACGCGAATCCATCCCGCCCGGTGGCGACGCTTTAGCGGGTTTTTTATTGGCGGAGAGGGCGGGTAGCGAGAGAAGCCGCCGGTCTGGCTGGTCGCGGTTATCCGGCAACCCTGCCGCGATCTGCCTTCCCGAACTGCTAGCACTTAACGCCAATTCAGAGGCAGTTTTCCACTGTCGGCGAGCGCCTTCTGGCTACACTAGCCGGCTAGCCCCATCGAGCCATTGCCATGTCGCCGAAGTTTCATTTCATTTCCGGGCTGCCACGCTCGGGATCCACGCTGCTGGCGGCCATTCTTCGGCAGAACCCGCGCTTTCAGGCCGGCATGACGAGCCCGGTGGGGAGCTTTGTGAATGCCCTGCTAACGCAAGTGAGTGCGAACAGCGAGTTCGCCAACCAGGTCGACCAGCATCAACGCAAGAATTTGCTCAGCGGACTCTTCCGTTCCTATTACGAGCAGGACGCGGAGAAGTCGGTAATTTTCGATACCAACCGCATGTGGTGCGCCAAATTACCCTTGCTGCTGGATCTCTTTCCGGAGGCCAAAGTCATTGCCTGTGCGCGCAATGTGGCCTGGGTGATGGACAGCATCGAGCGCCTCTATCGCAGTAATCCGTACGAGCAAACCAGAATCTTTGGCGCCAATCCGGCTCGCACCACGGTATATCAGCGCCTCGAAGGCTTGGCCCAGCACGAGCAACTGGTGGGTTTTGCCTGGGCGGCGCTGCGTGAAGCCTTTTACGGCGAGCACGCGAAGTCGCTGCTGGTCATCGACTACGACCTGCTGACGCAAGCGCCGCAAAAAGTTATCGGGCTCTTGTATGACTTCATCGGTGAACCGCACTTTGCGCATGACTTCGAGCACGTGGAATACGACGCGCCCGACTTCGACCTGCCGCTGGGCGTGCCCGGCCTGCACCGCGTGAAGCCCAAGGTGGCCTTCACCGCGCGGCGTGCGGTAATTCCGCCGGACCTCTTCGATAAATACTCAAAAATGACGTTCTGGACAGATCCCGCAGGCAGTGCCGCTAACGTAATCGCCCCTAAACCTTCGCCGCAGGATTCTTGACCATGACCCAGCTTGAAAACGCCATTGATCTGGCGATTGCCACCGGCGACTACGACCCGCTCGCGACCGCAGCCACCAGCATCGATACCAGTGCGGTGGCCATCCTGCGCGACCCGCTGTTGGGGAACACGCCAAGCAGCCGCACCGAGCTGGTATTCATCGAAAGCAACGTCGCCGACATCGCCGCGTTGGTGGCTGGCATTGGCGCGGGGCGTGAGGTTTACCTGCTGGACGCGACACGGGATGGCCTCGCGCAAATTGCCTCGGTGTTGGCAGGTCGCAGCGGCATTGACGCGCTGCATCTGGTGACTCACGGCGGCGCGGGCCGGGTGAATCTGGGCGCGCTGCTGCTGGATAGCGCGTCGCTGGCAGCCCACGCTGGTGAACTGGCAGTCATACGCGAAAGCCTGAACGCCACCGCAGATGTGCTGCTCTACGGTTGCGACATCGCGGCCGGAGTCGAAGGCGCGGCGTTTATCCACCAACTCGCGCTGGTGAGCGGTGCGGATGTCGCCGCATCAGACGATAAAACCGGCGCTAGCGCGAGCGGCGGGGATTGGGACCTTGAAGTGGTCCACGGCAGCGTTGAGGCCATTGCGGCGGTGAGCGGTGAGCTGAGCGCGCTTTATGCGCAGGTGCTAAGCATCCCGAGTGCCACGGTGAGTTTTGATAACTCGGGCAATTTCGTGAGCCGCGGTGGGCAAAGCAGCGCGACCGACGATGTGACCTACCGGGTAAATGGCAATGCGGCCTATGTGCTGAAAATCGACGGCGCGAACCAGCCGGTCTATGGCAACAGTGCGGTGTACGTGGACTACCTCGCATCGGGCAGCGAAACGAGCGCTACATTTTCTTTCAACGCAGGTCAGCAGTTCAGTATTTCGGCTCTGGGCGTCGCGAATCTCTTCAGCGGTGGGGCGCAATCGCTGGTGTTCAAGGGCTATAGCAGCAGCAATACCCTGATCTCGACCTCTAGTGGTACCACCACCGGCACCGGCATCTTCTCGACGTTCTCGTTGGCGGGGATGACCAACATCACCCGGCTGGTGATGACCGCACAGAGCGGCAACCTCCAACAGCTGGCCTTAGACAATCTGGCCCTGACCGATATTCAGCCCGTCCCTGCCACCATCACCGGCGCCACCTACGACGCAGGCACTGGTGTTCTGTCTGTTACCGCGACCGGGATGACGACCGGCGACAGCATCGACACGACCAAGCTGACGCTGACCGGCCGCGGTGGCGTGACCTATACGCTCAACGCCACCAGCACCACCGCGAGTAGCGCAACGGCTTTCTCCGTTACCTTAAACGCGACCGACAAACTCAACGTCAACAGCCTGCTCAACCGGGCAGGCACCTCCGCGGGCGACGGCACCACGTTCAACCTCGCCGCTGCTGCCAGCTGGGATGCCACCAACGGCGCCAGCGCCGATTTGACCGGCAACGCCGTAACCGTTTCCAACGTCCCCGTCCCGACGATCACCAGTGCGACTTACAACGCGAATACGGGGGTGCTGGTAGTCACCGGGACCAATTTTCTAAAGCTCAACGGCGGCCTCAACGACATCGATGTCTCGAAGCTCTCAATAGTCGGGGAGGGCGGCTTCTCCTACGCGTTGACGGCGGCCAACGTGGAAATCACCAGCGCCACGTCCTTCACCATCACGCTGACCAACGCCGACAAGCCAACGCTCAATCAGTACATCAACAAGAACGGTACCAGCTCGACCGGGGGCACTACCTACAATCTGCTTGCCGCCGAAGATTGGGCCGCGGGCGCGGACAGCGCCGTCACCGTGGCGGACCTCAGCAATAACGGCATTACCGTGTCCGGCGTGGCGACGCCGAGCATTAGCAGTGCGACCTATGACGCCGGCACAGGCACGCTGGTGGTCACCGGCCAGCAGTTTTTCAAGCTGGCCGGTGCCACCAATGACATTGATGTCACCAAACTTACCCTCACGGGTGAGGGCGGTAGCAGCTACACGCTGACCAGTTCAGGCGTCGAAATCGACAGCGAGACCCAGTTCACCGTCACGCTGAATGCGGCCGATCTGGCGGCCTTGAATCAGATTTTGAACAGCGCAGGCAGCAGCTCTACCGGCGGCACTAGCTATAACCTCGCGGCTGCGGAGGACTGGGCCGCCGGCGCAGACGGCGCGGTGACGGTGGTTGACGCCAGCGGCAACGGCCTCACTGTGTCAAACATCACGGCGCCTGCCATCAGCAGCGCGACTTACGATGCGGTCACCGGCATCCTGCGGGTGACAGGCACCAATTTCGTTAAAAGCGCTGGTGCCAGCAACGACATCGATGTATCGAAGCTATCGCTGCAGGGTGGCAACGGCGGCAGCTATACCCTGACGACAGCGAATGTAGAGATCACCGACGGTACGCACTTCACCGTCACGCTGAGCCCCACCGACGTGGCGGCGGTGAACCAGTTGCTGAACCAGAACGGCACGAGTTCGGCCGCCGGCACGACCTACGTGCTGGCCGCAGCGGAAGACTGGGCTGCCGGCGCTGCCGGCGCGGTGACGGTGGCTGACCTCAGCGGGAACGGCGTTACGGTTTCGAATGTCACCACCCCCACCGTGTTGAGCGTCACCAGCAGCACGGCCAGCGGGTCTTACCGGGCGGGCGATGCTATCGGCGTGCAGGTGAACTTCAGCGAGGACGTCACCGTCGACACCGGCGGCGGCACGCCGAGCCTGAAGCTCGAAACCGGCAGCGTCGATCACAGCATGAGCTATGTCAGCACCAGCGGCAGCAGCGTCACCTTTTCCTATGTGGTTCAAGCGGGCGACAGTTCGGCGGATCTCGATTATTTCTCGACTGCCGCGCTCAGCCTGAACGGCGGCGCCATCCGCAACGGCAACGGCACGCTCGCCAACCTGAGCTTCGCCGCCCCCGGTACAGCGGGTTCGCTGGCGGCCAACGCCAATCTGGTCATTGACGCGATTCGCCCCACGGCCAGCATCGTGGTCGCCGATAACGTGCTGTCGGAGGGCGAGGCTTCTCTCGTGACCTTCACCTTCTCCGAAGCCGTGACCGACTTTACCAACGACGATTTGACCGTCGGCAACGGCACACTCTCCAGCGTCGCATCGGGTGATGGGGGCGTGACCTGGACGGCAACGCTGACCCCCAGTGCCGGCGTCAATGATGCGTCCAATCTCATCACACTGAACAACACCGCAATCACGGACCTGATCGGGAATGCCGGCACCGGCACCACCGACTCCAACAACTACGCTGTCGATACCGTGCCCTGCGGTCTCTCCATTACGCCGTCAAACGGCAGCACGGCCGTCACTGAAGGTGGTGGCACAGACACTTACACGGTGGTCCTCACCAACGCGCCGACTGCCAATGTTGTGGTGACCCTGAGCCGCACCAACGGGCAGGTGACGACAGATGCCACCACACTCACCTTTACCAGCAGTGACTGGAACACCCCGCAAACGGTGACGGTCTCGGCGGTCAACGACACCGTCGGCGAAGGCGCGCATTACGGTGTGATCAAGCACAGCCTGAGCAGCAGCGACAGCCGGTACAACGGTCTCAGCACCACACCGCTGCAGGTGGCGGTGACCGATAACGACCTTCACGCGGGCAACTCGGGCACCGGGGCGGCGGGTACCGTACTTCAGACGGTAGGCGCGCAGTATATCTACGTGAGCCCGGTCTTCGCCGACCTTGATGCCGACGGTGACCTTGATGTGCTGGCAGGGGAGTATTTTGGCAACCTGTTGTACTTCGAGAATACCGGTTCAGCCCTTGCCGCACAGTTTGCGGCCCCCCTCGTAAACCCATTCGGACTCACGCTGAATTTCGTCGCCGATCCCGCACTTGCCGACATCGACGGCGATGGCGATCTGGATGCCTTCGTCGGGGACTTTGTCGGTAACACCTTGTTCTTCGAGAACACCGGCAGCGCCACCGCCGCGGTGTTCGCCAGCCCGATCACCAACGCCTTCGGTTTGCTTGATGTGGGGCACAACGCCGCGCCCACCTTCGCCGACCTTGACGCCGATGGCGACCTCGACGCCCTGGTGGGGGAAAGGTCGATCGGCGCCTTGTACTTCCAGAACATCGGCACCGCCACTGCGGCGAATTTTGCGGCGCCGGTCAGCACGCCGTTGTCGCAGCAGAGCGTGGGCTTTTTCTGCAATCCTGCCATAGCCGATCTCGACGCTGACGGCGACCTCGACGTCATGGTGGGTAACTTCGACGGCGATACGGTTTACTTCGAAAACACGGGCAGCGCTGCGGTCGCGAGTTTCGCGGCACCGGTCATCAACCCTTTCGGGCTGAGCGGGCTGGAGGCTAATGCCAGTCCCGCCCTGGCCGACCTTGATGCCGACGGCGACCTCGACGCGCTGGTGGGGAATTCCAGCGGCAACATGCTGCGCTACGAGGTCGATACCGTTACCCCCACCGTGGCCGTGCTGGTTGCCGATCCCTTCCTCTCCAGAGGCGAGACCACGCAGGTGACGTTCACCTTCTCCGAGGCCGTCACCGGTTTCGGCAATGACGACGTCACCGTGGCGAACGCTGTGTTAAGCACGGTCAACTCGACCGATAACGGCCTGACCTGGACGGCCACACTGACGCCCACCGACGCGACCGCCGACGCCAGCAACGTGCTGACGATCGACAAGACGCGGCTTACCGACCGGGCGGGGAATGCGGGCGTCGGCACCACGAACTCCAACAACTACGCCATTGATACCGCGCGGCCCACCGCGACCAGCATCGTCGTTGCCGACAGCGCGCTGTCGATAGGCGAGACCACGCTGGTGACCTTTAACTTCTCCGAACCCGTCACCGGCTTTTCGAACGATGACCTGACCATCGCCAACGGCACCCTGTCGACCGTCAGTTCGGGGGATGACGGACTTACCTGGACGGCCACCTTTACGCCCACCGCCGACATCGTCGATGCCACCAATCTCATCACGCTGAACAATGCCGGCGTTGCCGACGGCGCCGGGAACGCCGGACTGGGCAACACCGACTCCAATAACTACGCCATCGACACCGTTAACCGCAGCCCGGTCCTCGCCGCGCTGGGCGCCCTGGCGTTCACCGACACCGCGTTGGACGATGTGTTTACAGCCGGCGGGAGCACGCTCAGCGCAACCGACGCCGAGAACGATGTGCTGACTTACGGCATCACCGGTGGCACGGTGACCGGCAGCGTTGTCAGCAAGACGGGCACCTACGGCGTAATCAGCCTCAACGCCAACTCGGGCGTTTACAGTTTCGCGCCCGACGACGCGGCCATCGAGGCCACCGGCGCGAATCTGAGCGAGACCTTCGACCTCACCGCCTATGACGGCACGAACACCGTAAGCCAAACGCTGACCATTAACCTGACCCAGAGCGGCGCAACGGAAACCACCGGCAACGACACCCTCACCGGCACCGATGGCGATGACCGGTTCGACGCCCTGGCCGGCAACGACACCCTCAGCGGCGGTGCAGGTAACGACAGCCTGGTGGGCGGCGCAGGCAACGACCGCCTCATCGGCGGGACAGGGAACGACACCTATATCGTCGACAGCAGCAGTGATGTGGTGGTCGAGACTTCTACGCTCGCCTCGGAAATCGACACCGTGCTGGCGTCGGCGACCCTCACGCTGGGTGCCAACGTGGAGCGCCTTACCCTTACCGGCACCAGCGCCATCAACGGGACCGGCAACACGCTGGCGAACCTCCTTACCGGCAACGGTGGGCTCAATAAACTCTATGGGCTCGCGGGCAACGACACGCTAATCGGGGGCGCCGGCAACGACACGCTCTTCGGCGGCTTGGGCAACGACAAACTCACCGGCGGCACGGGTAATGACCGCTTTGTGTTTGATGCGGCGCTGGGCTCAAGCAACATCGACACCGTCACCGACTTCATCAAACGCACGGACAAAATTGTGCTTGACGACGATATCTTCGCCAAACTTGGCACGGGCCAGTTGAGCGGCAAGGCCATCCTCGCCGCCAATTACAAGATTGGCACGGCCGCCGGCGACAGCAACGACTACCTGATTTACAACCCCGCCAACGACAAGCTCTATTACGACAAGGACGGCGCGGGCGGGAGCGCAGCGGTGGTGGTTGCAAGCATCACGTTGGCGGGTAGCAGCGCGCCGGCGTTGTCAGACTTTTTACTCGTGACTTGAAGGCCGCGCGCGGACGCCGCAGTCCGCCGCCGTGCGCTTAAAAATTGCCCGGCCGGGTCGCGGGATGAACCCTCTCGCGCGGGGTGGCCGTCACGGCGCGCCAAGCGTGAACGCTTGCAGCAGCACCATGTGCGGGCGTTCGCCGCCGGCAATGCGCCGTTCGGGCCCGTGAGGTGCTGGCGATTGAACATCGCCAGCGACGTTCTTGCCGCGGCAAATCGTAGTCTTCGCCCCGAGGCGCGTCCTTTGCATGGGCAAAGCGCATTGCCCTCGAGCGAGGAGCCCGCATGGCCGCGACCCGTCAACCTGCCCCTGCCGCCTCGCGCACCGAGCGTGCACGGCGCGATGACCTACGACTGCTTGGCCGTCTCCTGGGCGACACCCTGCGCGAACACGAGGGCCGCGAGACCTATGAACTGGTCGAGGGCGTGCGCCGGCTGGCGGTGGCGTTTCGCCGGACCCAGGACGCGGCTGCCGGCCGTCAGCTGGACAAACTGCTGACCGGTCTCAGCAACGACCAGATGGTCAGCGTGATCCGGGCGTTTTCCTACTTTTCTCATCTGGCCAACATCAGCGAAGACCAACAGCAGGTGCGCGCCCACCGGGAGCGCGAGCGTCGTGCGGCGCCGGCTATTGGCTCGCTTTCCGCGGCGTTTGCCCGCCTGCGGAAGGCGCGGGTGCCGCAGGCCGCGCTGGTCCGCGCGCTTGCGCAGGCCCATGTCTCGCCCGTGCTCACCGCACATCCCACCGAAGTGCAACGGCAAAGCATTCTCGACGCCGAGCGCGCCATCGCGCGGCTCATCGCCGAGCGGGCAAGCCTGAGTACGGCGCGAGAGCGCGCAGACAACGAAGCGCTGCTGCGGGCGCGAATCACCCAGCTGTGGCAAACGCGCATGCTGCGCCTCGCCAAACTGACGGTGGCGGACGAAGTAGAGAACGCGCTCAGCTATTACCAAAGCACTTTTCTGCGCGAGATCCCGCGGGTTTACGCTGAAATTGAACGGGAACTCCCGGGCCAGACGCTGCCGCCGTTCCTGCGCATGGGGCACTGGATTGGCGGCGACCGCGACGGTAATCCCAACGTCTCGGCCGACACCATGCGGCATGCCCTGTCGCGTCAGGCGGAAGTGGCCCTGCGGTTTTACCTGACGGAGGTCCATGCGCTGGGCGGCGAGCTCTCGATGTCGCAGGGCCTTGCGCCGGTCACGCCGCAGATGATGGCACTGGCCGAGCGTTCGCCGGATCGCGACGCGCACCGCAGGGACGAACCCTATCGTCGTGCGCTGATTGGCATTTACGCACGACTGGCGGCAAGCCTGCGCGAGCTGACCGGTACCGAAGCTTTGCGCCACGCGGTGGCGCCGCAGGACCCGTACCCGGCGGCGGCTGACTTCATTGCCGATCTGGACATCATCGCCGCGAGCCTCGCGACGCATCATGCCAGCGCCATGATTGGTCCACGGTTGGCGCCGCCGCGCCGGGCGGCGGAAGTCTTCGGTTTCCACCTCGCGACGCTCGATATTCGCCAAAGTTCGGACCAGCACGAGGCGGTGGTCGCCGAGCTGCTTCGCGTGGCGCGCATCGAGCCGGACTATCTGGCGCTGGAAGAGCCGCGTCGTCGCAGCCTCCTGTGCGCGACGCTGGCGGATGCGCGCAGCTTGCGGGTGCGCGGAGCGGTTTATTCGCCGCTGGCGCAGCGCGAGCTTGGTGTTTTTGAGGCGGCGGGCGAACTGCGCGCACGCTACGGCCCGGGTGCCGTCCGCCACTGCATCATCTCCCACACCGAAGCGGTCAGCGATCTGCTGGAAGTGCTCTTGCTCCAGAAAGAGGCCGGGCTGCTACGCGGGACGCTGGATGACGACGCGCGCGCCGATCTGCTGGTCGTGCCGCTGTTCGAGACGATCGGCGATTTGCAGCAGGCGGCGACGATCATGCGCGAGTTTCTGGCGGTGCCCGGCGTGTTCTCGATGCTGGTACGCGGCGGCGGCGAGCAAGAAGTCATGCTCGGCTACAGCGACAGCAACAAGGATGGGGGCTACTTCACCAGCAACTGGGAGCTCTACCGGGCCGAAGTGGCGCTGGCCGAACTGTTTGCCGCCGGTGGCGCCGCAGAGCAACTGCGTCTGCGCCTGTTCCACGGCCGGGGCGGCACGGTGGGGCGCGGCGGTGGTCCGAGCTATCAGGCCATCCTTGCGCAGCCGCCGGGGACCGTGAATGGGCAGATTCGCCTCACCGAGCAGGGCGAAGTCATCGGCTCGAAATACGCCAACCCGGAAATTGGCCGGCGCCATCTGGAAACGCTGGTGGCGGCCACGCTGGAGGTGTCCTTGCGTCATCCGGCGCGCCGGCCGGCCGCGGCCTGGCTGGAGGCGGCGGCGACCTTGAGCGAGGCGAGCTTTCGCAGCTACCGCGGTCTGGTCTATGAAACGCCCGGCTTCACCGACTACTTTTTTGCCGCCACCCCGCTGCGGGAATTGGCCGAACTCAACATTGGCTCACGCCCCGCCTCGCGCAAGGCGCTGGCGGCAATCGAGGATCTGCGCGCCATTCCGTGGGGTTTCTCATGGGGGCAATGTCGCGCGGGTCTGCCGGGCTGGTATGGCTTTGGTTCGGCGGTGACCCAGTTCGTGGGCACGGGCGAGGACGCTGCGGCGCGCCTCGCGCTGCTCGGCACCATGCACCGCGAGTGGCCGTTTTTTACCACCTTGCTGTCGAACCTCGAGATGGTGATGGCCAAGAGCGATCTGGGCATTGCGCGACGCTATGCCGGGCTGGTCGAAGATGTCCGCCTGCGCCGGCGGGTGCTGGCGCGACTGGAGGCCGAGTGGCAGCGCACCGGGGAAGCCTTGGCGGCGATTACCGGCGCGTCCAGGCCGCTGCAGTCCAATCCCGCGCTGGCCGCGTCGATTGAGCATCGGTTCCCTTACCTCGATCCGCTTAATCATCTGCAGGTCGAGCTGCTCAGACGCTACCGCGCCCAGCCGGTCTCCGAGGCCGACCGGGCGCGCGTGCAACTGGGTATTCATCTGTCGATCAACGGTCTCGCGGCGGGCTTGCGCAACACCGGCTGAGTGGCGTCGGCGAACGGTAAGGCCCGGCGTCGGGCATTCGGGATTAAGCTCGCCCTCAGGGCGCGAGGTGCGTGCCCATCGCAAGCTCCCGGGAGACGCCAGATGACGACCAGCCGGCAACACGTGCTTTCCGACCTCAAGGTGCTCGATTTCACCCGCGCGCTGGCCGGCCCGACCTGCACCCGCATGATGGCCGAACTGGGCGCGACGGTAATCAAGGTCGAATCCGCCCCCGCGGGGGATATGACGCGCCAGATCTCGCACATCAGGAACCCGCGCAGCCTCTACTACGTGCAGCAGAATCTGGGCAAGAAAAGCCTGTGCGTGGACCTCCGCGACCCGCGCGGCATGGCGCTGGTGAGCGCGCTGATTCCGCAGGTCGACGTGGTGGTCGAGAACTTCAAACCCGGCACGCTGGCCGCGATGGGCCTGGGCTATGAGCGCCTGCGCGAGATGCGGCCCGACATCATCCTGTGTTCGATCTCGGCCCTGGGGCAGACCGGCCCGCTGGCCGAACTGCCGGGCTATGACTTCATCGCGCAGGCCTATTCCGGCATTACCTCCATGATTGGCGAGACCGACGGCACGCCCTACATCCCGCCGGTGGGGCTGGGCGATGTGGGCACCGGCGTCCATGCGGCGCTGGCGGTGCTGGCCGCCTTGCGTCATCGCGACCGGACCGGCGAAGGCCAGCAACTCGACATCGGCCTGCTGGACGTCTACTACCACGCGCAGGAAGTCACCGTGCACCAAGCCAGCGCCAGCGACGGGCGCCTGAATCCCACCCGGCAGGGGCCTCATCTCAACTACCTCTGCCCCGCCGGCGTGTTCAAGGCCAAAGACGGCTGGGTGGTGATCATGGCGTTCCAGCATCACTGGAAAGACCTCTGCGCGGCGATGGCGCGGCCCGATCTCGCCACCCACGAACGCTACGGCACCGACGCCGGCCGGCTGGCCGAACGACCGTTCATCGTGCAGCTTCTGGAGGACTGGCTGGGGAGTTTTCCGGAACGCGACAGTGCGGTGGCCTGTCTGCAGCGGCATCAGGTGCCTGCGGCGCCGGTGCTGTCGGTGGCCGAAACGCTGCGCCATCCGCATCTGGTCCAGCGCGGCACCGTGCGCACGATTGACGACCCCGTCGCCGGCCGCTTCGAGATTCCCGGCATGCCGCTGAAGTTCTCGGCTTTCCCGGACGACCTGCCGCTCGAGGCGCCCACCCTCGGTCAACATAACGCCGAGATCCTGCGTGAATGGCTGGGCCTCGGCGAAGACGACATCGCCGCGCTCGCGTCGGCGCAGGTGGTGCAGTCGGGCGAGTTCTAGGCGCGGTCGTCGCGCTCCCTGATCTCGCCCGGTTCCTTTTAACCGGCTATGGTTGGCCGATGTTCTTTTGCCAAGCCCAGCCGTGACCGCGCCCGCTGTGGGTCGCCGCCCGCCCGCCGACGTTGAGGCCGCGCTCGTGATGTGGCTGCGCGCCCGCGCAGGCTACGAGCAAGCGCAAATCGCGGGACTGACGCGGCCGGCCGGGGCCGGTCTCTCCAACGAGACCTGGCTCTTCGACTGCATGTCCGCCGCCGGCACCGAGGCGCTGGTGCTGCAGGTGGGGCCCGCCGGGCAGGGGCTCTTTCGGGATTACGATTTGGCGGTCATGGCGCGCGTGCAGCAGCAACTCGCGGCAGTCTCCACGGTCCCGGTGCCCACCGTGCGCTGGTTCGAGCCCAACGCCAGCGTGCTCGGCGCAGCCTTCTATGTGATGAATCGCGTGAGCGGTCAGGTGCCCGGCGACAACCCGACCTATCACCAATCCGGCTGGTTCAGCGACATCCCCGAGGATACCCGACGCCGCGCCTGGTACTCGGGCATTGCGGCGCTCGCGACCCTGCACACGCTGGACCCGGCGCGAGACGGCTTTGGCTTTCTCAGCGCCGCCCCCTGGGGCATGCCGCTCGATGCCGATCCGGTGGCCGTGCGGCTGGCCCAGTGGCGCGACTTCATGGCGTGGGGGGCGCGCGCGCCGCTGCCGCCCATCGACGCCGCACTGGCGGCGCTCGAGGCCGCGCGGCCGATCGCGCAGGCGCCGCGCATCGCCTGGGGCGACGCCAAGATCAGCAACTGCGTGATCGCGCAGGGCGAGGTGTGCGCCTTGCTCGACTGGGAACTCTGCGGCCTGTCCGACCCGGAAGAAGATCTGGCCTTCTGGCTGCTGCTCGACTGGGTGCACTGGCGCCTGCCGCAGGTGCCGCGCCTGCGCGGCCTGCCGACGCCGGCCGAGACCGCGGCCTACTACGCCGGCCAGCGTGGCCGGCCTAACGTCGCCGTGCTGTGGTGGTTCAAGTTTGGTCTGGTGCGCCTTGCGATCATTTACCATCGTTTCATTGAACGCCGGATCGAGCTGGGTCGTCTTCCGCCCGAGATTGATCTGATCGCCGCCAACCCGGTCTGCGCCCTGCTTGAGGAAGTGCTGGCGCTGGAGGAACTGCCGTGAGCGCCTGTCACCCCGACGACGAATTTCATCCGCCGCTGGACGACGACCCTTACCGAACCGAAACCGCCTGGTTTACGTTCACCGTGCCGGAGCGGCGCTTGTCCGGCCAGTTCTATCCGTTTTTCCTGCCTAACCTCGGGGTGTTCGCCGGGGCGGCCTACTTCTGGAACGATCAGGGCGACCAGTGGTGGAACTGTCTGTATGCCAAGAACTTCTGGCACCTGCCGATTCCCGCCGCGCCGCTGTCGGATATCCAGCTTCCCAACGGGCTGAGCCTGCGCTGCCGTGAAGCGCAACGCTGCTACGAACTGGACTACCTTGACCCCGACGGCAATGACGAAATCGAAGTGCACCTACGCTTCACCGCCATCGCGCAGCCGCACTATCTGGGCAAGGGCCATCTCGACCAGCCGGGTCGTTATGAAGGCAGCATTCGGCTCCGCGGTGAGTCCTTCAAGGTCGACAGCTACGGCTTTCGTGACCGCTCCTGGGGCAAGCGCTCGCAGTTCGGGCCGGGCATGGTGCCGAAAGGCGCGGCCTATGGCGGCTACACCTACGGCACGGCGTCGGCCAGGCACGCCTTCCACTGCATCAGCGGCGACCGTGGCGCAGGCTGCCTTGGCTATCACGGGTATCTGATTGAAGACGGTGTGTGGTCGCCACTGGCCGAGGCGCGGCGCGAGGTGCTGGCCCGTGCGCCGGCGACGGGCTATCCCACCGAAGTGCGGATCACCGGACGCGACCAGCTGGGTCGGCCCTTGTTGGCCGAGGGCCGTTGCCTCAACCAGCTCGGCGTGCCGCTGAATCCCAATATGCTGTCCATCAACTGCCTGACCGACTGGCAGATCAACGGCGTGCAGGCCTACGGCGAGGACCATGAAAACTGGACCCCGGCGGCCGCACGCGATTTCTTCCGCCGCTATCTGCAACTGCGCAACCCCTGAGCGCGGCCCGTATCCCCGGAGTTTCTGTATGAGCGCTCGCATTCCGCCGACCGAAGCCGCCCGCCTTGAAGCCTTGCGCCAATACGCGGTGCTTGATTCGGAGGCCGAGCAGGGCTTCGACGAACTGGTGCGGGTCGCGTCCATCCTGTGCGGCACGCCAATCTCGCTGGTCTCGCTGGTCGACGCCGACCGGCAATGGTTCAAGGCTCGCCACGGGCTGGAGGCGACGCAGACGCCGCGCGATCAGGCGTTTTGTGCCCATGCCATTCTGGATGACGTGCCGCTGGTAGTGCCGGATGCTCGCCGCGATGCGCGCTTCCAGGACAATCCGCTGGTCATCGGCGACCCCGGTATTCGCTTCTACGCCGGGGCGCCGCTGCTCAATCCGGAAGGGCACGCGCTGGGCACGCTGTGCGTGATTGACCGTCAGCCGCGCGCGCTGGCGGCGGCGCAGATAGAAGGCCTGCAACTGCTGGCGCGCCAGGTCGTGACGCAACTGGAACATCGGCGGGTCACGGCGGCATTGGCCAGCGCGCTGGCCGGTCTCAAAACCCTGCAGGGGCTGATTCCGATCTGCGCCTGGTGCAAGTCGCTACGCGACGACGAAGGCTACTGGAAGAGCGTGGAGACTTATCTCGAACAGCAGGCCGGGGTAGAGATGACACACGGCATGTGCCCGGGCTGCTATGCCCGCCAAACCGAGGCGATCCGAAGCCAGCCGGACTAGCTTGCTGCCAGCGCCTCGCGCAGGGCCTCGGCCAGTTGGGCCGGCCGGTAGGGTTTGCGCAGCAGCTTCAGGCGCTCCGCACTGACCGCCCGCAGACGCTGCTCGGCTTCCGGATAGCCGCTGCTCAGCAGCACCGGCAGACCGGGGCGCAAGGCCCGCGTGGCCAGCGCCAGCTCGCCGCCATCGATGCCGCCCGGCAGCACCAGATCGGTAAACAACAGGGCGATGTCAGGCTCACCGCGCAACAGCGCCAGCGCCCCCTGTGCATCCACCGCGGTCACCACGCGATAGCCCAGATGCTGCAACAGGTTCTCGGCGTATTGGCGCACGAGTTCGTCGTCTTCCACGAGCAGAACCAGCGGCTTGCCGGGCTGACTGGCGCGCTGCGGACGCCAGCGCGGGATGTAAAGGGTGACGCTGGTGCCAACCCCCGGCGTCGAGTCGATGCGCAATTGACCACCCGACTGCCGCATGAAGCCGTAGACCATCGAGAGACCCATGCCCTGATGGTCCTGTTCATGCCGGGTGGTGAAGAACGGCTCAATGACGCGCGGCAAATCCGCCGCGGCGATGCCGCTGCCGGTGTCGGTCAGCGAGACCGCGACGAAATCCCCCGAGACGGTGCCCGTTGACTCCGCGAACGCTTCGTCCTGCAAGTGGACGTTGCGGGCAGCGACCAGCAGTTCGCCGCCGTCGGGCATCGCGTCGCGCGCGTTCAGCGCCAGATAGAGCAGGGCGTTCTGCAACTGGCCGGGGTCGATCAGGCCCGGCCACAGCGCGTCATCCAGCTGCAGGCGCACCGCGATGTCCTGCGTGAACGTGCGCCCCAGCGTTTCCCGAAAAGTCCCCAGCGCGCCCGGCAATTCCACCGCCGACGGATCGAGCGGCGCGCGGCGCGCGAAGGCCAGCAGGCGCTGGGTCAGTTCGCCGCCGCGGCGGGCGGCGTCGTTGATTTGCACGGCCATCTGGCGCAGGGCCGGCTGGTCCTTGAGCTGCTGGGCGAGCAGTTCGGCGTAGCCCAGCGTGACCGTCAGCACGTTGTTGAAATCGTGCGCGATGCCGCCGCTTAGCTGGTCGACCGCGTCCAGTCGCTGCGATCTTTCGGCCAGCGCTTCACGCGCCTTGCGGTCGGTTGCATCGCGTTCGATCGCGACCCAGTGCGTGTACCAGCCGTTGTCATCCGCCAGCGGCACGATGTCGAGTTCCAGCCAGAAGGCTTCACCCGCCTTGGTGTGGTTGATCAGCTCGCAGCGGACGGGTTCCCAGCGCGACATCGCGCTACGGATGGTGTCCAGCACCGGGCGTTGGGTCAGCTCACCCTGCAGCATCCGCGGCGTTTTGCCCAAGGCCTCTTCGCGGGTATAGCCGGTGCGGCGCTCGAAGGCGTCGTTCACGTAGAGGATCTGCGGGTGCGGCGTATCGACACCGGCGGCGGTGGTGATGATGACGATGTCGTTCAGGCGGTCGAGCGCACGCTGCAAGAGCGGCGACAGCGCCATGGGGTCGCTCAGGGCCTCGAAGCGCACCGCCATGCCCCAGTCGAACGCTTGCGCCCGAAACTGTCGTGCGGGCGCGATGGGCGGCAGGGTCGCTTCCAGCACGGAGACCGCCGCCACGCGCGGCGTATCGCGGAGCGTTCTTTCCACCTGTGCGGCAAGCTGGCCGGGCCATAGCGTCCAGAGCGCGCTGCCAATCAGGGGGGTAGAGGTTCCCTCGAACAGCCGCAGGGCGGCACGGTTGGCATGGGTGATGAGCCATTGCGCATCAACCAGCAGCCAGGGCTCGGGCAGGCTCGCGAAGACGTCGACGAGCGCCCCGACCGGGGCGGAACTGGCATTGGCGGCGGGGGCAGGCGACAAAACACGATGTCCAGAAATTACGCACTGGCAGTATCGACAATCTCGCCGCGCTTGGCACGCGCCGGTGCGTGTCGAGCGGAGGCTGGTCGCCCGCGCGTCAGCGCAGTTACCATCCGGATTACCCCTCATTTGCCGCTCCCGGCCGGAGTCCGAGTCATCATGAAACCCGCCCTTAGCCTGCCCGCATGGACGCTGGCCAGCCCGCTACTGGGTTGGTTGCTGTTGTTTGCTACACGCTTTTCGCCAGGCAGCTGGTTTTACGGCTTGTTGGTGTTGGGACTGCTGGGCAGCGTGGTGGCAGCGGTGCATCACGCCGAAGTCATCGCCCATCGCGTGGGCGAACCCCTGGGCACGCTGCTGCTGGCGGTGGCGGTGACCACCATCGAAGTCGCGCTGATCGTCTCGATGATGGTCTCGGCACCCGAGTCCAGCGCGGCGCTGGCGCGCGACACGGTCTTTGCCGCCGTCATGATTATTCTCAACGGCATTGTCGGCCTGTGCCTCTTGCTGGGCGGCTCGCGTTATCGCGAACAGATTTTTCATCAGCAAGGGGTAAACGCGGCGCTGACCACGCTGGCGGCGATCGTCATCCTGACGCTGGTCTTGCCCAACTACACCGAAACCGTCGAGGGGCCGTACTACAGCGCGAGCCAGTTGGCGTTCATCGCGGTGGTATCGGTGGTGCTGTACGGCACCTTTGTGCTGGTGCAGACGGTGCGCCATCGCGATTATTTTCTGGTCCCCGACGCGCCCGGGGAGCACGCCGCGCACGCGGCGCCGCCGACCAATCGCGTCACCGCGCTCAGCAGCCTGATGCTGGTGGTGGCGCTGGGGGCGGTGGTCTTGCTCGCAAAAGCCCTGGCGCCGGCGCTTGAAGCCGGCGTCCAGCAGATCGGCGCGCCGCCCGCGCTGGTGGGCGTGATCATCGCGCTGTTCGTCCTGCTGCCCGAGGGCATCGCGGCGGTGCAGGCCGCACGCCACAACCGCCTGCAGGTCAGCCTCAACCTGGCGCTTGGCTCGGCGCTGGCCAGTATCGCGCTGACGATTCCGGTAGTGGCGCTGGTGTGTCTGGTGCAGGGCTGGCCGCTCGCGCTGGGCATCGACGCCAAATCGACCGTGCTGGTGGTGTTGTCGCTGACCATTGCCACGCTGGCCTTCGGCACCGGGCGCACCACCATCATGCAGGGCGCGGTGCATCTGGTGATTTTTGCGGTTTACCTGTTCGTGTCGGTCGTGCCCTGAGGCGCCCGTCGCGCGCGCCTTGTCATGCGATTCCAAGCGCCCGCCCGCAGCGAGGTCACGGCCGCCTGCTTTAATCACCCGCTTTATGCGGATTTTGGCCGCTACGGGCCGCTGTTGACCGCGCCAAACTGGCCGCCGCTCGAAGTCCTGAACCAATACGACAATTCGCTGCGGCACCGCTATGCCGGCCAACCCCTGCAGTTCGTCGCGCAGACGCCTGCGCTGCTGGCTGACGGGCTGCATTACGAAGCGCGCATCTACCGTCACGGCGCCATCGCGACCCGGCCCGAGTCCTGGCACGACCTCTTCAACGCGCTGATGTGGCTGGAACGCTTCGCCCTGAAAAGCGCGGTCAATGCGGCTTACGTGCGCGAGTTCGCAGCGCGCACAGGTGAGCCGCGCACCCGCGCCCAGTGCGCCTTGACGCATTTTGATGAAGCGGGCGCGGTGGTGGTGCTGGAGGACACGTCGCTGCTGGCGCTCTGGGACCGCCACGACTGGGCGGGGCTCTTTGCCGCCGAGGGGTTTAGCTGCGGCGCGCGGGTATACCTCTTTGGTCACGCCCTGCTGGAGCAGGGCCTGGTGCCCTGGAGTCTGCCCGTTGCCAAGTGTCTGGTGGTGGTGCCAGAGGACGCGGACGCGCCCGGCGCGATCCTGGAGGCAGTGGCCGATGCCATCGCAAACGGCGAGTTGCTGCGTGATCCCACGGAGCTGCGACCCTTGCCGCTGGTAGGCCAGTCGGGCTGGCATTCGGGGCAGGCGGAGCCTGCGTTTTTTAAGACCACGCCGTGTTTCCGTCCGCTCCGGCCGGGGAGGCGTTATCCTGCGCCCTGGTCGCTCCGCGGGCTCAGGCCGCAGGCCAGCCGGCCCGCGAACGGGGACGTGCCGGCAACGGGTGCCGCCCTTCAGCACAACCGCATCTAGAACGGAGAGTTTTTTTCATGCGCAACGCCTTGCAGGATCAACTGCTAAAAGCCGGCCTCGTCAAGGAGAAGGAGGTCAAGGAAGCGCACAAGCAGCAGCGTCGTGAGGAACGCCGAACGCCGCCCAACAAGGCCGATGCACAAGCCGCCGCCCGCGCGCAAAGCGCGAAAGCCCAGGCCGAAAAGGCGCAGGCCGAGAAGGCTGCCCGCGACCGCACGCTGAACGCCGAACGCGAAGCCCGCGCGGCGCAAAAAGCCTTGCTGGCGCAGATCGCGCAGCTCATCGAACCCCACCGGCGCGCGCACAACAACGGCGAGGAGGCCTATAACTTCGTCGACGGCTCGTCAGTGAAACGGCTCTACATGACGGCCGACACCCGGGCCGCGTTGACCCGGGGCGAACTGGCTATCGTGCGGCTGCGTAGTCGCTATGTGCTGGTGACGCTGGAGGGCGCCGAGGCGGTTCGTGCCCGCGCGCCGCAGTTTCTGGTGGTGCAAAACGCCGATACGCCGGCGCCGGTGGACGAGGCCTATCTGGCGCATCCGGTGCCAGACGACCTGATGTGGTAGGTCCTTGACGGGTCGCGTCGGCGGCCTCGCCCGCTTACCATGCGGCGCTGACGCTGGCGACTTCGGCCGCGCGGCGTCACCCGATAGACCGGAGCAGCAGTGTTGAACGATTTTTTTCCCGACGACGACAGCCCGATCAGCAAGTCGGCACTCAAGCGCGAGCATCACGGCATCAAGGCGCTGGGCGAGGAACTGGTGGCGCTGGGCGACCGCCAGTTGCGCCGGCTGGGGCTGGACGAATCGGTCCGCGACGCGGTGATCGAAGGGCGGCGGCTGAAACACGGCGCCCTGCAGCGCCACCTGCGTCATCTGGCCAATTTGTTGAGCGAGCATAATCCGGCGCAGATCCGCGAAGGCCTCAACGCGCTCCGCGAGCCGCACCGGATCGACGTGCGCCTGCTGCACGACGTCGAGCGCTGGCGCGACGCTCTGCTGGCCGGCGATGAGGACTGCCTGACGGAAATCAGCGCGCGTTGCGCCGGCGTTGACCTGGCCACCGTGCAGCAACTGGCGCGGGATGCCCGCGCCGACCGCGAGCACGGCAGGCCGCCTAAAAACGCTCGACTCCTGTTTACTTTTCTGCGGCAAGCGCGTCAGGCCGCGGTCGCCGGCGCCGACCAATAACCCGGGCGGCATGCGCTGACCCTGGCAGGATTTGCATGTTTACGTATCTGAACCCCGCAGTGCGCGCCCGCCTGATCGCGGACGGCAAACTCATTCGCATCAACGGCCAGGGCGCCAGGATCAGCGCAGAACAGCCGCCGCCGGAGGGCGAGCTTGCGATCAATGTGCTCGGCCCGATTCCGCTGCCGCTGCAGTTGGACGGCATCCACATCATGGCCCAGTGGTATGCCACCGTGCGCAGCACCGAACTCGCCAAGGTGGAAGATCTGGCGCGCGACCTGCACCGGCAGGGCGGGCAGCACCTGTTTGCGATGCTCGCCTCCAGCATGGCGGTCAACAGCGTGTTGCGCATCGGCCCCGCAGGCCCGCTGCATAACCCGCTGGTGCGCGTGCATTCCAGCTGTTTGACCGGCGACGTGTTTGGCTCGCAGCGCTGCGAATGCGGGCCGCAGTTTGTGTCGGCCTTGCAGCGGATCAACGAAGACCCGGCCGGCGGGCTGCTGATTTACATGTCGGGCCATGAAGGCCGGGGCATCGGCCTGTGGGCGAAAGCCGCGACCTATTTGCTGCAAGACGCGGGCGAAGACACCTATCAGGCCAATCGCACGCTGGGCCTGCCGGATGATTCGCGCGACTTCACCGATGCCGCGGCGCTGTTACATCACTTCGTGGGCGGCGCGCCGTTCCGCCTGCTGACCAATAACCCGAAAAAGATTCGCGACCTGAACGACTTTGGCCTGCGCGACATCACGCCGGTCGGCCACATCACGGGCGTCAGTCAGTGGAACCGCCGGTATCTGGCGGCGAAACGCGACTGGGGCCACGCGCTGTCCGACCTCGACGCGCTGGCTCCGGACCAGTAGCCCACTTCGGTTCTGTTCACCTGCAACCACGGAAGTAATCCCCATGCGCCACTCGCTGCCCCGACTTTCGCTCCTCATCCTGCTGGCGTTAGGCGCGCAGACCGCCTTGGCTGCACAGCCCACCTACGACCGGCACGCCCGCGGCATGACGGCGCTCAACACCATCACCGGCGACGGCGCGGGCAAGATGGTGGAAAGCCTGCGCGACATTGCGCCGGAACTGGCCGAGTGGGTGACCGACTTTGCCTACGGCGACGTGGTGGCGCGGCCGCAGTTGCCGCTGACCACCCGTGAACTCGCGACGGTCGCCGCGCTGACCGCGCTGGGTAACGCCCAGCCGCAACTGAAGGCGCACATCAAGGGCGCGCTCAACGCCGGCTGCACGCCGCGCGAAATCGTGGAAGTCATCATGCAAATGGCGGTTTACGCCGGCTTCCCGGCCGCCATCAACGGCATTCTGGCGGCCAAGGAAGTGTTCGCCGAGCGCGGGATCAAGCTCGAGCCGACCCCGCGCTGAGGCGCCGATGATGGCGGGGCGGGCGTTGCCCTAGCGCCGCGCCGCCTCGATGAGGGCATGGACGCGCGCCGGGAACAGCGTGCTGTCCATTACCTTCACCCCGAAGGGCCGCAATGCGTCTTCCACCGCGCCCATCAGCACCGTGCTGGTCGCAATGCAGCCGTCCTCGCCCGCGCCCTTGGCCCCGATGCGGGTGGCCGGCGAGGGGGTGACCAGATGCGCCACTTCAATCTCCGGCGCCGCCCACACGGTGGGCATGCCGTAGTCTTTCAGATTGTTCGCCAACGGCACGCCGGCGGCGTCGTAGCCCAGCCATTCGTAGAGCGTGCCGCCGATCTGCTGCACCACCGCGCCCTTGGTCTGGCCGGCCAGAATCACCGGATTCAGCACCACGCCGTGGTCTGACACCATCCAGATTTTTTTGACCTCGACCTGCCCGGTCGCCGGATCCACTTCCACCCAGGCACCGGCGGCGCCGCCGGGGTGCGCGGGATAAACCTGCGCCCGGCCCATGGCGTCCGCCTGCCAGTTCACCTGCGGGTGGCGATAGGTGTTGGTGGATTCGAGCAGCGGGCCATCGGCCTTCGCCAGCACGACCTCTGCGCCCGGCAGCACATAGGCCGCATAGGCCAACTCGCGCAGCGTGCACTGTGCGTCCCAGCCCCGGCGCGAGATCACGCCGTTCTCGATTTCAATCTCTTCCGGCGCGCATTGCAGGAGCACGGCGCCGCCCTGCACCAGGCGTTCGCGCACCGTGGCGGCCGCCGCCACGATCGCGCCAATGGCATACATCGCGCCGCGGCTGGAATAGGTGCCCGAGCCGAAGGGAATGGCGGTGGTATCGCCCCAGGACACGGTGACGTCCGACAGCGCGCAACCGAGCGCGTCCGCCGTGACCTGCGCGTAGGCGGTCTCGATGCCTTGCCCGATGTTCTGGATGCCGGTCATCACATGCACCGAGCCGTCGGCGGCCACCCGCACGGTGGCGGACTCGTAGTTCTGGAAGGTGCTGCCTGGAAACGCAAAGCCGGAGGGCTCGATGTAAGACGCCAGCGAGAAGCCCAGATAGCGACCCGCGGCGCGGGCCTCGGCCTGCGCCTTGCGCAGGGCGGGCAGGTCCATCATGACGACCAGCTTCTCCAGCGCTTCGCGCAGCGAGCCGTTTTCGATAATCGCGCCGGTGCAGATCTGATGCGGATAGGTTTCGAGCAGGTTGAGGCGCCGCATATCCACCGGGTCCAGACCCAGTTGCAGCGCCGCCTGATCCATCACGCGCTCGATAAACAAATTGGCGATGTCCTTGCCGTAGCCGCGGTAGGCGCTGTAGGGCGCCTTGTTGGTCACCACGCAGCGCACGCGGGTGCGATAGGTCTCCACTCGATATGCGCTGGGCGTGTAGAGCCCACCGTTGATCGGCATGCCCAGCCCGCAGGCGCGCTCCGCGCCGTCGCAGCCCATGTCGGCATAGATGTCGGTTTCCAGCGCCAGCAGCCGGCCGTCGCGGCGGAACGCCGCGCGGGAGCGGGTGTGAATATCGCGCGCCGCCGGACCCGAATGCAGCCATTCACGGCGGCTCTCGAAATACTTCACGGGCCGTCCGCTCATGATGGACGCCAGCGCCACCACATGCTCCACATCGACCGACAGCTTGGCGCCGAAGCCGCCGCCAACGTCGCCGGCCAGCACCTGGATGCGCGCCTCGGGAATGCCAAACACCTGGCTCATGTAGAGCCGCATCTGGTGCGGCACCTGGGTTGAGGCGCGGACGGTGAGCCGCTGCTCGCCCGGCTCGAAATGCGCCCAGGTCACGCGGGTTTCCATCGGCATGGCGCCGTAGCGATGCGAGGTGATGACCTCGTCCACGACCAGATCGGCGCTAGCGAAGACCTCGTCCACCGGGCCAATTTCAAACTGGAAATCACGCTGCAGGTTGCTGCCCCATTCGGGATAGACCAGCGCCGCGCTGTCAGCGGGTTGGACGGCGGCGGCAAGCATGTCGACGTTCACCGGCAGGTCTGCGTAGTCGACGACGACGAGGGCCGCGGCGTCTTCCGCCTGCTCGGGCGTTGCCGCCAGCACAAAGGCCACGGGCTCACCGAAAAAAATGACCTTGTCGACCGCCATTGCGTGCCGATGCGGCATGTTGAGTCCGTCCATCTGCACCGAGGGCGCGATGGGCTGCCAGCGCGATAGCGCGTCCCGGCCGGTGACCACTTTCACCACGCCAGGCGCGGCCTGCGCGCGCCTGACGTCGATGTTGACGATGCGCGCGTGGGCGCGGGTGGCGCGGACCATCACGAGATGCAGGTCGGCCGGCGTTGAATGGTTGTCGACGTAGCGCCCGCCGCCCATCACCAGACGCCGGTCTTCGCGTCGCGCAATGGGTTGGCCAATGAAGCCGCCGCGGTGGTCGACTTCGGACTCCAGCCGCGCCAGCGGCGCCGCCTGCCCGGCAGCGACTTTGGCCGCCTGCAGGATGTGGTTATAGCCGGTGCAGCGGCAGTAGTTGCCGGTCAGCGCCTCGCGCAGGGCCTCGTCCGTGAATCGGCCGTCAGGGTGGCGATTCAGGAAGTCGCGCGTGCTCATCACCATGCCCGCCGTGCAATAGCCGCACTGCACGGCGTGGCACTGGACGAAGGCCTGCTGCACGGGGGCCAGTTCGTTGCCGTTGGCGAGGCCTTCGGCGGTCAGCACCTGCGCGCCTTCGGCCTGCACCGCCAGCACCAGACAGGATTTCACCGTCGCGCCGTTCATCTCCACCGTACACGCGCCGCAGGCGCCTTCCTCGCAGCCAAAACGCGGACCATTGACGCCGGCGTGCCGGCGCAGGAAATCCGTCAGCAGGGTGCGTGCTTCAACCCGCGCGGCAACGGGCTGGCCGTTGACGGTGATCGAAATATCAAACGTGTGCTCAGCCATGGGTGCGGCTCCCGGTCAGGTCGATAAGGGCGCGCCGCAGAAGTTCGCGGGCAATCTGCAGGCGATAGGCGAGTGGCGCATGCGCGTCGGGTGGCGGGTCGAGCGCAAGGCCGGTGAACAGCGCCGCGAGTTCCGATTCATCCAGTCCGACGGTTAGGGGACGCGCGGCCAGCAGGGCTTCGGTCGCCGGCAGGCGCAGCGGCCGCTGATCGAGTCCGCCCAGCACCACCCGCGCGCTGCCGGCGCCGCGCACCACGCACAGGTTCACCAGCGCCAGATCCTGACGCTGGCGGGAAAATTCGAGATAAGCGCCCTGGCTGAACTGCAGGGGCACCTCCAGAGCAATCACGATGGCCGCGCCGACGGCCGTGCGCCGGAAGCCGGTGATGAAGTCGGCCAGCGCCAACTGGCGCGGCGCGGCGTCTTCCGGCCCCTGCAGGTGCACGACCGCCTCGCCGGCCAGCAGCGCGACCAGCAGGTTGGCCCGCGGATCGGCCCAGCACACGTTGCCGACCGGCGTACCGCGCTGCCTGACCTGCACGTCGCCCAGCGCGCGGACGGCCTGCGTCAGCCACGGCAGACGGGCGGCGACGCTCGCATCGGCGAGCAGTTGCGCGTGGGTGACGCGGGCACCGATGCGCAGGCTGTGGGCGGTCCATTCGAGCGCTGCCGGGAGTTCGGCGATGTGGTTCAGATCGACGAGGGCGGCCGGCGCGGCCTCGCGCTGACGCATGGCCGGAATCAGCGACTGGCCGCCGGCCAGTGGTACGGCGCCGAGCGCAGTCTCGGCCAGGGCGGCGGCCAGATGCTGCGGACGGCTGTAGGCAAAGGGAGAAGGGCGCATCTGGGCTCGCTTTCTGACGAGGGTGAAGGGCAGGGTGTGGACCCGAATGTAGAGATCCGCGCAGCGCAACAGCAATCCTCGGCGCGCCCTGCCGTGGCGGCGGGGCGTTTTCCTGATCGCCGTGCGCCGCGCATGCACGCGGTGGTTCCCTAAGTGCCGGTCAATCGCGATAATGCAGCGCTCTATGGTGACCCTGTCGGTCCCCTCGCGACGTAAGACCGTTAACCCCGTCAGGTCCGGAAGGAAGCAGCGGTAGCGGTGACTGCGGGTGCCGGGGTGTGGCTGGCAGGGTCGCCGCCTTCTCCCGCTTGCTTAACTCGTGTGCGCTTCCATGGCTTATCTGGTGCTTGCCAGAAAATGGCGTCCCCGTGATTTCACCCAGGTCGTCGGCCAGGGCCATGTCCTGCGCGCGCTGTCCAACGCCCTCGATACCGACCGCCTGCATCACGCCTATTTGTTCACCGGCACCCGCGGCGTTGGCAAGACCACGCTGGCCCGCGTGTTTGCGAAGTCTCTGAACTGCGAGCAGGGCGTCAGCAGCCGGCCCTGCGGCGTGTGCAGCGCCTGCCGCGAGCTGGACGAAGGCCGCTTTGTGGACCTGATTGAAGTCGACGCCGCGTCCCGCACCGGGGTCGACGACACGCGCGATCTGCTGGACAACGTCCAGTACGCGCCGACCAAGGGCCGCTACAAGGTCTATCTGATCGACGAAGTGCACATGTTTTCCCGCAACTCCTTCAACGCCCTGTTGAAGACGCTGGAAGAACCGCCGCCGCACATCAAGTTTCTGCTGGCAACCACCGACCCCAAGAAGCTGCCCATCACCATCCTGTCGCGCTGTCTGCAACTCAGCCTGAAGCGGCTTAGCATCGAGCAGATCGAAGAGCAGCTTCAGATGGTCACCGCCCAGGAAGGCTTGCCCAGCGTGCCGGCGGCCTTGCGCCAGCTGGCGGTCGCGGCCGATGGCAGCATGCGCGACGCGCTGTCGCTGCTCGATCAGGCGATCGCCTTCTGCAACGGCCAGCTCGACGAGGCCGGGGTGACGGAGATGCTGGGCACGCTGGGCGCCGAGCAGGTGCTGGCGCTGGTTGAACTGCTGGCAGCCGGCGACGGCGCGGGCCTGATCGCGCACGCCCGGCAGCTGGGCGAACTGGCGCCGGATTTCGCGCAGGTGCTGGCCGATGTGCTGTCTCTGCTGCGCCGGGTGGCGGTCGTGCAAACCGTGGGCGCACAGGCCGCGGTGCTGGCGGAGGCGCCGGAAGTGCTGTCGCTGGCCGAGCGCCTGTCCCCGGAAGATTGCCAGCTGTTCTACCAAATCGGGCTGATTGCCCGCCGCGATTTACCCCTGGCGCCAGACCCGCAGGCGGGCTTCGAAATGGCCCTGTTGCGGATGCTGGCGTTTCGCCCGGCCGGTCTTGCGGTGCCGACCGGCGCGGCCGCATTGCCGGCGCCCGCCGCGCCGCGGCCGGTGTCCGCCCCGCCGGTCAGCCGGCCGCCGGCCTCCGCAGCGGCGCGCGAAGCGGCCATGGCCGCCAGCCAGAAGCCCGCGTCGGTCGCCGCGCCCAGCGCCGCGCCGCGCCCGGCACCCAGTCCGGCACCCAGTCCGGCACCCAGTCCGGCACCCAGTCCGCCGCCGTTCGTCGAGCCGCCGCTCGCGCCGCCGCCCGCGCGACCCACAGAGCCGCTGAACCCCGGGACGCTGGACTGGGCCGAGACCGTTGCCCGGCTGGCGACCTCGCCGCTGGCGCGCGAGTTTGCGCGCAACTGCGCGCTCCGCCAGTTCGACGGCCGGACGCTGGAACTGGTGATAAGCCCCCAGTTCGAGAACCTGCGCGTCGAGCGCACGCTGAAAACGCTGGAGCAGGCGCTGGCCGACACCCTGGGCACGACGGTCATTTTGAAAGTGGCGGTAGAGTCCGGCAGTGGCATCGCCACGCCGGCCGAGGCCATCATTGCCGCCCAGGCCGCGCGGCAGGCCGAGGCGCAAAGCGCCATCGAGGCCGATCCCAACGTACAGGCCTTGCAACAAACCTTTGGCGCCCAGATCGAGCGGGTCGACATGCGCCCGCCTAAGGGGAATGCGTAGATGAGGGAATCCGACATGAAAGGTGTACTGGGGAACGCGCTGAAACAGGCGCAGCGCCTGCAGGAAGAAATGGCCAAGCTGGAATGCACCGGTGAATCCGGCGCCGGGCTGGTGCAGGTGGTGGTCAACGGCCGGCACGATGTGAAGTCGGTGAAGATAGCCCCCGAATTGCTGGGCGAAGACGTGGCCATGCTGGAAGACCTGCTGGCCGCCGCCGTCAACGACGCCAACCGCAAGCTGGAACAGAAAACCGCGGAGAAAATGGGCGGTCTCGGGCAGATGCTCAACCTGCCGCCGGGCATGAAGCTGCCGTTCTAAGGCAAGCCCGGCTGTGACCACCCCGCTCCTCAACGACCTGATCAAGGCGCTGACCGCGCTGCCCGGCATCGGGCCAAAATCGGCGCAGCGGATTGCCTTCAATCTGCTGGAGCGCAACCGCGATGCCGCGCGCCGCTTGTCCAAGGTGCTGGATGAGGCGATGACCCGCATTGGCCAGTGCACCCTGTGTCGTACCTTCAGCGAAGCGCCCTTATGCCAACTCTGCGCCTCGACCAATCGCGATCCGGCCGTGTTGTGCGTGGTCGAAACGCCGGTCGACGTGCTGTCGATTGAACAATCGGCGTCGTTCAGGGGCCGCTACTATGTGCTGATGGGCCGCCTGTCACCCATCGACGGCATCACGCCGGAAACGCTGGGCCTGCCGGCACTGGAACGGCGGCTGGCTGAGGGCGAAGTGAAGGAAATGATTGTCGCCACCGGCACCACCATGGAAGGCGAAGCAACCGCCCATTACCTGCGCCAGATGGCGCGACGGGCCGGGGTGACGCCCACCCGGATCGCCTACGGCGTGCCGGTCGGCGGGGAGTTGGAGTACGTCGACGGCACCACGCTGTCGCACGCCATTTCCAGCCGTCGCGAATACTGAGCGGAGACCGCCGATGCGCTATGCGTCCGACAACCTCATCTGGATCGATCTGGAAATGACCGGGCTCTATCCGGAGCACGACCTCATCATCGAAATTGCGACCATCGTCACCGACCGGCAGCTCGAAGAAAGCGTCGAGGGGCCGGTGTTCGCCATCCACCAGAGCGACGCCACGCTGGCGGCGATGGATGACTGGAACACCCGCCAGCATGGGCAGTCCGGCTTGACCGCCCGGGTGCGCGAAAGCCGCATCGACGCGGCCGAAGCCGAGCGCGAGACGCTGGCGTTTCTGGCTCAATACGTACCGCCCAAGACCTCGCCCATGTGCGGCAACAGCATCTGCCAGGACCGGCGCTTCTTGTACAAGTACATGCCGACGCTGGCCGAGTTTTTCCATTATCGAAATCTCGACGTCAGCACCCTCAAAGAACTGCAGAAGCGCTGGGCGCCGGGCTTGCCCGCGTTCAGCAAGGTCTCGAGCCATCTGGCGATGGACGATATTCGCGACTCCATCGCCGAACTGAAGCATTACCGGACCCACTTCCTCCGCCTGCCGGGGTGAGCGCCTTGCTACCGACCGCCCTGTATTCGGTGGCCGCCGTGCGGGCGCTGGATGCTGCCGCGATCGCGGGCGGGACGCCGGGCCTCGCTTTGATGCAGCGCGCCGGACTAGCCGCGTGGCAGGTGCTGCAGCGTCGCTGGCCGACGGCCCGCCGGATCGCGGTGCTGTGCGGGCCGGGCAATAACGGCGGCGACGGTTACGTGGTGGCGCTGGCGGCCAAGACCGCAGGTTATGCGGTCGATCTGCTCGAGGTCGGCGACGGGCGGCGGGGCGCCGATGCCGAGGCCTGCCGGCAGGCGGCGTTGGCCGCCGGCCTTGTGCCCTGCGGGCAACTCGATCACCTGGCAAGCGCCGAGGTGCTGGTCGACGCGCTGTTCGGCATCGGGCTGACCCGCGCGCCGGCCAGTCCGTATGCGGAGGCCATCGCCGCGATCAACGCCGCCGGACGCCCGGTGCTGAGCCTCGACCTACCCTCGGGCCTGAACGCCGACACCGGCACGGCGCCCGGCGGGGCGGTGCGGGCCAGCGTGACCGTGACCTTCATCGCGCTGAAACAGGGACTGGTCACAGGGCAGGCCAGCGACTTCGTCGGCGCCCTGGAACTGGCCGCGCTTGACCTCCCCCCCGACCTTGGCAAGGCCATTGCGCCGTCGGCGCAGCGCCTGGCCGCGCCGCGACTGACGGCGCGGCGGCGCACCGCGCACAAGGGCGAGGCGGGGCATGTGCTGGTGATTGGCGGCAGCGCGGGCTATGCCGGCGCGGCGCGACTGGCGGCGGAAGCGGCGCTGCGTTGCGGGGCGGGGCTGGTGTCGGTGGCGACCATGGCCGCCAGCGTGCCGCTGGTGCAGGCGGGGCGGCCAGAAATCATGACCCACGCGATCGCCGATGCCGGCCAACTCTTGCCCTTGCTGGCCCGCGCCAGCGTGATTGCCATTGGCCCTGGCCTTGGGCAGGGACCGTGGGCACAGGCGCTGTTCGGCGCCGTGCGCGATTTGCCCCTGCCGCTGGTGGTCGATGCCGACGCGCTCAACCTGCTGGCCATCAACCCGCAGCAGCGCGAGCACTGGTGCCTGACGCCGCATCCCGGCGAAGCCGCCCGCTTGCTCGGCGTGGCCGACGCCCGCGCGATCAACGCCGACCGCTATGCCGCCGCTGGCGTACTGCGGGCCCGCTACGGCGGCACGGTCATTCTGAAAGGCGCTGGCTCGCTGGTGGCGGGACCGGCGGGGATCGGGGTGGTCACGGCTGGCAATCCGGGTATGGCCTCCGGCGGTATGGGTGATGTGCTGACCGGCGTCGTCGCGGCGCTGTGCGCGCAGGGCATGGACCTTCCTACGGCGGCGGCGAGCGGGGCGATGGCGCACGCCATGGCGGCCGACCGGGCCGCTGCCCGCGACGGGGAGCGCGGTCTGCTGGCCTCCGACCTGCTGCCTGAACTGCGTCGGCTTTTGAACTGAGCGGCGAGCGCGGTGGCTGAACTGACCTGCCTGCTCGAGGATGAAGCGGCCACCGCGCAACTGGCGGCGGCGATCGCCGAACTGGCGCAGCCCGGCTGGCTGGTGTTTCTGGAAGGGCCGCTGGCCGCCGGCAAGACCAGTTTCGCCCGCGCCTTCCTGCGTGCCCTCGGCCATCTCGGTAAGGTGAAAAGCCCGACCTTCACCGTGGTCGAAAGCTACGCCTTACCTCGCTTGACGGTGCATCACTTCGACCTCTACCGAATCAACGACCCGGACGAGCTGCATTACCTCGGCTTTGACGATTTCGTGCACGGGACGGCCGTGTGCCTGATCGAGTGGCCGTCACGCGCGGCTGACAGCCTGCCGACGCCAGACCTGCGGCTGACGCTGACGCCACTGAGCCTGGCGCAACGTCGCGTGCAGCTTGAAACCGGCAACCCGATACTGCTGAAAGCACTCGAACAAAGCCCCATAATTTCTTTTTTATCATCACGATAGCTATTGTTCTGATAATTCACTTGAAATAAGCGCCGGCGCGGGCTAAAAAGCCCACATCTCGCTTCAGGGTTATTGGCTATCACCATGTTTGGGCGAATTTTTCTGCTCTCCCTGCTGGCAGTTGGCGGGGTGCGCGCCGCCGAACTGAACAGCCTGCGAGCCTGGCAGGCGCCGGACCAGACGCGGGTGGTGTTCGAACTGAGTGGCCCGGTTGAGTTTGAAGTGTTCAAGGTCAGCAACCCGGAACGGGTGGTGGTCGACCTGAGCCACGTCAACGGCCACGACGCGCTCAAACTGGCGCGGGTACTGGACGATCGCGTTACCGACCTGCGCTACGCCCGCCGCGGCGCCGACGGCCTGCGCGTGGTGCTGCAACTGTCCCGCGCGGTCAGGGTGAAAGACGCGCTGCTGCCGCCGGCAGCGGCCTACGGGCACCGGCTGGTGCTGGACCTGCTGGATATAGAAGCCCCCGCCACGCCACCGACTGCCCGCCCTGCGCCGCCCGCGCCGGTGACGGCTGCCCCCGCGGTGGCGCCGGCGAGCACGATGACGCCCGCGCCATCAAAGCCGAGCCGCCCGACCGCGGCTGTCGCCAGCAGCGCCAGCAAGCTGCCGGCTTGGCGTCGCGACGGGGTGGTCATTGCCGTTGATGCCGGCCACGGCGGTGACGACGTGGGCGCAACCGGTCCGCGCGGCACCTACGAGAAAGACGTGGTGTTGGCCGTCGCGCAAGAGCTGGCCAGCCTGATCAACCAGCAGCCGGGCATGAAAGCGGTGCTGATTCGCGACGGCGACTACTACATCGGGTTGCGCGAACGCATGGAGCGCGCGCGAGCCAAGCAGGCCGATCTCTTCGTGTCCGTGCACGCCGACGCTTTTCATAACCCGCGGGTGCGCGGCTCGTCGGTGTTCGTGCTGTCCAATCGCGGCGCGACCAGCGAAGCCGCCCGTTGGCTGGCTGAACGCGAAAACGCGGCCGATTTCGTCGGCGGGCTGACGCTGGATGGCAAAGACCATCAGCTCAGGTCCGTGCTGCTCGATTTGTCCCAAAGTGCCTCGCTGGAAACCAGCATGGAGGTGGCCGATTCCGTGTTGAACGCGCTGCGCAAAATCGGTCCGCTGCACTTCAACCGGATTCAGCAGGCGGGGTTCATGGTGCTCAAGTCGCCCGACATCCCGTCGCTGCTGGTGGAAACCGCCTTCATCAGTAACCCGGAGGAAGAACAGCGTCTGCGCAACCAGCAGTTCCGGCGCAAGCTGGCCGGTGCGATCCGCGATGGCATCATGGCTTACTTCGATGACCGCGAACTGCAGGGCGGCGGCAGCTATGCGGCAGCGGACGGCGTGACCGCCGCCGCACGCAAACAGCACCGGGTGAGTCCCGGCGAGACCCTGACCACCATCGCCACGCGCTATGCGGTGAGCACCGAAAAAATCCGGCTCGCCAACGAGCTCGACACCGACACCGTCAAAGCGGGCGAACTGCTGCGAATTCCCTGAGTTCAGCCCGCCCTGCGCTACACTCGCGTCGCCATGACGCTGCCCCTCATCAGTCCCTTGCCCGACGCCGTGATCAACCAGATCGCAGCGGGCGAGGTGGTGGAGCGGCCGGCGTCGATCATCAAGGAACTGGTGGAAAACAGCCTCGACGCCGGCGCCCGGCGCATCGACATTGAAGTCGAGGAGGGCGGCGTGCGGCGCCTGCTGGTGCGCGACGACGGCAGCGGTATCCCGCCCGGCCAGTTCGCGCTTGCCTTGCGTCGCCATTGCACCAGCAAGCTGCGGCGCGCCGAAGATCTGGCCCGCCTGATTTCCCTCGGTTTCCGCGGTGAAGCACTGGCCGCTATCGCCTCGGTGTCTGACCTGTCGCTGACCTCGCGGACTGCGGAAGAACCGCACGCCTGGCAAAGCCGGACCGATGCCGCCGGACAGGCCGGCGCGCCGACGCCGGCCGCACACCCGGTCGGCACCTCGATTGAAGTCTGCGAACTTTTCGCCCGCGTCCCGGCGCGGCGGCGCTTCCTGCGGCAGGCGCAGACCGAATGGCTGCAGGTGCTGGCACTGGTCCGCCGGCTCGCCTTCTGTAATCCCCTGGTGCAATTCAATCTGTCGCACGACGGCACGCGGGCGCTGATGGTGCCGCCGGTGCTGGACGACGCCAGCCACGCGCGGCGGCTGAAAGCCCTCTTCGGCAATGAATTTGCGAGCGCCGCGCAGGCGGTGGAACTGGCCACGCCGCGCTTGCGGGTATTCGGTTTTGTGGCGGGGCCGGCCTTGGCGCGCAGCCAGAGCGACCTGCAGCTGCTGGCGGTCAATGGCCGGGTCATTCGCGACCGCCAGCTTGCCCATGCGGTGCGTCTGGCCTACGACGACCGCCTGCCGGTCGGTCGCCATCCCTGTTACGCGCTGCAACTCGACATGCTGCCGGAGGACGTGGACGTGAACGTGCACCCCGGCAAGCTGGAAGTCCGCTTTCGCGATCTGCGCGAGGTGCACGACCTGCTGCATTCGGCCGTTCGGCAGGGCCTGGGCGATACGCCCTTGCCGGCCGCGCCCGAGGCAGCGTTCGCCTACCAGCCCAAACTGCCCGGCTTGCCGCCGGTTGCTCGCGCGGCTACCCCGTTGGCGCGTGATGCCGGCGCGCCGGCCCGGGCCGCCGTCAGCGCGCCAACCGGCGATGGCGACTGGGCGGCGCTCCTCGCCGGGCGCTATGCCGTTTTGCTGGCGGCAGAGGCGCTGACGGTGGTGGATTTGCAAGCCTATGGTCGCCGGGTGCTTGAGGTCCGGCTGGGGCTGGCGCCGGCGGGCGCGATGCCGACCCGGCCGCTCCTGCTGCCGGTGCGGATCGAGTGCCGCGACGAATCCGCTCGCCAGTCGGTGGAAACCGCGTTGCGCGAACTTGGACTGGCGGTGCATCCGCTGGGTCAGCGGACGCTGGCGCTACGCAGCCTGCCGCGGGTGGCGCCTGAAATCGACGCCGCACGGCTGGGCCCGGCGCTGGCCGAGCGCGGCAGCGACGGTGCCGTGCAGTGGCTGGCTGCCGCGCTGGCCACCGCGCTGGTCGTGCCCGCAGGCCTCGCCGAACGGCGCCAGTGGTGGCAGCACTGGCAGGCCCAGGCCGCTGAAGCGGGCATGACGCCAGAGGATTTCACGCTGCGTCTCGACCCTGCAGGTCTCGCGCAGCTCATGGCCAAGCGCCGGTGAGCGCCACGCAACTGCCGCCGGTCCATTGCCTGATGGGACCCACCGGCGCCGGCAAAACGGCGCTCGCCCTGTGGCTGGCGGAACGCCTGCCGATCGAAATCGTCAGCGTGGATTCGGCGCTGGTCTATCGCGGCATGGACATCGGCACCGCCAAGCCCGACCCGGGCGCGCGGCGGCGGGTGCTGCATCACCTCATCGACCTGTGCCCTCCAGACGAGCCCTATTCGGTCGCGCGCTTTTGCAGCGACGCGGCCGCGGCGGTGGCCGACATCGAATCGCGCGGGCGCGTGCCGCTGCTGGTTGGCGGCACCGGGCTCTATTTGCGGCGCTTCGAAACCGGCATCGCCGACATGCCGCCGGTGCCGCCCGACGTGCATGCGCAATTGCAGGCCGCGCTGGCCGGGGCTGGCGCGCCCGCCCTGCACGCCAGACTGGCAGCGGTGGACGCCGACAGCGCCGCGCGAATTCATCCGCACGATCCGCAGCGCATCCTGCGCGCGCTGGGTATTTTTGAGGCCAGCGGCCGGCCCATGTCGGCGTTTCTCGCGGCAGCGCCGCCCAGTCTGGCGCGACGCTTCCGCAAATGGGTGCTGGCACCACCGGTCCGCGACGGGCTGCGCGGGCTGTGGGCCGCGCGCTTTCATCAGATGCTCGATCGTGGCCTCGTCAATGAAGTGGCGCGCCTGCGGGCGACGGCGGGACTGAGTCTCGCTTGTCCCGCGCTGCGCGCAGTCGGCTATCGCGAGGTTTGGGGCTACCTCGACGGTGAACTCGACGCAGCGGCCATGGTCGAGCGGTCGATAACGGCCACCGCGCAATACGCCAAGCGCCAGTACACCTGGTTTAGGGCCGAGGATTCTGCGGTCTGGCTTGATCCAGCCGCGCCCGCGACACGCGAGATCCTGATCACGGCCCTGTCCGATGCGGCCAATCGGGTACCTGATTGAGTATACTCAGCCCGACTTCTGTGGCATTTGCGGGCCGTTGACGGGCCCGCGCAACCGGCCAGACGCCTCTCCGGCGTCCCATCCGGTACCCGCCGAAGCCGACGTTCCGATCCAAAAATAAGGAGACTCACATGAGTAAAGGCCAATCCCTTCAGGAGCCCTACCTGAATGCACTACGCAAGGAACGCGTTCCCGTTTCCATTTATCTCGTCAACGGCATCAAGCTGCAGGGCCAGATTGAGTCCTTCGACCAATTTGTGATCCTGCTCAAAAACTCTGTCAGCCAGATGGTCTACAAGCACGCGATTTCCACCGTGGTGCCGGCGCGCAACGTTAAGCTGCCGCGCGCTGACGGCGAGCCCGAGGAGGAATAAGCGCGTTGATTTCCCTTGCTTGATCGACCCCGGGGCGGCGAACGCGCCGTCCTCGTCAATGTGACGCTGGCGCCACCGGCGCCAGCCTGCGACCCCGAAGAATTCGCCGAACTCGCGGCGTCTGCCGGCGTGGACTGTGTGGTCACGATGGCGGCGCGTCGCGATCGTCCCGACCCCAAGCTGTTCGTGGGCAGTGGCAAGGCCGAGGAGTTAAAAGCGCTTATCGCCGAGCATGACGCGGAAGTCGTGCTGTTTGACCGGGCGCTCTCGCCGGCGCAGGAGCGCAACCTCGAGCGCGCGGTCAATTGCCGCGTGCTGGACCGCACCGGCCTCATTCTCGATATTTTTGCCCAGCGCGCCCGCTCGTTTGAAGGCCAACTGCAGGTCGAGATGGCGCAACTGCGCCACCTCTCCACGCGCCTCGTGCGCGGCTGGACCCATCTGGAACGCCAGCGCGGGGGCATCGGTCTGCGCGGTCCGGGTGAGACGCAGCTCGAAACCGACCGCCGTCTGATCGGCGTGCGCATCAAACAGCTGCAGGAGCGGCTGGAAAAAGTGCGTCGGCAGCGCCAGCAGGGCGGCCGCGCGCGCCGCCGGGCCATGCTCTCGACCACCGCGCTGGTGGGGTATACCAACGCCGGTAAATCAACGCTGTTCAACGCCCTGACCGACAGCGAGATCTACGCTGCCGACCAGCTCTTCGCCACGCTGGACACCACGCTGCGACGCATGAACGTGCCGGGCGAACACCCGGTCCTGTTGAGCGATACCGTCGGCTTTATTCGCGACCTGCCGCCCGATCTGGTGGCCGCGTTTCAGGCGACGCTGGAAGAAACCCGCGAAGCGACGCTGCTGCTGCACGTCATCGACGCCCAGGCCGAAGACATCGACGATAAACGCGACGAGGTGCTGGCGGTGCTGGACAGAATCGGCGCGGGAGAGCAGCCGGTGCTTGAGGTCTACAACAAAATCGATCTGGATCCGACGCAAGCCCCCCGCGTGGACTACGGCGAACAGGGTGAGCCCGTTGCCGTGTGGGTCTCGGCGCGGACCGGCGCGGGCCTTGATCTACTGCGCGCGGCGGTCGCGGCGCGGCTGGACGAAGCGAAATCCGTTCACAGCGTGGAACTTGCGCCGACCGATGGACGTCTACGGGCCCGGCTGTACAAGATGGGCGCGGTGATTGCTGAAGCAATAACCGAGGCCGGTGGCTGGCGACTCGACGTCAATCTGGGCGCAGGGCGCTGGGGGCAGTTGCTGGCTGAACACCCGCATCTTGCGGCGCAGGTCGAGGGCTTCCTCGATGAGCCCGCAGAGACCGGCTAAACCCTACAGCGTGTTGCGTTGCCCTGCCGCATCGGCGGCACTTACAATCCGATTCCTTTAATCGCCTCTGGCGCAGAGAATCCTATGGCTTGGAACGATTCCAATAACAGCAACGACCGCGACCCTTGGGGCGGCCGTCGCAACGACCAGGGACCGCCCGATCTGGACGAAGTCCTGCGCAAGTTTCAGGAGCGGCTGTCCGGGCTACTGGGCGGCGGCAAGGGCCCGCGTAAGGCGGGCGGCGGCGATGGACTAGGGAAGGGGCCAGGCGCTGGCGCGGTGGCCATGGTCGGCCTGGGCCTGTTGGTGCTGCTGCTAGGCGTCGAAATGTTCTGGAAAATCGAGCCGGCCGAACGTGGCGTGGTGCTGCGCTTCGGGAAGTACCAGAGCACGCTGGATCCGGGACCACATCTGCGCTTCCCGCGCCCGATCGAAAACGTCATTCGGGTTAACCTCGACCAGATTCGCGCCTTCCCGGTCAACGCCACCATGCTGACTCAGGACGAAAACATCGTCGACGTGCAAATAGCCGTCCAGTACCGCCTGAAAGACGTGCAGAGCTACCTGCTTGAAATTGCCGACCCCGATGCCTCCGTGCAGCGGGTGGCGGAAAGCGCGATTCGTGACGTCATTGGCACCAGCACCTTCGATTTCGTGATCGGCGAAGGCCGCGCCGAAATCGCCCTCAAGGCCACCGAACTGATGCAGCAGATGCTCGACAATTACAAGTCGGGTATCGCGGTGACCAGCGTCAACCTGCTCTCGGCCAATCCGCCGGAACAGGTCAAGGCCGCCTACGACGACGCCATCAAGGCGCGCGAAGACGAGCAGCGCAAAATCAATGAGGCCGAGGCCTACAGCAACGAAATCACCGAACGCGCGGCCGGTAATGCCGATCGTGTGCGCCTGGAGGCCCGCGCCTACAAAGAACAGGTCGTCGCGCGCGCCGAAGGTGACGCGCGGCGCTTCGAGCAACTGGTGGCGGAATACGAGAAGGCACCGGAAGTCACCCGCGACCGGCTTTACTTCGAGACCATGCAGGCCGTGCTGGGTAGCACGAGCAAAGTGCTGACCGACGGCAAGGGCTCGAACCTCAACGTGCTGCCGCTCGACAAGCTCTTGAATCGGGGCGACCTGTCGGCCTCTGGAGATACGGCCAACCCGGCAGCCGCCGGGGCGACGGCGGAAGCCGCCGCGGTGGCTCGCGAAAGTTTAGAACGCTCTCAGCAAGAGAGCCGCAGCAGAGGTCAACGCTAATGGGCAGTCGACTGCTTATCCTCGCCCTGGCGCTCTTCGCCATTCTTTGGTCGTGCAGCTTCCGGGTCTTCGAGCAGGAGCGCGCGGTGCTGTTCCAGTTGGGCGAAATCAAACGTGCCGACTACGCGCCGGGCTTGCACTTCCTGATCCCTGTCTACCAGAACGTGCGCAAGTTCGACGGCCGCCTGCAGACCCTGGACTCCGAACCGCAGCGCTTCCTGACCGGTGAGAAGAAAGACGTCATCGTCGATTCCTTCGTGCGCTGGCGGATCAAGGATCCGGTCAAGTTCTACCTATCCGCCGGCGGGGATCCGCGCCGCGCCGGCATGCTGGTCTATCAGAAGATCAACGACGCGCTGCGGGTGGAGTTCGGCAAGCGCAAAGTGCAGGAAGTGGTCGCCGGTCAGCGGGGCGCGATCCTCAGCATCGTCAACGCCAAGGCCGCCGAGCGCGGTGAGGAACTGGGCATCGAAGTGGTGGATGTGCGGGTGAAGCGCATCGATCTGCCGGCCGAGGTCAGCAACGCGGTCTACGAGCGGATGCGCGCCGAGCGCGCCAGAGTGGCCCGCGAACTGCGGGCGCGCGGCGAGAAAGAAGCCATCAGGATTCGTGCCGAAACCGACCGGCGGGCTACCGTGATCGCCGCCGAAGCCTACCGCGACGGCGAAACCGAGCGCGGCGACGGCGACGCCAGGGCCTCGCAGGTTTATGCGCGCGCCTACTCGCGAGACGCCTCGTTCTATGAGTTCTACCGCAGCCTCGGGGTCTATCGCGAGAGCTTCAAGAACAAGGACGACCTGTTGCTACTGGCGCCGGATTCCGCGCTGTTCAAGTATTTCCGGGACCCGAACCCGCGCTAGGCGCGGCTTCTGGGCCCCCGGATGTGGCAGGATTTTTTGGCGGCAAGCGCGCTGGTGCTGGTGTTTGAAGGCGTGCTGCCCTTTCTTAGCCCGCCGCGCTACCGCGCGATGATGAGCCGGCTGCTCGCGCTCGGCGATGGCGCCTTGCGTGTTGCCGGCCTGCTCAGCATGATCGCCGGCCTGCTCGTTCTTTACTCCGTGAGATAAACATGTCGCGCGATAGTCGCTGGTTACTCCCTGACGGCGTGGATGAAATCATCCCGCCGCAGGCGCAGGTCATTGAACGCTTGCGCCGGCGTCTGCTCGACGTCATCACCACCTGGGGCTACGCGCTCTGCATGCCCGCCACGATCGAGTTTCTGGACGCGCTGGTGTCTGGTGGCGGTGACGATCTGGAACTGCAAACCTTCAAGCTGACCGATCAGGTCAGCGGGCGCCTGCTGGGCATCCCGGCCGACATGACGCCCCAAATCGCCCGCATTGACGCCCACCGCATCAACGCCGATACCCCGACCCGCCTGTGCTACATCGGCCCCATCCTGCACACCCGTCCGGACAAATTTGCCGGTTCGCGCAATCCGCTACAGCTGGGGGCCGAACTCTATGGCCACGCCGGCATTGAGAGCGACGCCGAAGTTATCGCGCTGATGGTGGAAGTGCTGGCCGCGGCCGGCGTGGGCGAAATCACGCTCGATCTGGGCCATATGGCCATTTTCCACGGGCTGGCTGCCGCGGCCGCGCTGGACGCCGAGCGCGAAGGCCGCGTGCTGGATGTGCTGTTGCGTAAAGCCGTGGGCGAGCTGCCCGAAGTGCTGGCCGGGGTCGCCCCCGCCACGGCGGCGTGTCTGTCGGCGCTGTTGTCCCTGAATGGCGACGCCAGCGTGCTGCCCCGCGCCCGACAGGCGTTTGCCGCCGCGCCGGCTCAGGTCCAGCGGGCGCTTGAAGATTTGGAGCAGCTGGTGTCCTTGCTGGCCCAGCGCTGCCCGAACATCAAGGTGCACCTCGACCTGGCGGATCTGCGCGGTTATCGCTATCACACCGGCGTGATGTTTGCGGCCTACACGCTGCGGATGGGACGCGCGATCGCCTGGGGCGGTCGCTACGACGATATCGGCGCCCGCTACGGTCGCGCCCGACCGGCCACCGGCTTCAGCACCGATTTGAAACTGCTGGCCACGCTCGCGGCGGGTGCCGCCGACGCGCCGGCGGCAATTCTGGCCCCGGCGGGCACCGACGCCGCGCTACTCGCCGCGATCGCCGACTTGCGCGCGGCGGGCGAACAGGTCATTCAAGCCTTGCCCGGACAAACCGGCGGGCCGCGCGAGATGGGCTGCAACCGAACACTCGCCAGCCGCGACGGGCGCTGGCACACCGTGCCGGTGGCCTGAACCTCGCCGCATTAATTTTTTAGCTTAGAGCCTAAGGGGAACGACGTTGAGCAGATCGGTGGTGGTCATCGGCGCACAGTGGGGCGACGAAGGGAAAGGCAAGGTGGTGGATCTGCTGACCGACCGGGCGGGGGCCGTGGTGCGCTTCCAGGGCGGCCATAACGCAGGGCATACGCTGGTTATCAACGGCGAAAAGACGGTTTTGCATCTCATTCCCTCCGGCGTGCTGCGGGAAGGCGTGTCCTGCCTGATTGGCAACGGGGTAGTGCTGTCGCCGGCCGCGCTGATGGAAGAAATCGGGATGCTCGAAGCCCGCGGCGTGCCGGCGCGCGAGCGCCTGACGGTCAGCGCCGCCGCGACGCTCATCCTGCCCTACCACGCGGCGCTCGATCAGGCGCGGGAAAAAGCCCGCGGCGCGCAGGCTATCGGCACCACCGGCCGGGGCATCGGGCCGGCCTACGAAGACAAAGTTGCGCGGCGTGCGCTGCGCGTTGAAGACCTGCTGTATCGCGAGCGCTTTGCCGCGAAGCTTGGCGAAGTGCTGGACTATCACAACTTCGTGCTGGCCAATTACTACCGCGCGGAAACCCTCGATTTCCAGCGCATCCTCGACGAGCAAATGGCCTATGCCGAGCAAATCGCCCCGCTGGTCGGGGATGTGGCCGAAGCCATTCACCGGCTGCAGGAGGCCGGCGTCAACCTGATGTTTGAAGGCGCGCAGGGCAGCCTGCTCGACGTCGACCACGGTACGTATCCCTTTGTGACCTCGTCCAACACCACGGCCGGCTACGCCGCGACCGGCTCGGGCGCCAGCCCGCAGCGCATGGACTATGTGCTGGGCATCACCAAGGCCTACACCACGCGGGTCGGCAGCGGTCCGTTTCCGACCGAATTGTTCGACGAACTGGGCCAACGCCTGGCTACCCGCGGGCACGAGTTTGGCTCGACCACCGGGCGCGCGCGCCGCTGCGGCTGGTTTGACGCGGTGGCCCTGCGCCGGGCGCGGATTACCAACGGTATTTCCGGCCTGTGCGTGACCAAACTGGACGTCCTTGACGGCATGGACGAAATTCGCCTGTGCGTCGGCTATCGCAATCCCGCCGGCGAGACCTTGTTCGCGCCGACCGGCGCCGAGGCGCTGGCAGCGGTCGAGCCCATCTACGAGACCATGCCGGGCTGGACCGATTCAACGCTGGGCATTACCGATCACGCCAAACTGCCGCCCAATGCCCAGCGCTACCTCGCGCGCATTTCGGAGGTCGTGGAAAGCCCGATCGACATCATCTCCACCGGGCCGGATCGGGCGCAGACGATCGTGCTGCGTCATCCTTTCGCCTAAGCGCTCAGCCGAGCAGGAGCAGGGCATGAGTTTTCAAGCACCGTTCGATACCTTCGCCAGTTGGCTGGCGGCGGCCGAACAACAGGAAGCGAACAACCCCACCGCCATGTCGATCGCCACGGTCGGCGCCGACGGTCGGCCGTCGCAGCGCATGGTGCTGTTGCGGAGCTTCGACGAGCGGGGCTTTGTGTTCTACACCAATCTTGAAAGCCGTAAAGGCCACGAGCTGCGCGCCAACCTGCATGTCGCGCTGTGCTTCCACTGGAAGTCGCTGGACCGTCAGGTGCGCATTGAAGGGCTGGCGGAAGCGGTAGAGGCGCGCGAAGCGGATGCCTATTTCGCGAGCCGGCCGCGCGATTCACAAATCGGCGCCTGGGCGTCGCGCCAGTCGGAACCTTTGGCAAGCCGGGGGGAACTCGACGCCCGGGTCGAGAAATACACCGCGCTTTATGCCGTCGGCAAAGTGCCCCGCCCGCCGTTCTGGTCGGGCTTCCGGGTGGTGCCTGAGGTGATTGAGTTCTGGGAAGAGCGCCCCTTCCGTCTGCATCACCGCCAGGAATGGCGGCGTGAGGGTGAAGGCTGGCGCGACCTGCTGCGCTATCCCTGAGGGCCGGCCTTACAGCCGGCTGCTGGGGCGTTCGCCGACCAGCGCGCGCCAGCGCAAGAGGCCGGTGTAGCTGTCGGGTACGGTCAGTTTGATCCAGCTGGCAAAATCCACCACACAAAGCGCGGTGATGTCGGCCATCGAGAAAAACTCGCCCGCCAGATAGGGGCTTTCACGCAGGCGTTCATCCAGCGTCAGTAAAAATTCCTCCGCTCGCGCGCGTCCGCGCTCGGCCAGTTCGGGGATCTGGGCAAAATCACGCGGCCCCGTGATGGCCCGGTTAGCCAGCCCTTTCGAACGATTGCGGAAGCATTCCGCCACCGCCCACAGCCCTTCCAGTTCGCAGCGTGCGTTCCAGTTGGCGACCAGCCCGCGTTCGGCGGGGCTGCGGCCCAGCAGCGGCGGCTCCGGAAAGGCGGCGTCCAGATAGGCGGCAATGCCCTGGTTTTCGGTCAGCGTCGTGCCGTCGTCCAGCACCAGTACCGGCACCGTGCAACGCGGATTGACCGCGCGAAACGCCGGCGAGAGCTGTTCGTTGCGCGCCAGATCGACCTCGATGGTCTCCACCGACAGGTTTTTTTCGGCGATAAAAATGCGCGCCCGGCGGGGGCTGGGCGCCGTGCTGCAGTCGTAGAACTTCATGATGGCGTTGCGGGGCACGACAGTGCTGCCGTGCCCCGTGTGCTCAGGCGATGAAGCGCGGCTTGGTGGCCAGCCCTTCGCCCTTGTCGCGCGGGGCGACGTGGGCGTTACCGCCGCGCTTGCTGGGCGCATCGGTGTAATGGGCGAGCTCGAGGCGGGCGATCTGGTCGCGATGCACTTCGTCCGGGCCGTCCGCGATGCGGATCAGGCGGGCGTTGGCATACTGGTAGGACAGGCCGTACTCGGCCGACACGCCGGCCGCGCCAAAGGCCTGAATGGCCCAGTCGATGACCTTGCAGGCCATATTCGGCACCGCGACTTTGATGCTCGCGATTTCCTTCAGCGCCGCCTTGTTGCCCACGGTGTCCATCTTCCACGCCGCGTGCAGGGTCAGCAGGCGGGCCTGGTCGATCATGATGCGGGACTCGGCGATGCGCTCTTTCCACACGCTCTGCTCGGCGACGGACTTGCCGAATGCCTTGCGCAGGCGCAGCCGGCGAATCATGCGTTCCAGCGCGCGCTCGGACGCGCCGATAAGGCGCATGCAGTGGTGGATGCGGCCCGGCCCGAGGCGGCCCTGGGCGATTTCGAAGCCGCGACCTTCGCCGAGCAGCAGGTGATCAACCGGCACGCGGACGTTGTCGAAGATGACTTCCGGATGGCCGTGCGGCGCGTCGTCGTAGCCAAACACCGGGTGCATGCGCTTGACGGTCACGCCCGGCCACGGCAGCGGCACCAGAATCTGCGACTGCTGGCGGTGGCGGCTGGGGTTATTGGGGTCGGTCTTGCCCATCAGAATCATGATCCGGCAGCGCGGATCGAGCGCGCCCGAGGTGTACCACTTGCGGCCGTTGATCACGTACTCGTCGCCGTCGCGCACGATGCTGGTTTCGATATTGGTAGCGTCCGAGGAGGCGACTTCCGGCTCGGTCATCGCAAAGGCCGAGCGGATTTCACCGTTCAGCAGCGGCTTCAGCCAGCGTTCCTTGTGCTCTTCGTTGCCGTAGCGCTCGATGACTTCCATGTTGCCGGTGTCGGGCGCGGAGCAGTTGAAGACTTCCGGCGCGTAGGACGAACGACCCATCTCTTCGCACAGCGGGGCGTATTCCAGATTGGTCAGGCCGGCGCCGCGTTCGGATTCCGGCAGGAAGAAGTTCCACAGGCCTTCGCTGCGCGCTTTGTCTTTCAGGGTTTCCAGCATCGGAATCGGCTGCCAGCGGTCGCCGTCGGCAATCTGCTGGATGATGGCTTCTTCGTTGGGGTAGATGTGGGCTTCCATGAACGCGGCGATCCGCGCCTGCAGTTCCTTGGTTTTGTCGTTGTATTCAAAGTGCATGACGTGCTCCTCGGTCGAGCCCGGAACGGGCGCGGTGTTGTGGGATCCGGTGCGTCACGCCTGCGCGCAGGCCCGACGGCTGGCGGCATAGTAGAAAGCCCGGCTAAATTAGTCGAATCAATTGTCGTGATACCGCCTCATAGAAGTTAATGATGAAACACGCGCCGCGGGTCGATCTCAATCTCTATCGGGTGTTCGACGCCATTTACACCGAAGGCAGCCTGACCCGTGCCGGCGAAGTGCTGCACCTCACGCAGCCGGCGGTCAGCAACGCGCTGGCCAGGCTGCGGCGCGCCTACGACGACCCGCTGTTTGTGCGCACCGCGAGCGGCATGGTGCCGACGCCGGCGGCCGAAAGCATCGTGGCCGGCATTCGTAACGCCCTGCAGCTGCTGGACGAATCCCTCAACGCCCGGCTTGCCTTCGACCCGCAGGGGGCGAAACGGCGCTTCCGGCTCTGCGCCGGCGACCAGACGGCCGCGATGCTGGTGCCGCGACTGCTGTTTCAGATTGCCCGCGTTGCGCCTGCGGTCGAACTCGAAATCCTGCCCCTGCGCCGCGAGTCCGTGGTGCATGAACTGGCCTCCGGCCAGCTCGATTTTGCGTTTGACGCCGTGGCGCTTTCCGACCCGCAGGTGCTGTCGATGAAAGTGCTGGAGGAGGAAATGGTCTGCGCGGTGCGCGAAGGCCATCGCGCCGCCGGGCAGGCTTTGAGCCTTGAGGACTATCTCGAACTCTCGCACGTACATGCGTCCAGCCGTCGACAGGGGCCGGGGCTCATCGATCTTGCCCTGAAGCGTCTGGGTAAACAGCGCCGCGTGGTGTTGCGGCTGCCGTATCACCTCGGCCTGCCCCACGTGGTGGCCGGCACTGATCTGGCCGCCAGCCTGCCGCGCTCGCTGGCGGTGGCGCATGCGCTGCAGGCCTTGCCGCTGCCATTCGCAATGCCGCCGGTCGAGATTTACGCCTTCTGGCACAAGAGCGCGAGCTACGACGGCGGCAGCCTGTGGTTTCGCGAATTGCTGTCCGGGCTGGGCGCGCCCGTCACGGGTCGCATCGGGTAAACTCCGGCCGGTTCCGCTTTTCTACGTTTCGTAATTTTCGGGGAAGTCATGTCACGCGATCATTTCAATCTCGACGGGCGCATCGCGCTGGTCGCCGGCGCGAGCCGCGGTATCGGTGAAGCCATTGCCAAACGCCTGGCCGAATACGGCGCAACGGTGCTGGTCACCAGCCGCAAAGTAGAAAGCTGTCAGGCGGTGGCGGACGCCATCATCGCGGCCGGCGGCAAGGCAGAGGCGCTGGGCTGCCACATCGGGGATCTGGCGCAGATTGAGCGCACCTTCCAGCACATCGACGCCAACTACGGCCGGCTCGATATTCTGGTGAACAACGCGGCGGCCAATCCTTTCTACGGACACATCCTCGACACCCCGGTGTCGGCCTTCGAGAAAACCATCGAAGTGAATATGCGCGGCTACTTCTACATGTCGGTCGAAGCCGGCAAGCGGATGCGCGAGCAGGGCAAGGGCAGCATCGTCAACGTGGCGTCTGCCAACGGCATCACGCCGGGCGATAAACAGGCCATTTACTCGATGACCAAGGCGGCCATCCTCAACATGACCCAGGCCTTCGCCAACGAGTGCGGCCAATGGAATATCCGCGTCAATGCGCTGGTGCCCGGGGTGACCAAAACCCGCTTCGCGCAGGCGCTGCACGATGACGAATCCTTCCTCGCGCCGGCGCGGGCCCGCACGCCGCTGGGCCGGTCGGCCGAGCCCGAAGAAATGGCCGGCGCGGTGCTGTATCTCTGCTCCGACGCCTCGTCCTACACCACCGGCAGTTTTATCACCGTCGACGGCGGCTATCTGGCATGAAGGCGGCGCTCGATTTCTCGCTGGCCGGCAAGATCATGCTGGTCACCGGCGCGGCGGGCGGTATCGGACTTGCCGCCGCGCAGGCGCTGGCCAGCAGCGGCGCGCGCCTGATGCTGTCTGACCTGGACCCCGCGCGCGGCGCCAAGGTGCTGGCCGACTTCCACGCGCTGGGCCTGGACGCCCGCTTCACGCCCTGCGACGTCACGCGGGCCGACAGCGTCACCGCGCTGATCGCGGCCACGGTCGAACATTTCGGACGGATCGATTGCGCGGTCAACAATGCCGGCGTCGAACACAAGCACGCCAAGCTGGCGGACCACGATGACGACGACTTCGACCGCGCGGTCGCGGTCAACCTCAAGGGCGTTTACCTCTGCATGAAGCACGAGCTGCGGCAGATGCTGACGCAGGGCGGCGGGGTGATCGTTAACGTGGCCTCGGTTGCCGGTCTGGGCGGCGCCCCCGGACTCGCCGGCTATGCGGCCAGCAAGCACGGGGTCATGGGGCTGACGCGCTCGGCGGCTATCGAATACGCCAAACGCGGCATCCGCGTGAACGCGGTCTGCCCGAGTTTCGTCAACACCGAAATGGTCCAGCGCATGGTCGAGCGTAACCCGGCGATGAAGCCGACGCTGGACAACGCCAGCCCCATGAAACGCATGGGCGAACCTGAAGAAATCGGTCGCGCGATCGCCTGGCTGTGCGCGGACGATTCCTCGTTTGTGAACGGTCAGGGTCTTGCCCTCGACGGCGGCCTGACGGCCTGGTAACGGAAGGAGTTAGCGGTATGAGCCTGCTGGTCAATCGGCGCGATCTGGATTTCGTGCTTTACGAATTGCTGAACATCGAAAGCCTCAACACCACCGAGCGCTACGCCGGTCAGGACCGCGCGCTCTACGACGCGACCATTGACGCCGCCGAGACGCTGGCCACCGAGAAGTTTGCAACCCACGCGGCGGAGTCTGACGAGCACGAGCCGAAGCTGGAAGACGGCCGCGTGAGGCTGATTCCGGCGATCAAGGACGCGACCGACGCCTACGTCGAAGCCGGCTTCATGGGCATGTCGATGGACGCAGAGGCCGGGGGCATGCAGCTGCCCTGGACCATCGCGCAGGCCTGCGCGGCGTATTTCTGTGCGGCCAATATCGCGACCATTGCCTATCCGTTCATCACGATCGCGGCGGCCAATCTGCTCAGCAAGTTCGGCTCCGAGGAACAGCAGGCCCGCTATCTGGCGCCGCTGGTCGAAGGGCGCTTCTTCGGCACCATGGTGCTGTCGGAACCGCAGGCCGGCTCGTCGCTCGCGGATATTCGCACCCGCGCGGTGCCGACCGACGATGGCCACTACCTCATCACCGGCAACAAGATGTGGACCTCGGCCGCCGACCATGAGCTGTCGGACAACATCATTCACATGGTGTTGGCCAAAATCCCCGGCGGCCCGCCGGGCGTGAAAGGCATTTCGCTGTTCATCGTGCCCAAGTTTCTGGTCAACGATGACGGCTCGCTGGGCGAGCGCAACGACGTGCGCGTGGCCGGCCTCAATCACAAGATGGGCTATCGCGGCACCGTCAACGCGGTGTTTAACCTGGGCGAGCAGGGCGGGGCGAAGGGCTGGCTGCTGGGCGAAGCGCATCAGGGCCTGTCGTACATGTTCCACATGATGAACGAGGCGCGGGTGGGCGTGGGTCTCGGCGCCGTGGCGCTGGGCTACACCGGCTATCTGCACTCGCTGAAATACGCCCGCGAGCGGCCGCAGGGCCGGCACGCCGCCAACAAGGATCCGGCAAGCCCGCAGGTGCCGATCGTCGAACACGCCGATATTCGCCGCCTCTTGCTGGCGCAGAAAGCGGCGGTGGAGGGCGGGCTTGCGCTTGCGCTGTACTGCGCGCAGCTGATCGATCTGGAGCGCACCTGCACCGTCGCCGCTGAGCGCGACCGTCTGAATCTGCTGCTGGATTTGCTGACGCCGATCGTCAAGTCCTGGCCCAGCGAGTTTTGTCTGGAGGCCAACAAGCACGCGATCCAGATTCTGGGCGGCTACGGCTACACCCGCGATTACCCGCTGGAGCGTTTCTACCGCGACAACCGGCTGAACCCCATTCACGAGGGCGCGCACGGCATCCACGGGCTGGACCTGCTGGGGCGCAAGGTGGCGATGCGCGAAGGCGCGGCGCTGAGCGCGCTGCTGTCTGAAATCGACTTCACCCTGAGCGCCGCGGCCGTGCTGCCGGCGCTGACCGCGCATTGCACGCAACTGGCGGCGGTGGTCTCGCAACTCAAGACCACCACCGCACGGCTCGGGCTGTTGCGCGACGGCGGTGAGGCGCCGCGCGCGCTGGCCAATGCCGGCATTTACCTCGATACCTTTGGTCAGGTGGTGATTGGCTGGATGTGGCTGCGGATGGCGGTGGTCGCGGCGCGCAAGCTGCCGCAGGCCAGTGGCAGCGAGCTCGATTTCTACACCGGAAAACTGCACGCCTGCCAGTATTTTTTCCGTTACGAACTGGTGAAAGCGGGCGAGCGCTTGAGTCTGCTGGCCACCGCCGACGACACCTGCCTGAGCATGCAAGACGCCTGGTTCTAGCCCCACGCCTACGGAGCATTGACGATGTCGCACAACATGACCGACTACGCCGCCGAGCGCGGCAGCTTTGTGTGGGCGCCGCCCGCCCGTTTCAACTTCGCGCGCGACGTGCTGGACCGCTGGGCGGAAGACCCGCAGAAGCTCGCCCTGTGGTGGGTCGACGATTTCGGCCACGAAGAAAAAATTACCTTCCGCGAACTGTCGGACCGTTCGCAGCGCCTGTGTAACGTGCTGGCGGCGGCCGGCGTGCAGCGCGGTGAGACGGTCATCGTGTTGCTGCCGCGACTGGTCGCCTGGTGGGAAGTGCTGACCGCCTGCCTGCGCATGGGCGTGATGGTCTCGCCCGGCACCACCCAGCTGGCGCCGAAAGATCTCGCCTACCGCATCGAAGCCTCCAGGGCCAGCGCGGTGATCACCGATGAACGCAACGCCGCCAAGTTTGATGAACTACCCGAACTTGCGCTGCGCACCCGGCTGCTGGTGGGCGCCGAGCGCGCCGGCTGGCAGTCCTACGAGCAGGCGCTGGCAGCCGCGTCGCCCGAGTTCGTGGCCGCCGACACCGCGCCGGATGACGACGCGCTTTGCTACTTCACCTCTGGCACGACGGGTTATCCGAAGATGGCGATCCAGACGCAGGGCTACGGGCTCGCGCACCAGATCACCGGACGCTACTGGCTGGATTTACGCCCGGACGACGTGCACTGGAATCTCAGCGATACCGGCTGGGCCAAGGCGGCCTGGAGCAGTTTCTTCGGCCCCTGGACCTGCGGCGCGACGATTTTCGTGCATCACGCCGAAGGCTTCGATCCCAAGCGCTCGCTGGACGTGCTGGCGCAGTACCCCATCACCACCTTCTGCGGCGCGCCGACCATCTACCGTATGGTGGTGCTGCAAGATCTGTCGCAGTACGAATTCAAGACGCTCCGCCACTGCGTGGGCGCGGGCGAGCCGCTCAATCCCGAAGTTATCGAGACCTGGCAGCGGGCCACGGGGCTCGTGATCCGCGATGGGTACGGCCAGACCGAGTCGGTGCTGCTGTGTGCCAGTTTTCCTTGCCTCGAGCCGCGCCTTGGCTCGATGGGCAAGCCGGCGCCGGGCATCGATCTGGCGGTGATCGACGAACACGGCGCGGTGCTGCCGGCGATGCGCGAAGGTGATGTGGCCGTGCGCGTTAAGCCGCAGCGGCCGCCCGGGCTGTTCAAGGAATACCGGGGCGATGAAGAACGGACGCAAAAGGCGTTTCGCGGCGACTGGTACCTGACCGGCGACCGGGCCTACGTGGATGAGGACGGCTACTTCTGGTTTGTTGGGCGGGCCGACGACGTCATCCTTTCTGCCGGCTACCGCATTGGCCCGTTCGAAGTGGAAAGCGCGCTGCTGGAACACCCGGCAGTCGTTGAGTCGGCGGTGGTGTCGAGCCCGGACGACATGCGCGGCGAAGTGGTGAAAGCCTTCGTGGTGCTGGCGGCCGGCGTGAACGGCGACGACGCGCTGGTCAAAACCCTGCAGGACCACGTGAAGCACGTGACCGCGCCGTACAAATATCCGCGCAAGATCGAGTTTGTCACCAGCCTGCCTAAAACCGTCAGCGGCAAGATTCGCCGGGTTGAACTGCGCGAACGCGAATGGGCGAAGCCGGGGGCGTGAAGCCGCCCATGCCCGCGCCGGCCAGCCCGGAGGCGCAACGCGCCGCGCTGGTCATGGTGGTGGCGAACTCCTTCGCCCAGCCGCTGATGCTGTCGTCGGTCACCGTCGCGCTGCCGAGCATTGCCAACGACCTCGCGCTTAACGCGGTGACCCTGTCCTGGATACCGCTCGCGTTTCTGCTGAGCAGCGCGAGTACGGTGCTGTCGTTCGGCCGACTGGCGGATATGTTCGGGCGCAAGCGCATCTTTGTGCTGGGCGCGCTGGGCAGCATGCTGTCCTCGCTGCTGCTCGCATTGGCACCCAATGGCCCCATGCTGATCGGCCTGCGCGTCCTGCAGGGCATTAGCGCCGCGATGCTCTACGCCACACAGGCAGCAATCGTCACCTCGGTCTACCCGCCGGAACGGCGCGGCCAGGCGCTGGGCATGATCGCCTCCGGGGTGTACTTCGGGCTGACCGCCGGTCCGCTGCTCGGCGGCTGGCTGGTGGAGCACTTCGGTTGGCGCTACGCCTTTGTGGTGCACCTGCCGCTGACCGCTTCGGTGCTGCTTTTCGCCTTGCCGCGGGTCAGCGGTGACTGGGCAGCACCCGAGCGCGGGTCTTTCGACTGGCGCGGCGCGCTGACCTACGCCGGCGGGATCGTGGCCCTCATCGGCGGCGCGACCGCGCTGCACGGCGCGCTGGGCGCCGCCCTCTTGGCGGTGGGCGTCGGCCTCATTGCCTGGTTTGTCCGCGAGCAGCGCCGCCGGACGCACCCGCTGTTCGAGGTCAACCTGTTCTATACCAATCGCGTGTTCGCGCTGTCTTCGCTGGCCGCGCTGCTGATGTACACCACCACGTTTTCGGTGCCGGTGCTGGCGAGCCTGCATCTGCAATATCTGAAAGGCCTCAGCGCGACGGCTGCCGGATTGGTGATGTTTGCCCAGCCGCTGGTGGTCGCGCTGATGTCGCCGCTGGTCGGCCGCTTGTCAGATCGGGTTGAGCCTCGGGTGCTGGCCACCGCCGGGGTGCTGGTAACGGGGCTGGGCTTGCTGGCGCTGGCCACGCTGG
>Ga0255096_1000023_pt1 | contig 148251 bp, 126 predicted proteins | sample Colum_Atlam_RepA_2_FD_188563 | JGI IMG/M metagenome (GOLD analysis project Ga0255096, IMG submission 188563) | Freshwater microbial communities from Columbia River, Oregon, United States - Colum_Atlam_RepA_8d | ecosystem: Environmental > Aquatic > Freshwater > River | place: USA: Oregon... | reverse complement strand
GGGCGGATTTGATCCGCTGTTTAGCTTGAATCACACCTGCGCGATGTTTCGCGACAACGTGAAAAGGTTGAGTCGAAGGACGTGGTGCACGACAAAAGACATCGAGAGGTTGCAGGATCTGGTGGATTTATATGCGAGGTATCACAACGAGGTGATTGATGGGAATTTAAGGCCTATGAAGATCTGAAAAAATCGCTGTTTCAGATCCACGAGAAAGGACCAGTTCTTTCGCAGTAAAGAGCGTTAGGTGGGATGAATTAGGCGGATACGCAACTCCGCCTAAGTGAGAAACTGCCGATGATCTACTTGATTTGGATTGAGCAGCCATTCTCGCCAAATTTTGCACAATTCAGCACGAAATCGCCTTCAACACTCGAGAGCTGTTCACCCTTTGCGGTCGTAAAATTATAGGTAGACGCCAAGCCAATCCCGTTAATATCGCCGAGGTTGGACCATCCAAAGTTGTAATAGTCGAAATCACTCAAGCCTATTGTTTTTCGGAAAACGCGATGCACATCCTCCAAACTGCCAAACTCCATATCGGAGAGAAGTTGGTGCATTTCAGCTAAGTGCGATGCAAGTGTTTTGGCAGAGCCGTCGCGGTGTTCCGTTACCCACCAAGTTTCAAAGCCTGGTGAGAACCATTTGTCAAAAAGACATGAACGGTACTCTTCAGATTTGATGTGGCCTAGGCAGGTTTTGAAAGTGCGGTCAAATGAGACTATCTCGTTCATCTCAATCGGAGTGCCGTCTACGATAGCAAAGCGCCTTTTGGCGATAAAGGTTTCAAATTCCTGGATGACTTGCGGATCCGATTCTCCAGGTCGTAATAGGATATAAAAATCGCCGCTGACTTCCGTTGGAGATTGCACGACCCAGCCATAACCCCAGCCATAAATGTAGTTATCAAAGTTCAGGCCGCTTAAATAAACTGCACTGAAGGCGTCACCAAAACGTCTAGCGTCCGAAGTAATAACTTTGAAACTAAACCCATACCCCCTTGCCTTGCCGTGCAGGGTAGTGTCCGTCTTGTCATTGAGTTTCAAGGTGTTCAAATTCGAATGTGAAACCACCGAAACGTCTTTGTCCTGAGCAAAAGGATGTTGTTGGCGAATCTTTTGTTTTAAAAATTGACTTTGCATAGTTGTTGCGCCGGCGTGTGCGCAGATGAAAAAACCTGATAGTCCTAAAATCTTAATTCCGCGTAGTAACATAGACACTCCCTGATACTCGTTGCGTTAAAGGAATCGAGACCAGTTTTAATTTTTGCAGATTCAATTCAGCAAGGCAATGACCGAAGGCGCAGAAGCACCCGATCGTTTGCACGGCAACGTGCTCGTTGTTGGCTAAATGCGCGCTGTAAGATCAGATTCAGTCGTATTTTGCGCCGTTCCAAATCCAGTTGCACATTTTACTTTGCTCAGTTTGCGTTAACGCGCGTGCGGAATACGTGGAAGTGCCAATACCGTTGGGCATTCGGTTGCCGCTAGTCGCGCCAGTCGCGAGGACTTTGCGAAACAAACGCGAATTCAAGGGGTCGTACGGTCGCACAATTTTAGTGCTGTTTGCATATAGACATGGGATGCCGGTGGCGGTTGTACTGCAGGTTGTTTCGGGACTAAAGCGCGATGAGAGTGGATCTAGCACGTTGTGTGGTGTGATAAATGCGGGCGTCCCAGCAACGTAAGCAAATTGATTAGACGGAGAACCGCTGATGCTGTAGCCATTTGTGACAAAGTGATGCATGGTAAGTTTTGTCAATTGGGATAAGTCCTCATAGCGCAAATCCTTCCCTGTGCCTTCGCCGACGAAGCCGACAAAAAATTTTGAAGTACTCTGCGCAAGACCGTGACAGCCGGAGGCAGCGCAGCCGTTTCGGAATTGATTGTCATTAGTGACATCGAATCGTAGATCGGAAGTCATGATAGAAGCGACGTCGCCCCAATTCCCGGCAACATTGACCGAGCCGATCGTACACGGTGAACTCAAGGTAAAAATCACGGTACAGTTTTCTTCCAGTATTCCAGTGGTGTACTGCGAGCCCGACCAATACCCCGGGTTACACGAACCGCTGACCGACTGGCTCACGGAGTAAGAAGGAGCCGACCCGTTGATGAGAGGCGCTTCTGCGAGTGGAGGGGTTACTACTAGCGTCCGCGTTTCATTGTTACCGACACCTTTGGCAACCCAAGTGGTTTTGTGATCTGCGCTGGCGATTAAGCTAACCGGAATCGAATGCGAACCAACCCCTTCGACCGCCAATTCGTTATCGAAAGAAACCGTGCAGCTCGACGTTATATTGCCTGTCGTATAAGTATTCTCGCGCCACGATCCGGTGGCACAGGTTCCGGTGACGGGACGCGAAGAGTCAATAAAATATCCGGACTTGGGGACAACCAGATAGGTTACTGTTGATCCATGTTGAGCGGTGCGCGCTGCGGGGCCAGGAATGGTTGTATTTGGCGGAGCGGGGCCTCTCGATACAGTGAGATTTACAGTTCCGCCTACAAGCGTTCCGGTTACACCCGCCATTGTAATACCAGATTTTATGTTGTAACTGGCGGCATTCGCAAGATGCAAGGCTGGGTAGGATGCATTTGCGACGCAATTCATTTCGCCATCGCTGCCACAGTCTGAAGGCCTGATCGACTGCGTGCCGGCGACGCCGGCGATCGACTGTCCAATAACCACCCGCTCCGCTATTGTATTCACATCTACGGGTCGTAATGTGAATGTAGTTTTGCAGGCTACCTGTCCTTCTTGCGTGCAATCCGCAACTGCGTGTGTCAAGGGGACTGTTCCGGAAACCCCGGCGACAGTTTGACCGTACAGAACCTTTGCCGACAGTCCGTTTTTCTGAGCGGCAGGAAAGTCCACATGCGCGACGCAGCTGGTCGCTCCGTCTGCGCGACAGATTGGAATGTTAGACGCTCCCGTTGCTGCGCCTTGCACTCCTGCCACAACTTGCCCTACCAATACTTTTTCGGCCAGATTGTCCGTCGTCGCTGCGGCGAACTCGTCGTTCGCCATGCAGTCGGTCTGCCCGTCCGCCGAGCATGGTGCGGAATGCACGGTATCGCAGGCGCGCGTGCCGAAAGTTTTGGTACCACTGTGATCGATGTAAGCGAAGTCGCTACAGACCGAGCTCGGCTCTGTGATCAAGATCGGAAGGTCGTTTGGACCATCATAGGCGACAAATCGGAGTACCCCCAATGATTTACCATCTTGCAGCACCTCAAATGACGCGATGCCAATCTTGAGTCCACTAGGCACTGCTAGAGTTGCTTCTGTCGAATTCACAAACTGCATCGGAACTTCTGCAATCCTGCCATCCGCAAGTACAAATCTGGCGATTAACGGCAGGTTTTGCACCAGCCCACTGCCCGTAACGCTGACAACTGTTCCCGGTGCGCCGACAATGGGTGAAACGCTTGCCACGGTGGTCTTCGGATCGATTGCAGTTTGGACATCGAGTGTTTGAACTTGCTCGCATCCCACACTGAAAATCGACATAGCAGTCGAAGCTGTGATGCTTGTCCAAAAGTTGCCTTTCGGATTGAATTCGTAGTCCTCGTCCATATCGCCGTCTCCGTCTTCTGGCACGAAACCCTAAGTCGCGGGCTGTTTCTTTGAGTCCGAAACTACCCCCATTGGATCCGATCGGAGGTTATGTGTGAAATTTTTACGGGCGTCCGCCGAAGGTGCTCGGGTGTTGGGGCTGCGGTTGTCCGTAACACGCGCGGAAATCTGCGACTTTGCTGAGTGCTTTATGCGGGATAGTGACTTGATCTCGAGTTCTGTCCGGAATGGTCCTGACAGGCTTTTATGGGCTAATCATGACCATATAATCAGATTTATAAAGCGACATTATTGCCAGGATCCATTGGTCGGCTCATGTTCAAAATCTACCTAAGACTGCGGATCCTTGGGGGCGAGGCCACTATGTGGCAACTCCTTCTCTAGGGCATTTTTGAATGCCCACATGACCGCTAGGTGCACGAGCGCTTGCGACGTTTTGTAGAGCCACCACGGCAGGGCGGGGACAAAATCAAAAATGGCGGCCATGACACAAGTGCGGCCTAAAACTTCTCGGAATTCGAATCGACCTTGCCCCATTGCCTGGGATGATAGAAGTATTCCGCCATCGATGAAAAAGAGCTGCCTATTCGCAGAACTTTTATCAGCAGAGCACTGCAGTCGCAGCAGGCAAACGGACCAATGTTTGAAACCTAACTGTAGCATGAGCTCCAAAGATCCGTCCGCATCTTGTCTGACTCGCACAAGAGGGAACAAAAAATCGATGAGCCAACTGGCATATCGGTTCGCGACCCATTGTGCATTTTTCCCGCTGGGCAAGGGTAACCGCTGTACAGAGTAAACGGTATTCAATAACTGTTTACTTGTGATGCGGTGGGTGAAACGTTTTCCCAATGACGCCAGCAAGTTTTTTTTCGGTTGCTCTTGAGCTGTGACCGCATCCCTCAGGGCTTGGGCAAACGGCATCGGTTGAAGGTTATAACGGTCAAAGAGGGCGTTGTCACGTGCCACCATCGTGTGACGCAGACTCTCAACTAAAGGGCCAATTAATTGGCGTGGAGCGCCGGTGACCAGCCTCACCCACAGACGTGAAAGTTTGGGACTAAAAACGCCAACCGGAGCGAAGAAACGTCGTTTGCCAAGAGCCGCGGCTGTTTGGTTCATCATGTCGATGTATGTTAGAACATTTTTGCCGCCAATATCGTATGCGCCAGCAGGTAATTCAAAATCGTCGACAACTTTTGCGATGATTTTTACGACATCGACCAGCGCAATGGGCTGGGATCGCGTCGTTGTCCACTTTGGGCAGATCATGACCGGAAGTCTCTGTACGAGTTTGCGCATCATTTCGAATGACGAGCCATTGGCTCCAACCACAAGTCCGGCGCGAAGTGTAATGCATGGCACGTTGTGATCGGCGAGGGCGATCTCAACTTCGTTTCTGCTACGCAAATGCCGCGACAGCTCGCCCTCGGGGATGAGACCGCCTAGATAAACTATTTTCTTCAGTCCACACTGTTCCGCAGCACGAGAAAAATTGTCCGCAATCAACAGATCCAAGTCCTCAAAACGTCCCTGCGTCAAGCGCGCTGCGGGCAGCATCGAGTGGACGAGATACACCGCTACATCGCAGCCGGCGAGACAGTTTGCTGTCTCTTCGAGAGAGAACAAGTCACATTGCCGCCAGGTTACACCTTGAATAGGTGGCATACTGGCGCGCCTAGTTAGTCCGATCACGTGATGGCGATCCGTTAGCTTGCTGATGAGAGACCGTCCGACAAATCCGCTCGCACCAGCAATTCCGATGGTCAATTTTTGGGGTGTAGGACTTACATGCATTGGTTTGCTGCCCGTAAAAAGCAAGCACGCACGTCAAAGGGAACAGCAAGAGTCTCTAAATGTTCGTATAAGCAAAGTAAGTAAACTCCCAGTGCAAAGAAGTCAGGATGAAGTTTGGTGCGATTTTTTTTGCATGATTGAAAGATTGCGTGAAATGATTTTTTAAATTCGTGAAGCCGGAACTGCACCGAATCTTGGCCGCCCTCGCCAAAGTGCTTTTTGAAGATCGCGGCTGCATGCCCTAGATTTAATGCATCGAGTCCTGATGTAAAACAACGTTCGTCGCCCATGTAAAAGCCGCGATAGATTTGCCCCATGGCCGAGCGAAAATCGGGTTGCCACCGATAAAAAATTGCTTTGGGAGCCCATTCGTTATCTATTTGAAAGGCGGCCGTGCGCAGATCAAGCACCGCAGATTCGCAGCGCAGCAGCTGCGCAAAATATATTTCCAAAACCTTTTCTCCCCGCCGCTTGCGCTCAGCGTCCGAGCGAATAATCGTGGTGGCGGGGTATTTTTCTTTCGTGCGCCAGTCTAGGACTTCGATGCCGAGTTTGTCTTGTGCCTGCATGATCGTTGCTTTGAATGCTGCTTCATCGCGAAAGTCTTTTGACATGCGCGCCAAGGCCCGTGCCATACCGATGGTTGGAATTACTTCGAAAAATACAGGCGAAACAAATGCCGCTAATAGCTCCCAATCAGTACCTTGTAAATTCTTCATGAGAAATGCGATCATGCTGTTATCAATCTTTGGTCTTCATTTGGTGCGGTGTGAACGTTCGTTTAGACTTTACAACGAAACGAGCATAGCATGTGCACAGGAGGTAGTACTATGAAGGTTTTACCAATTGTTTTGGGTTCGCTGTTGTTTTTGACCATCGCGCCACGGGGGCTATCGTTGGAAAAGAATATTTACGGTTTTGAAGCTAAGAGTATTTCCGGCGCAGTGGTTCGCATGCAAGATTACGCAGGCAAAGTGCTGCTCATTGTCAACACGGCCTCAGGATGCGGATACACTCCGCAATATGCCGGATTGGCGGATATTTACAAAAAGTACAAGGACCGAGGCTTTGTCGTATTGGGCTTTCCAAGCAATGATTTTGGACGCCAGGAGCCCAAATCGAATGAGGAAATCAAAAAATTCTGTGAGTTGCGTTATAAAGTCGATTTCCCGTTGTTTGCGAAAAGCGTGGTATCGGGACCAGACAAGATTCCTCTGTATCGCCATCTCACCGCTGCAGATGGTGGTGAGGTCGCATGGAATTTTGAAAAGTTTTTGATCGATCGAGATGGCCGTGTTGCAGCCCGCTTCAATTCCCAAGTTGAACCGCAGAGCGCGGAAATTTCGATTAAGATCGAAACCCTTTTGGCGACGCCAAGTGGCAAAAAGTGAATGTGATCGATCTCTGCTTGTCGTGCAGTTCTGGCGCACATTTCCAGTCATCTAACCAGAAAACGCAAACGATCGTTTGCGTTTCGTCAGTTCGGTGCCTAATTTGAGCGCTAAGTTTCCCGCCTCTGACTTAACTAGATAAGCCGGATTGTAATCCGAGCCGTTTCGAACGATGCGCGAACCCTTTATGGTACGGGTCACGCGCTCACGGTGTATTTCAACCACTCGGCCTTCGATGATCGAACCATACCAGCGCCACTGAACGGCATCACCCACCGCGAAAGACTCTGGAGGGTTGTTGGATTTTTCTTTGCGGTCACTAGTGTCGTCCATCAAACATTCCTGTGCCTAATCTAGAGACGACCATAGGCGATCGATTTCGCCGGCGCTCAGATTCTCTCCGCCCAAGATGAACTCGGTTGCCGTAGCTCCTTTGGTCTTCTCCACGCCGCGCATGCGCATGCACATGTGTTCCCCGACGATGCGGCAGGCGACGGCACGTGGTGCTATCACTTCGTGAATGGCTTCCACCACCTGTTTAGTCAGGCGTTCCTGCACCTGTAGTCGTTTTGCAAATGAGTCGATGATGCGTGGTACCTTTGAGAGTCCCAAAATTTTATCGGACGGGTAGTAAGCGACGCTCGCAACTCCCCAAAATGGCAACACATGATGCTCGCAGAGACTATGAAACTCGACATCTTTGATCGTAACTAGTCCTGAACCTTCGGCGCTGAAAACGCCCTGTCCGACCAGCTCAGCGATGTTGGTTCGGTATCCCTCGGTCAATTCTAACAACGCTTTTGCCATGCGGGCAGGGGTGCGCTCTAGGCCCTCGCGATCAGGATTTTCGCCGAGTGACGACAAGAGGGCACGCCCCCAATACTCGAGAGTGGTGTGGCTGCCGACGATGCGTGGCACAGGTACTGGCGGGTGTTTGGCCGATTTCAATTCTGAATTCATCATATGCGTTCTCCTTTGTTAAATATTTGTATCAGAAAAGATGATACAAATGCTATACTTCAGTCATGAAAAAGTTGCCAACCAACAAAAAGTCAGTAAAAACAGGAAAGTACGCCTTAAAGGCCGCCGCTCTGGCCGCAGGACTGACGCCGGCGACGTTACGTGCATGGGAAGCACGGTACGGTGTAGTGCAGCCTGATCGTAGTCGCGCCGGACATCGTCGGTACACACAAGAAGCGGTAACTCGTTTGCAAGTACTAGCGGGTCTAGTTCGCAAAGGCCACGCCATCAGCCAACTTGCGACCATGAGCGATTTGGCCTTGCAAAAAATGGCTGGAGACGGAGCACGTGCAGTAACCGAGGTGCATGCTGAAAAGATTATGGAGCTGCGTTTGCAGGCGTTGCTTGCAGCCGTGCGTCGATACGATTTAACAGAAGCGATGCGCGCGACTAAGTGGTTGCGCACGGTAGCCGGGGCACGAAGTTTTGTGCTGGATGTCGCAGTCCCTCTTTTTCGAATTCTCGGCGAATTGGTGAGCGCCGGTACTCTCGATGTTTCCCAAGAGCACGCTTTGTCGGCCATCTTACGTGACCAACTCGGTGATCTGCTGCACGCGATGCCCGTGATAAACGAAGGACCACAGCCGCCGAAAATAGTCTTTGCGGCGCCGGAAGACGATTGGCATGAATTCGGAATTTTGTTGGGAGGGGTTTTGGCCGCTGCTCGTGGATTTGATGTATTGTACGCTGGCGCGAACATGCCGGTCGCTGGCCTGCAACGTATCCTGTCCACCTGTAAGCCAGTGGCTCTTGTGTTGGGAAATGCGCCAGTACCTCCAAGTGAGCGCCGTTGCTCGTTTGCGGATTATCTGCTTGCACTTGATGATCTTGTGCCAGCGGGCATCGAAATCTTGGTCGGGGGGCAGGGTGATCGTCCGATGCAGACATGCCCCAGTGGGCGATCGTTTCGTTACGTAAATTCGCTGCAAGAGCTGGACGAAATTTTTTCGCAGCGAACGCTGCAAATCTGAACGTCAGTCGCTGCCGGGAATGTGCAGCGAGGAAGAAACAAAAATGCGACACGATAAAACTATATTGATCTTGGGCGGGACTGGATTCGTAGGCCAAGAAATCGGTCTCAAGCTTTGTACGCACGGATATAAAATAATCGTGAGCACCCGTCATCCAGAGCAATGGAGGGGGCGTCTACCATTTCCGTGCGAGCTGGTTGCATTTCCCTCTGCAGACAGCGCAGTGGATTCTGCGCTCATAAGTCGATGCCATGTCGTGATCAACCTAGTCGGCGCGGGTATTGCCGACAAGCCATGGACAAGTAGCCGGCGGCAGGTCCTTCGTGAGTCGCGCCTTCGTTCGGTAGCAGCCTTAGCGGCAGCGATTAGTGCTGCCGAGCGGAAACCAGAGGTTGTGGTCCAAGCGTCTGCCGTCGGCTATTACGGCGATTCTGGCGAGGCTGACGTTACGGAAGCGACCTGCGCCGGGAGAGGATTTCTCGCTGATTTGGCGAAGGATTGGGAAACCAGTACCGAACCTATTGCAGCCGCGGGATCACGATTGGTGACGCTACGTATGGGAATGGTCCTTGGTCTGACCGGTGGTGCCCTACCCAAGCTGCTCGACTTGTATGCTATGGGGCTGGGCGGAGTGCTCGGAAATGGCAGACAATGGCTGAGCTGGATTCACGTTGATGATTTGACTGAACTCATTGTCCGAGTAATTGCCGTGCCTAGTTATCGAGGAGTAATCAATGCGACGGCCCCGATTCCTTGCCGTATGAGTGAATTCAACGAAGCAATCGGAGGCAACGGTAAATACTTTCACGCTTGGCGTGTTCCGAGGTTGGCGCTGCAAGCGGTGCTCGGCGCCCGAGCGGCGCTAGTTCTCGAAAGTATTAAAGTACTTCCCCTTTCTGCAATTGCAGCAGGTTTTGAGTTTAGGTTCCCGGCAGTCGGCGCAGCTTTTGCCGATCTGTTAGGCGGCTCCGTGGCTGGCGGTGTCGTGAGGTTGGTGGAACGCCAATGGATCCGACAAGACCCGGCAACCGTTTGGCCCTTTTTTACCAATGCGGCGAACCTCGAGAGGATTACCCCGCCTTGGCTTGGCTTCAAGGTGTTGAACTCTAGTACCCCAGTGGTGCAAGCGGGCACGTTGATCGATTATGTGCTGAAACTTCACGGAGTACCGATGCGCTGGCGCACGGAAATATGTGCATGGAACGAAGGAAAGTCGTTTGTAGACAGACAAGTGCAAGGGCCATACGCAGTTTGGCACCACACGCACAACTTTACGCCTTTGGCTGGAGGTTCGTTGATGACTGACATAGTTCAATACAAATTGCCGCTTTCCTATGCGGGAGCCTTGGTTGCGGGGGGCTTTGTTGGGCGCGATGTCCGCCAAATCTTTTCGTACCGACGCAAAGTCATAGCATGGCTTTCGGATCGTGACTTTGAACTGAGCGATCCGGCACCACTGGTAAGATGACGTCGAGTCGGCAAAAATTCTGATGATTAAGTCATGATTAGCTTCGTCACAGGCCTCAGTCGCTTGTGGGGGAACCCCGTCCAATCTGCCTTTGTCGGTTCGTCAGGCCAAGCCATGTCGCTATGCAAGCTTGTGTCGCACCTTAAGAATCGATCAGTTTCGTCCGTAAGCAACTATGCAAGGTCTATCGCTTCTAACAAGGAGGTTTTATGAAGCTAAGTCTTAAGAAAGCATTGTTCATGTTTGTAGTTGGTCTTTCTCTAGCGAAGGTGTCGTTTGGCGAGGAGTTGCCAGCCCCAGTCCCAGAAGCACAAGTCATCGTTCCCCATGCTGAAAACAAGAAAGTAGCGAGTTTGGAAGAGGAAGATTTTGCTGGAACGCCCACCCCAGTGCCAGCCCCAGCCCCAGGGGGGTTCTGTTCGCCGGACACAGTCGAGGGCCCTTACATTTATTCATGCGCGCGTACAAACACAGCAACGAGCAGTAAATCTGTAACTTGTCCCACGCCTTCTGCTACATGCAGACAAAACATCTCCCGCACTGCATGTGTCTGCAAGTAGCGCGAATAGTTTTGACGTCCAGCAAGGCTATTTGCTGATAGGGTCCTCGCCGACGCCTGCAATGTGATAAGTGCAAGCGTCGTCTACTTGGTGCCGCGTGGACCGCGCGGCACCAAATAAATGCGATAACGTCCGTAGTTTCCTCAGGTCGAGGACTTGCACCAAACGCGCAGCGTCTTGGGCGTGTAGATTCCAAAGGTAATAATGTTCAAGAATCCGTCCAAACCCGTAGTCCGCGTTTCAAGACGGGATATCTCGCCACTGCGACAAACATCACTGGAAGAAAGAGTGATCTCGTCGGGGACGATGCCGTAAAGGAAGAACGATTGACTCTCTTCAAACTCGGGAGTGACGCCCGTAGATGTCGAAGAGAAACTGACGCTAGTCTTTAAACAGCCGCTGAGTAAAGCTGCTAGGACTATTGCACAAGAAATTTGGATGGTACGGTTCATTTTTTTTCTCCATCGATGCATGTCCAGGTGAGAGTCAGTGGATCCCAGAAAAAATTCGCTGCACTGACCAAGCTGCCGGCACCCGCGGCGACGGTTGGTACATATTGAACCATCTGGAAACCTGCTTCTACCAAAGACGGGCCCACGCCTCGTTCGGTGGTTACTGAATTCCATGTCCCGCCGTTACACAACTCCTCGACGCGATGCTCGCCGCTGTAGGTGACGAGTCCAAAGATGCCGGTGTGGTGCCACATTGTCTTTTCAGTTGTTGCTCGGGCCGGAGCTTTGCTGTTCACGATGGTAATGGTCTGGCAGCTGGTTAAACCAAGGGCTGCTAAAAAGGCCGCAATGTGCCGACGATTCTTCACTTTAACCTACCTCCTCAGTGGTTCGAGATTGCAGAACGCTATCAACACCTGGGTTGTCGATGCAAGGCGCTTGGTCGATGGGAACAAGCGAACCAGGCTGGGTTGCGCGAGAGCGCGTGCCGTGAACCCTTGGCGCACAGTGACTTGCGTCGTTTGCTTGGCAAAGACGAAGGCTAAATTCAGACAAAATATCAGATTTGAGCATGGCGATTGTGGGTGATTGCACGCAGAAATCTACTCCTCAACGCACAGGTTGTTTGCGTCGCCATGAATTTTTTGCCTAAAAATCTGCCGTGATAATCAGAGGGGTATGCAAAGTGCTCAGAAGTTGTATGCGCTACAATAGGTGTATCAATGTGGGAGAGCGTCATTCATGAATGCGCGGCATGTGAGGAATCATGTTGTCACCTGTTTGGTGTTGATACTGTTAAGCTGGGCAATTCCTCGAAAATTGACAGCGGCAGAAGTGCGGTTGCGTCTCGAAGTCTCGGGTGAAATTTTGCCCGAGCCACAATGGCAGGATGCTGCTGGGATACCTATCAGGCAGCTAGATTTCAAGTTCAAGCGTTTTGCTAACGGAAGTGCGGCTCCAGCGGATGTGGATTCACAAGTTAGCAAAGCCAAACTCGTCAATACCATCAGTGACCCGCAAACAGTCTATTTAGAACGTCCCAGTGAGTGCCGCATTGGCAGCGTCAGAGTGCGGGACCGACATGTGCATTTTGTGATGGACCAGATTGTTTATTCCGACGACGCAAAGATGGAAATCAAGAGGGACATTTTGCATAGCTTCGTCTTGCGATTCTCGCGTGCCGGTGGCTACGGCGGAGCAACGGGAGCTGTAGTTTGTGATAATTCGGGACGCGTCCATTTTGAATATTGAACACTTCTTCCGCGGTATTGCGAGGTGTGCGGTAGCGGCGGTCATTTGGAGTGGGATTCTAGTTCACGAAGCGTTTGCTGTTTTGCAGACGATTGATTTCTACGTAGACGATCTGGAAAAGAGCGTGTCGCTGCCGGAAGTGGGTTGTGCGGGATTTTTGGATGATACAAGTGGATTCAGCTTTGCCATCAATGAGAATACTCTTGCCATTGAAGCGGCAACCACCACTACACGTGGCGCGACGCTCTTAGTCAATTGTCCTACAAGTGGGGAAAATATTTACAGCCTGCGATTCGTCCCGCGAAAAAAATATTCTGAAAATGTATCGGCCGCTATTGCCGCTCCCGCAGCGCCCAGTGGCGTTTTTATCCACGGTAATGCCGCGTTTACCGGCTTGTACGGGTGGGGCGGGGGATTGTTCGATCAGTCCTACGATGGTTTGCAATACACCTACGGCATGGCGCGGAGAGCCTTTGGGCGAAATCAGGACAGAAAGCACTATTCGATGATATCGTCGCGATTAGAAGAGGGCTATGTAGGAGTTGCTCGCTGGTCAGACGTTACAAGGGCAGGCCGCGAAGAAGGCGCAAGTTTCACCAGTACCTTATTTGGCTATGGTCTGCGGGCGGCAGGAGTCAAAAACAATTTTGGGGCACGTGATCGGTTTGATGTGAGTGCTTCATTGCCCTCTCCGTTTGGCTTACGGTTGGCACGAGCAGCAACTGGTGACGAGCTAATTGACACAGTTGAACGGAAGTTTTCGGCGACAATTTTGCGAACGAGCGCTTCGCTTCTTCTGGCTTACACACATCAGCGCGGCGGCGGATTGGCAGATCGTGAAAGTTTGCAACCGGGGATCGAACTTTTGCGCAATTCCTTTGCGGGCACGCTGATCGGAAGCCGTGCGACATGGGGCTGCGAATTGCGAACGGGCTGTAAGTTGCAGCATCTAAATACGGATCTTTCGGTCGAGCGCTATGCCTTTGCTTTTTTGACGGAGTATTCGCTAGTACCGCATCAGGCCTCAGTTGCGATTGCGTATCAACAAGCAGTTGGTTCCTCTCTGAAGTTAACCTATCTGCAAGTCATGCCACGGGAGGTGCAGTATCTAAAGCCATTCACCAAAAACGACGAAGCAGTCTCGCCATCAACATCCTTGGATGCGCAAATGCGACTACAGTATGGTACAAGGGATGCAACATGGTTTTTGCAGACGGGTGCATCAAGCAGCGGTCGTCGATTTGCTAGCGAATCTATTGTGCTGGGTGGGCAAATACGACATGGAAAAACTTCATGGTCATTATCTGCAGATACTGTTCCCTCGCGCTGGACTCAGTCAGCCCTTTCATTGCAAATGCTTTATGAAATTGACGAAAACCTGCACCGAATCGTCCAACGACTGCGAACAAGGACGCTCCGGCTTGCGGTCCTATCTAACGCACTGAATATGCCCGTAGCGGATGCGCAGATTGTGGTTAGCGCAAAGAACGAAATAGTAGCCACGGGTACGACTAACGAAAGCGGTGTTTTTACGTCGAACGCACTCGGCTGCTGCGGAACGTTTCAAATTGAAGCGCGTAGTGGGAATGCGGTGAAATTCTATAGTTTGAAAGTAGAAAGGGAGACCTACAGCTACGAGCCAAAGATTGTCATTAACGACCAATATAAAATTGATGTGGTCTTTGAAGTCCGTTCCGATGCAGAGGAGTCGCGTCCATCGGACGTGACGAATTATGTACCAGAATTAGGGCAGGCGATCATTTCTGCCGATGGCGCGAAGTACTTTAAGAATTTCATCTGGGTACCGCTGAAACATGATTTCCGTTTTGTTGTCAATGCAGAACTGCTGCCCTACAAATATCAAATTGAAAATGTTGAACTCCCAACGAGCGATGACGCGCGAATGGAAAATACCAGAATCCGCGTCTTGTTGAGGAAACAATGAGAATTTCCGCAGTAGCATTGATACTATTGGTTCTGACTATCGTTCTAGTGCGGGACGATGTCAGTTTTGCGGCGTCCGTTCAAAGCTCGATTAGAGTAATTGTGCCTGGAGGAAAGGCTGCAGGCACCGTGAGTATACACATGGGGCATTGGCTAAGTGGGCAGCGTATGCGCCTGCAGGTGCGCGTTCCATGGGAGGCTTTTAGAGCTGAAGACCCTAGTAATCCTGACAAAGCTGGTGAGGCAGTCATGGTGGCCGGCGAATGCAGTTTAGTTGGAGTCGAGGTGGAAATTATGGTTTCGTTAGACGAACCTGATTGGGCTCGTCGCTATTTGACGTTGTCCGGCATTGCCTTGACTATCGAATCTGAGCGTTTACCCAATGCATCAGGTATTTTGCAATGCGACAACATTGCTTTGATCGACCGAACGACCCGACAAAAAGTGCTTAACTTGCAAATGTTGGCAGAGGTAAGGGTGCCTCCGAGCTGGCAGGACTGCTGCGGACGCAAGATTTCTGGTCTTAATTTTCATTTTGCAGCTACGAATTCCGGCAGCGGCCTCGATAGTGGTAGACACGACGTGAAATTGATGGATGCAGCTATCGATCCGGCAACGGTTAAATACACGGGGCCTCGTGATTGCAAAGTAGGCGTCTCAAGTTTGGCTGATGATGAGCTGCAAATATTAGTTAACGGGCAGTCGTTCGTATCCGAGTCATTCGTCGAAATGAAAACAAATGAATTGGTGGCGCTGCGCTTGCGTTTGCTGCTGGCAGGTGATTCGAGAGAAAGGAAGGTTGGCGCAGTTTCATGTAGTTCTCCTGGCGCCCTGACTTACACATTTTGAGAATTGGATTGCAGTATGCCGTAATCTGACCTTTTAGGTATGTTTAAGGAGAAAGATTTTCGTTAGTTCTACAAATTGACTGATGAAAATGCTGATTCATCGAAAATGCCCAGGTATTTTTTGTAAAAAAAGTGATTTCGCATCCGATGCATAAACTGTGGTGTTTGATGTTTAACTATCAGGAGATTCGAAATGAAAAGGGCAAGAATGTTAGTATTGGTGGCAACATTGGGTTCCGAAATCGCACTGGGTGCAGGTGAAGTAAATCTCGATCTCAAAGTACAAGGATCAATCGACCAAGCGCCAGAATTCCAGAATGCGACGGGCACCAAAATCACGGAAGCATCGTTTGATTTCAGCGGTAACGTAGCGGGTACAGCGAATCGTGACATAGACTCAAAGTCAGTATCATTCAAGATGGTGCGGATGCGTGAAGGTAATTCCACCTTAGCGGTGGCGACGCCATCGGGATGCAAGATTGGCACAACGGACATTAGCGCCAGTCATGTCAAACTTGTAATGGGGGGGACGGTTCAGGGCTCAACTCTTGAACTGCCCAACGATGTTCTGAAAGATTTTGCTATCCGCTTTCTAAAAGACGGTAACTATGGTGATAAGGATGGCACAGTTGCCTGCACAAACAATGGATCCTTGACCTACTCCTACTAGCAACTCGCTGGCGTAGGACCGAATTACCTAATTGGCTTTGAGTGTTCAGTTTGGGTCTAACAGGGTCAGGTTGTCGGGAGACGACCTGGCCCAGCAAAATCGGCAGTCGAGAGCCCAGATAAAAGACTGGACCAGCATGCGTGTAAATCAAAATTGAAGGCTCGCAAATGTGTCAAACATGGTATGGCGACTGTGATTGCGCCATCGACTCTTAGCACGATGCAATGCGGAAGGTTCCGAGTACCCAAGGCGCTGCGCAATCTCTGCAAAGCTAACCCCAGATTTTTCTAGCGCATGGTAACGCAGCATCGCAATGTAATCAGACAGCTGTCGATAACTTGTGCCCGATTGGCGTAATCGCTGTTGCAGGCTTCGTTTTGAAAGATGAAGTGTGTCACATAATTCATTCAACGAAGGGGCAGAATGTGCGGGATGCTGGCGGACAACGCGCGCGAGCGAATGAAGAAAAGGATCCATAGACTGGTTTTGTGAGGTGCTAAGAGTTATGCAGTTAAATTGGGTAGGACTAGTGCTAGGTATGGTCGCTACCTGATCCAATATCGCAGAATCGAAGTGCAAAGCATTTATGTCTGCTCCGAATGCGATTCGACATTTAAAAATTGTTTCATAGGCGTTAACACTGCCAGCCGAAAGACTAGTGGGGCGCTTGAAAGTGAAGCTCACCAGACGCGGGTTCCAAGAGCTGCCCAAGAGCGTTTTCAGGTCTTGAACCATAACCAGAAAGCGGTCCAGCGTATACTGCCATGGCATGCTTAACCCAAGGTGGCGATTAGACGCCATGAGTACGGCGATGGCGCCTTCCACGCGCAGATTCATTTGCCACTCGTCGGATAAATGATGCTCATGTTTGATCTCATTTGTGAGCAAGTCTCGGAAAAGCATACCTGCAAAGAAGTCGGGCAATTGAAGGGACGGCGGTAATTCTTTGAACAGCGATAAGTAACTTTCTGAACCATCGCAAATCGCTTTCTCGCTAATTTGCGATTTTCTAAAATCAAAATACTCCAGCAAATCTATGCGGTCGCTGGCATTCATCGCCAAAATTTGCTGCGATCGGCGAGTTAATTCGTGATCATTTTCCCTTTGCCCGATTTGCCTAGCAAAGGCTCTACTTCTGAAGATGACAAGTTGAGGAGAAATTGTCGGGCGCAAGTAATCTTATTACCCTCGCAAAGATAAATACCCAATGGCGAAATTTTCTAATTACTCTTACCAACACGAATTTTATCGTCCGCCCAAACAACTTGCATACTGATGGTAAAGTCAGAATCAGCAATCATACGTCTACTTCTGCACCTTCGGTCACTGACGTGGGTGTGGAAATTATAAACAATAGGGCAGCGTGATTTTCCAATTCTGTTTCCTTTTCGATCGAGCAAAGGAGCATTAAATGACGAGTATGGTTACAATCCATCTCCTCGCGGCTTCGTTCGCGACCACTGTTTTTGGTGTGGGCGCGATGGGTCAGGGTAGCGCTGTAATTTCTCCCATGTCAGCAGTTGTGGGCACAAGTCAACAAATCATTTCGTTTCAAATTAATAACCAACTGGAAGGTGAATTGCGGCTTAAATTAACGAAACAATGCGAGATTGATGGTGTTTCGTTCAGCGATGCCGATTGTGACACTTACTTCAAAATGCAGGGACCTGAAATCGGTATTGACGGCGTGTTGAGGATTGAACGCGGCAGATCCGTTTCTATGGAACTATTTCTAAAGCGAACCGTGGAAAAGTATGCCCTATTCAAGCCACTTTTCGCGCCTGAGTCGCGGGAGGCTTCCGAACAAGAAATTCCCTTTGAGTTTAGATACCAGCCGGGCTACTTGTTTTTGCTGCAACCAGATATGTCTCCTCTGCGCATCGCAGAATTCAAAACTCGTCAGGACGAAAATAGTCGATTTGCCGTTTGGGAATTCGATTTAACATCGTTGCGAGCGCCCTCGGTGATGACTATTTCTGCTAAGCTGATCGACAAGTCTACCAAACGTCTGGTGCGATTTTTGCGCATTGCCAATGAAAAAATGCTCGATCCCGCGCGAAAAAAACTAGCTTTGGAAGGCGCTTTTGCCCCAGCGGCGGAGCAGACGTCGGTCTGTTATGAGCTAATCGTTCAACGCTTTGGCAATAAACAGATGGAAAAGTACACCGATTGCCCATAGCAGTCCGCGTGAGCGGTGCTATAGATTGCGCAGCTGCCGGTGTAGCCTATGCATCGGCTTCTAGATCATAGTCGGTTTGTTTTCCGGATGAGGGAGCAAAATTACAATTGATGCACCAGGTTTTTCCGAGGCCGTAATCTCAATCTTACCACCGTGCCTCTCTACGATTGTTCTGCAGATTGCGAGTCCGATCCCAGTTCCAGGAATGTGCATGGTTTCCGGAAGTCTTTGAAACATTTTGAAGACATGCTCTCGATGAACGGGGGCGATGCCAACCCCGTTGTCTGCAAACGTCAGCTTCCAGTTTTTTGCAGATTCTTCTGCGGTTAGTACTACGCAAGGATCAACCCCAGGACGGGCGTACTTTATTGCATTGTGCAAGATATTCGCGAAAACAAGAATCATGGTTGCTTTGTCGCAATGGATGGGGGCATCACGCATAATTTTGATTTCGAGATTCGCGCTTTCGCTGTCGGGTAATGACATCCGCGCGTCGTTGACGAGGCGTATGAGAGAATGGCTTTGAATCTGCAAGTTTTGGCTGCCGGCGCGGGCGAATGCAAGAATGTCATCTATCATTGAGCGCATGCGGCCTACAGACTTTTGCGCAATTGCCAAATGTTCATGGATAGATGGTGCATCGATTGTTTGCACATCTTCGGCAATGAAATCCAAGTAGGTTGCAATGTGGCGAAGTGGGGTCTGTAGGTCATGCGACGCTATATATGCGAACTGGCTCAAATCCTCATTTGATCGAGATAAATTGCGATTGAGCAATTCAATGCGTGCGACGTTGTCGCGCAAGTCGTTTTCTGCGGATTGCTTCAGCAGGGCAACTTTGTTGGCCAACATGATGTTCGCGCAAGTGTTCATCAGAGGAAGCAGAGAATTGACGGTGGCGGTGCTATATGCGTTTAATGAGTTTGCCATGCCAACCATCCCGATCATCGATCCTGATTTTCGAATAGGTATGCCTAAGAATCTCTCCAATCGGGGGTGGCCGTCTGGTAATCCGCCGCTGCGTGAATCGTTCGCGGGATCGTTTGAAATTACTGGCGTTTCCGTCAGCATTACCGCGCCAAACAGCGTCTGTAAATTTCGAAAGTCCATGCCTGTTGTCCGATGTTCTTCATAGAATCGATGAGTCTCTTCATTCCAGGCGATGTTGGAAATGGCATGTGATCGGAGAAACTTCTGGCCGTTCTCGTCGAGCAGAACTTCGCCGATGAAGCCAAATTTGCTACCGGTAATTTCGAGGATGTGTTTGAGTAACATGCTAAAAACATCAGTGGCGCGTGTCCCTGCAATAAAGGTGTCTTGCGCCATTGCAATAGATTCGAGTTGCCGCCGATCAATCTCAGCGTCAGCTTCAATTTGAACGTAGTGATTCAGCGCGTGTAGTTGTTGGCCATACATGGCAAGCAGCTTAACTATAAGTTTGAGAAACGGTTCTTCTGCCCGTGCAAAATGAGGTGAAAACTTGCCTGAACATAGGAACGCGACGCTTACCTTTTCGTTGTCGTGAGACGGGATCACAAGATATCCGTGATGCTCATCGATCTGATCGGCAGAAATTTTTTGTGTAGCGGTATCGTAGAAGAAGGGATTAGAAATTCCATCCATCGAGCGAGCAATCTTGGTGATGCAGTCTTTGTCTAATCTCATGGATCGCGAAAGTTCGCTCCACATTGGAATGCCGTCGAAAGTGACGACCAGGAAAGAGTCGTCTATCGGCACTTTCATTGCGAACAAGCTTTCGACAATATCGATCAATGCTTTACCGCCTAGAATGTCCTTCATCATGGTCACCATTTACTTTTGAATCCAAGACTGAAAAATGGCTCGCGCTAAGTGCTGCCACTCAATTCGACTGCTAGGTTTAGAGTACAGCGATTTAATGCCAAGTTTGTGAGCCTTTTCAAAATCTGTATTTAACCGACTACTTGTTAGTACCAAAACCTTTGGAAATTCCGCGGTTACTAATCCCTCATTCAAGGCGATTTTAAAAGCATCTAGGCCGGACAGTCCTTTCAGGTTGATATCTAAAACGATCAGGTCCGGGACGCTCCCATTCCGAAGTCCGTCCAAAAAGCTGTTTGCGTCTGAGAAAAAATCAAGATTTACACCTTTGTTATTCGTTAGGTGGGCGATAGCGTCACCGAGTAGTTTTTGGTCGAGAGGTTCGTCCTCCAATACAAATATTGTTCGGGTCAACTTGCTCGGTGGCGCAACGATGGGTGCTTGCGCAAGCTCGTCATTTTTTCGAAAGTGTAAACGTACGAAATCTGCCAATGTCGTCGGTGAGTAAGGTTTCGAAAAAAATGCTATTGCTCCCAGTAATATCAATTCTTTCTCTGATTGCTTGGCATAGCCACTTGTCAGTACCACGGCCACATCGGGGCGATTATTTTTGATATAGCTTAAAAGTGTAATACCATCCAAGTTCGGCATGTTAATGTCTGAGACAACTAACTTTATATCTGGTTCGGAGCTTAACGTTACACAGGCGCGATGTCCGTCGCATGCTGTTAATACGGGAAATCCAGCATTCGAAAGGCACTCGACGCCGAGCTCGAGCAAATCCGGGTCGTCATCGACCATAAGCACTTTTGGCCAGTTTTGAGTGGTTTTCGGGTCCATGTGTTTATCGATCCTGACGATATAATCAGGTTTTGATTCCCCCAATTGCCGACTTTGAAATGTGCATACGAATGATGCTAACATAAATGAGACAATTGGGCGTAATCATTACAAGTCATGAGATAAAGAATGCAGCCGACAAGTCAATACACGATCACGCTTGACGATGATTCGTCTGTCCATAAATTAATTGCTAGAATTACGAAGATCCCTTCTATTCCATTTGTTTTGCCAGAAAAACTCCTCGATCGAGCAAGCTCATATAAGCCAGTATGTGTGTTTATAGATGTGAATTTGGGTGTTGACACAAACGGAATTGATTTTGTGCAGAAGCTCAGAGCGAAATGGCCATTTGCACCCATTTTCGTAATTACTGGATCTCCCAAGTCAGGCTTGATCGGCAGAGCTTTGGCGCTGGGTGCGAATGACTTTATTCAAAAACCATTAGATCCAGAAGAAGTAATGGCAAGATTAGAAGCTCGTCTTTCGGAAATGGCTTCCAGGATGGCGCGAGAGCAAATGGTGGTTGGTGATCTGATTTACATTCCCCGAGATGGCTCTGTGATGAAAGATGAACAAACAGTTCATCTGCCGCCATTAGAATCGAGATTATTCCATTATTTGTCACAGCGCTTGGGTATTAAGTCGACGAAGTCCGCAATTCGCACTCATTTGTGGCACGGCATCAAGACTTGCGAAAATGCGCTGGACAAGAAAATCTCAAATTTGCGTAAAATTCTTCATGACCTAGAGACGGGTTTATTCATCGAAACCAACTATGGTGGCGGCGTCACCATGCGTTTTATCGAAAAGAGTAAAGAAAACGCGAGCTAGCGAGCCAGTTTGTCTAGTTCTCGCTGCACCTCGACGCTAAGCGATTCAACGGTCTCAATCTTCAAATGCAAATCATGCGACTCCGTAATGGAAGGTAAGGTTTCAATTTCGGAAAGGATTTTAGTGACGGCCTTTGCGCCTATGTTCTTGCAAACTGAATTTAGCTTATGTGAATAAAATTGTAATTCCGCGAGATTGTTGGAGGCGATGGCTCGTTGCATGCCGGGTATGCAAGCTGCTAATTCAAGCGCGAACGATTCTGATAACTCGGCAAAAATGTTTGACTCTCCACCCAAGTTTAGTTTTTGCAAGGTAGCGACCCTCAAAGGGCAAAGCGCCGGTTCAGTAGCAATTAAGTCAGAACCCGACTTACTTTGATTTTTCGACGAGTGCTTTTTTAGCGAGGAGATCAGCGCGTCTTCCAATTCTCCGAGCGTAAACGGCTTGTAAATGACCGCGTCGAATCCAGCATCGGCGCAGCGTTGGTTGATATCTGACCTGCTATCCGCGGTGACTGCAATGACCGGGATGTCGTGTGGTATGCCCGCGACGCCGTTTCTAATTTTTTGCACAGTCGAAAAACCGTCCAACACTGGCATGTTACAATCGAGAATCAGGCCTGCGAAAGTGCCATTTTCAAGCAACTTGAGGGCTTCTTGACCGTTTCTGCATACGGAGCACTCAACTTTAAGGCTGTGCAAAAATGCTCGAATGACAACCTGATTCGACCAGTTATCGTCAGCAACAACAAAATTCAAATTTGCAATACGCATCGTTGATGTAGCGTCGAGAGCAGTCGATTGGGTCATGTGAGTTGCTTTTGAATCGGCCTGCAATAGTGGAAGAGTGACTTCAAAGCGGGTGCGGTCGCCTTGCCTGCTGTACTGTACTTGTCCATTCATTCTGTCTAAGATTTGTTTTACGACAAAAAGTCCTAGTCCGTTGGATTCTTGAGACGGTTTTGAATCGTCTATCGGCGTTTTGCTTCTAAACAAATACGGTTCGGACTGTTGTGATACACCTTCGCCGTCGTCTTCAACCACTACGCACAATTCCTTTGTAGATTGATCCGAAGTACCGGGGCGAATATCTATACTAATTGTGACTTCTGCCGCTGCGTACTTCAATGCGTTGGAGGTTAAATTGTCTAGAATTTGGCGGAAGCGAGTCCTGTCTCCCAGTAATTGATCGCTTGATTCAAGTCGCGCGGTTAAATTCAAACGAAGGTTTTTTGCCTTCGCCTGATTTAAAGCGTCAGTTTTCCACTCTTCAATGACTTGCAACAAAGCGAAATTTTCGTTGGTGATGGTGAAAACCGCCTTGCCTGTTTTGGAGGATTCTAGAATGTCATTGACAATGTGGAGAATTCCACGTGCTGAATTATATATGTTCTCAACTATCTCAACTTGGTCAGATTGAAGTCGAGTAAATTGTAGTAGCTCGCACAGACCGGTGATACTAAATAGGGGATTTTTGACTTCATGGCTAACCATCGCTACCATTTCTGACTTGGACTGGTTGGCGACCTGCGCGGTTTTTCTCGCGTTATCCATTTCCATAAAAAGTCGATGGCGTACAATTGCAAATTCAATTTTTGATTTGACGTCCGAATTATGGACATTGCGCTTGGAAATGAAGTCTTGCGCCCCTGCAGAAACGGATTCAAGCGCGGCCTCTTGTTCTGCTAAGCCGCTTAACACGACTAGTGGTGTGGTGCTGTGTTGTAAACGCAGCGACCGGATCATTTCACTGCCTCTACAGTCTGGGAGGTTAAGATCCAAAAGAATAAGATCAAAATTGACGCCAGTGCCTTGGAGGGCGTTCAAGCCGGACCTGAAGTCCTGAACCCAAGAAAAGGCTAAGCCTGCCTCTAATTTTTGTGTGAGGATTTTTTGTATGATTGCAGCATCGACCGGATCGTCTTCGATCAGTAAAATGCGCAGTGTATCCAATTGGATTGACATCCACTAGCTCCGACAGCTTTCTTTATAAAATAGGGCTTCATGATACACAGTCACCGCAATTTGGAACAATTTGTTTCTTGCTCCGATAATTGCCTTTACCTCTTTGTCACGACCCGATAGCATGATTGCAAGTTAATCCAAATACGGTTTAGTGTTTCAGGTCAGTGGGTAGTCAGACTCAGCGGCGCCTTGTTTGTTGGCGGCAAAGAGGGAGCCTGCCGACCATACAATCATAGTGCCCAACTCAAGGATGGAGGCGGTCATGAGAGTGCAGCTACGTCGTTCATATTTTGGGAAACTCGCGGTTTCCTGCCTCGCGGTCGCTGGCTTTGCTGGCGCTGCGCAAGCTAAGCAGTACGTTGTCAAGTTGAAGGACACCGGCACCGATTTTACATCGGCATTCGCGGAATTTTCTCAAGATGCGGTCTGGCGCGTAACGGATTCGCACGCTACCGGTCGCCTCGTTAAAATCGAAATCATCAACGACAATCCACGCGCTGAAGCGGCGCAAATTGTTGCGCTTATGAAGCGTAGCGATGTTGAATATGTTGTTGAGAACATCAAGTTCCAAGCGTTCAACACACCAAACGATCCAAAGTTCAGCGAACAATGGTCACACGCAAAGACCAATGCAGAGCGAGCGTGGGATAACCATATCGGTTCACGCAACACGGTCGTTGCGGTTATTGATACAGGTATCGATCACCAGCACGAAGATCTCGCTGCTAACATGTGGAAGAACTCGGACGAAATTCCGGGCAACAACAAAGATGACGACAACAACGGTTTCGTTGATGACGTAGTTGGTTGGGACTTCCGCGATAACGATTCAGACCCGATGGATTTGACCAGCGACAAGAACCCTGGTCACGGTACGCACTGCGCGGGTATCATTGGTGCAGTTGGTAATAACAGCAAGGGTATTGTTGGTAGTAGCCAAGAAGTTTCCTTGATGGCTGTCCGCTTCCTTGGCGCAGATGGTTCCGGTGATTTGATGACCGCCGCTAAAGCAATCGACTATGCCGTGAACAACGGTGCCAACGTCATCAGCGCAAGCTGGGGCGCAACCGTTCCACGTCAACAAGTACAGCCGATCATGGAAGCGATCCAACGCGCTGAAGCGAAAGGCATTCCCTTCGTAGTTGCGGCGGCAAACGACGGCAAGAGCAATGACGTTACCGAAGTTTATCCCGCAAACGCTGGTTACTCTAACGTAATTGCAGTTGCCGCTTCTCAATCTGATGACAGCAAGCCAAGCTGGTCAAATTTCGGTAAAGCGAAAGTTGACGTAGCGTCACCTGGCCACCAGATCATGAGCACCCTGCCAAAGAACACCTACGGCAACCTTTCTGGTACATCCATGGCAACCCCTTACGTAGCTGGTTTGGTTGCTTTGATGATCTCCGCAAACGCGGACGATGCGCCAATGTCTGGTCCAGCGATCAAGTCGTTGTTGCAAACATCGGGTAAGCAAGTCGCCATCGAAACAGCATGTATGTGCCGTGTTGATGCAGCCGGTGCCATCGAGCAAATGCTCGACAAGAAGCTTACAGTTGTTCCAAACGCAGTAACCATTGCGCCTCAAGGCACAGTGCAGTTCTCTGGCTTCGGTGGAACAGGTCCTTACCAGTTTGCAGTTGAAAACTCCAACATTGCAGGCATGTCTGCGTCTGGTTTGTTCACAGCAACGGCAGAAGGTGAGACGAAGGTTTCTGTAACAGACGCGACCGGTGCAAAGGCAACATCCTTGACCATTCGCGTGGCGACAGCAAGCGAAGCACCAGCGGGCGAGTGTCCACTACAGGATCCAATGATGTGCATGATGATGTGTGCCATCGACCCAACACTGCCATGGTGTGAAGGTATGGTGCCGCCAGTTCCTGGAATGTAATTTTGACGGTAGTTTACGCGAAAGAGGGCAACGAAAGTTGTCCTCTTTTTTTTAGCGCTGTTGTCCACTGCGTTGTACGAAGTCTGCAATGGAGCGTGCCCAAGCTCTCCCGCTCTCAATAGCTCCCTGCTCATTGAAGTGACAATTTGTTCCTCGATATCCGTCCGCTAGGAGGTCGGTATTCGGACCTGCAAATACGAATGGAAACAATCGCGTCATCGAAGACTGGGCTTGTAAAATCGGTCCTTCGAATTGGGGTTTATTGTAATCGGGGATTTGGCGGCACCATGCTGCTTGCGCGACGACCCACGGCACCACTCGATTCATATCCGTTTGTGATTGGCGGATGATTTGCGACAAGCGGTTAGCGTAAGTTTGTCCCGGAGTTTCTTCGTACACATCCGTTTCGCCTTGGTGCCAAAGGACGGCTCGAAACCCGCTACTATTTTGCAGTTGCTGCATCCGTCGCAACGTAAACTGGTACAGCCCTCGCGATGCGTTCGGCAGCCATTGTTCTACCGACGTGCCGCTGTAGCCCGTGCTGGCAAATGCGACCGGCACGCCCAAGGATCGAACAAGCTCATCGCCAGCCGAAGGCCACGAACTGCCTCCTTGGCAAAGACTGGCATCATTTGCGCCGATTTGCGGATCGTCACCCTTTTGCCAATTGTTGCCGTCTGTCGAAATGACCATTTCGCTGGTGGCGCGCGTGCGGGTGCTGCCGCAGTTGGTCGAATTCGATTGTCCCGCAACGACAAAAACTTCACCGACGCCAAACGGCTGCGAATAACCGGTCTCAGTGATTCGTCCGTTTGCATCGTGATATGTAACTTCAACGCGGTACCATGCGCCGCCGCGAGCATTGACCGCGAGGGCGGGGTTGCGATTCAGTTGGACATCGAAGACTTCGGGTGTGGAAAGGGGATTGCCGCTGGGATCGTTGACGAGTTGCAGACGGATATAACGCATGGTGCGAGCGGGCTGGCCCGTGCTGATGCGAACTTGCGCCGAGTTTTGCAGATTGCGTTGAAAGATTTGCTTGGTTCTTATTCCCGAAACTTGCAGCGAAGCCTGCGCGCGATGGGAGGCATTCGTGGCTTCCAATTGCGGAGCATTGTTTGGAGGCATGGTGTCGTTGGTAAACGTTGTCGAAGTAAATGACGACTGGTACGGCATCGATGTGGTCGCGTAGTTTCCGTTACCATTGTACGGATAGGTGGTTTGGGGCTGTTGACCGTTGCCGTCCGCGGATTGAACGACGGGCGATTGCTTGCACCCGTAGCCCAAAGCTATGAGGCAAGCGATCGCCCGAAAATGATTTCGCAATCCCTCGCGAATCACAAATCTACTCACATATCATCCAAACCATTAATACTAACGAATCCCAATCGCTAACGTAACAGTGCCAGAGCTAGTTCCGGCGCCTGCGCCGCTTGTGCCAACACGGATGTTCCTGCTTGTGCCAAAATTTTCTGCTGGGTGAATACGGCGGTCTCAGACGCAAAGTCAACATCGCGGATGCGGCTGTTAGCCGTGTTGAGATTTTCGATCTTCACCGACAAATTATTCAGAGTCGATTGCAAGCGATTTTGTTTGGCGCCTAGTGTCGAACGATTGGAAGCAACCAATTGCAAAGCATTATCGATCACGCCGATCTTTTGTGCGGCCGAGGCGCGATCAAAGGCCCCTCCCGGATCTGTCGGTCCAACTTCGTCGCCTTTGCCAAGCCCCAGCACTTCCATGGCATTTACTTTGAAGTCCTCAGTCTTAACAATGATGGTGTCGGTATTTTCGACCAAGCCATCGCCTGCGTCGATGTGCAAAGTGATGTCTTCCATGCCAGCGCCCTCGGCGCCTTTGAGTAACATCATGCCGTTGAATTCAGTCGTGTTGGCAATGCGGTCGATTTCGTCCACCAGCTGGATGTATTCACGATTAGTATATGATCGCTCTTTATTGCCAATCGTGTCGCTGGCAGCCTGAACAGCGAGTTCGCGCAAGCGAACTAACATATTCGAAATCTCGTTGAAGCTGCCTTCTGCGACCTGAAGCATGGAGATGCCGTCTCCCGCATTGCGCTTGGCCTGTTCAAGGCTGCGCACCTTTGCCTTCATGGTTTCAGAAATGGCTAAACCAGCTGCATCGTCGGCAGACTTATTGATCCTCATGCCGCTTGATAGCTTTTCCATGCTGGCAGCGCTTGCATCCGTTGTCTTTTGCAATGCGCGCTGTGCGGTGAGTGCAGGTACGTTGGTTCTGATTCTAAGTCCCATGTGCGACTCCTACTTGTTTTGGTGCAGTGTGGTCTCAAATCCTTGCGCTGCAACCGTGACGTGGGATTTATCGAATCATCAAGCTCCTGAGTTTAGAAAAAAATCCAAAAATTACTTTGATGTTTTGCTGGAAAATACTTTGCATTTTCAAAAATACAGGAAGTTTCTGCAGTGATCGCAGTTAGTACTGAAGGCGGTCGTGGGCTTGCAGAAATTAATCCAAAGGAAAATATAGTTTTTTATAAATATAAGTTTGGCAATCGCGAACAAACCATCAGCAATCGTATCGTTGTTTATTTGTTTTTCAAAAACAGATGAATTTCCATGTGATGTCAAATCGATGTCCGAAAGCGGAAATCCGCAAAAGTCTTAGATGGCATGAGCGAGTTGCTGGTATCATGCTTCTTGAAATCAAAAATTATCTTTGAATTTAAATGTTTAGAGATGGTGGTGCATTAGATGGCGCGCGTCATTATATCGAAGACAAGCTTTTCTACCGTTGAACACATCGGCCTCGAGTTCTCACTATTGCGTGATTTCTATCACGTGTTGTTGAAAGTCACGTGGCCACGATTCGTAGGGACTATCATTGCGGGTTATCTCAGCATCAATATATTGTTTGCGTGCGCCTATTTGATTTGTCCTAATTCAATTTCGAATGCTGAGCCAGGATCCTTTTTGCATGCATTTGCGTTTAGCGTGCAGACCATGGCAACGATTGGATACGGAGTATTTGCGCCAGCGACGGCAACTGCGCACGTAGTCGTTGTCATAGAATCGGTTGTCAGCCTGTTGTACACCGCTTTGTGCACGGGGCTGACCTTCGCGAAATTTGCTCGCCCCAATGCTCGGGTTGTGTTCTCTCGCAACATACTGTTGTCGAATTTTGAGGGAGTGCCCGCGTTGATCTTTCGCATGGCCAACGCTAGAACCAATCTGATCATCCAAGCAGGGGTGCGTGTCGTGGCCCTGAAGAATGTTGTGACGCAAGAAGGATACAACATGCGTCGGCAGTACGACCTCAAACTTGTGCGGGACAACTCGATGGCATTCGTATTGCCTTGGACGGTGATTCACAAGATAGACGAAGGCAGTCCTCTCTATGGCATGAATGACGATGACATGAAGAAGTGTGAGTTATCCCTGTTGGTCGCGCTTTCTGGCAATGACGACATTTTCTCCTCGCAGGTCCATGCATTTCACACATATGCGCTCTCAGCATTTAGGCACGCGAAACGTTTTGTTGATATGATGGAGCTTGAGAGCGGAACTACGCGGCGGGTGAACCACAAATTGATTCACGAGTACGTGGAAGAGTAGTTCACAACCGAGGCTGAAATGTTGATTGGAAACATTCTTCGAAAGCTTGATGTGTATCATCTCGTTCGCTATTGGCCGCCATTGGAATTGTTTTGGAAGCGATTTCACAAGCATGTCTATGATTCAATTGCAGATGAAAAACGAGTCTATTGTGAGTTTTTGGGCGGTCACAAGATTGGTCTTGCTTTTGATATCGGTGCGAACGTCGGCAACATAGTTGCCATATTTGATTCGATCAGCGAGCGCACCGTTGCTGTAGAGCCTGATGAACGCTGTTTTTCCATTCTCAAAATGCGGTACGGCAGTTCCCCAAAGATTATCTTGCGGAGGTCGGCAGTTGGAAGATCTTTGGGTACTGTCGAGTTCGGTGTCTTTGAGGCATCAAGCGTTTTCAATTCTGCAGCAACAAAATTCAAAGAAATGATGAAAGAACGCGGCATGCAGGCCCAGACGGTGACGGTTCCGTGCACCACGTTGGATGCGCTCATCGCTGAACACGGAATACCGAATTTCTTGAAGGTCGACGTTGAAGGCTTTGAAGTCGAAGTATTCGCGGGTTTGTCGCAACCGATTTCCTTTGTCATCTTTGAAGGAAATCTTCCTCAGTTTGTTGAGGAAACCTGCCAAGTAATCGACAAACTTCAGGCGCTTTCGCCGCACTATCGCTTCAACATGCAGCAGAATGCTGTAGATCAACCATCCTGGCTCCTAGAAAACTTTGTTTCAGCCAGTGAGTTGATGACCTATGTGCGAAGTGCAGAGACTGGCAGCTACAATATTTTTGCAAAATTGCCTTCTTAAGTGAATCTGATAATCCGCCCCAAAAGGCGCGCCCCAACGTTTCCGTTTGGGGCGCGCTTTTTTTGTCAACTGCAGAGGCTTAATTACTTGCGGTTGGTTTCTACCAAAACCATTTTGGATGACATGGTCATCTGCGCGCTTTGTGACTGCGTCTCGGACTTAACGAGGAGCATGTCGCCGTTGGCGAGCTTGGTTGACCACGACTTCACGGTGCTTTTCATGCCGTTTTGTTCAGTCTTGGTGATGAACCAAACTGTGTCGAACTTACCTGCTGGAACTTCAACGCCCGGTTCTTCACCCTTTTCAGAGGAGACGGCTTCGGCTGGCTTTTCACAGCCGGACATGAACTGCGTCTTGGTGATTTCCGAGTTGGATTTGAAAGCGTTTGCGCCGACTTTGCTTTCGGTTTCAATTTTTACAGATGTATCGTCTGCAGATAGGACGGTCATCTTCATTTCTGTGGATGATTTGCTTTCGGTCGCGCCAAACTTAGTGACCGTGTCGGTCTTGTATTTTGCGAATTTACCGACGACATTCATCTTAACGTAGTTGGCCCACTGTTGGTCACACGTAAGGGCTGCTGGTGCTTCTGTCTTTGTTTCTTCCTTCTTGGTTTCGCCATTGCCTTCGGCGTTTTGTGAGCCGGTGTTCCCTTGGCCTTCTTCTTCGCCTGCTGGCGGGGTGCTGCTGTTGTTCTTCTTGGCGGTTTGATCGTCACCGCAGTTGGACAGAAGAAATGCTGAAGTTGCGATAACAAGTAGACGACTAATCATTTGTAAAACTCCTAAGTGCGTTGTAATGAGGTGCGAACCATAGCCAAAAGCTGGCGCGACCATAATGGCAAAATGGTAAATATGCAAGATTACTGTTCTCAAAATGAGAATGCGCGGCATGTCAAAGGTCGGTGAGAATGAGCAATAAAGTCAGTATTTACCCGGTCAAAAATTACGCTGAACTAGTCGAGTCCGCATTTGGCAGTCTTGCTTTGCGCCGAAAGAGGAAGACTGAAGGGCGAGTAACGATACGTGAGGCGTGCGAAATGCTGGGACAGAAATCCACGGCGACCATGCATGCCATCATGAGCGGCCGGAGGCTAATGAGTCCCGCTGTGCAAAAGGCATTGGCCGAGCATCTTGGCTGGACGGCGCACGAATCGAAATTTGTGGCCGCGTGGGTGTCTTATGAACGCAAGCGTCGATCTGGTCGTGCAACTGAACGCGACAAAGAACGACTCGAAGCAACGAACATGGGCAAGACCAATCTCGAAACCATGTCGCCTGAGAGTTTTTCATTCATCGCGGATTGGTTTCACTTTCCGCTCAAATCACTTTTGTCTTTGCCTGATGCGCGCACCAGTTTGGAGTGGTTGGAGAAGAAGCTGCGCGGTCGCGTTAGCAGTCAACAGATCATGTTTGCTCTGCAAAACATGCAAACACTCGGATTGATATCGCGTGCCAAATCAGGATGGGCCGTGAACAAAGACGTCACGACTCCTCAAGATGTTCCCAGTGAAGGCGTTCGCCGTCACCACATTCAGATGATGGAACGCGCAATGGATGCCATTCGTGAAGACGAAATGTCCCAACGCGATATGTCGTCACTGACGTTTGCCATGGATCCTGAGCAGATGGAGGATGCCAAGCATGTATTGGAAGAATATCGTTTGGACTTTCTTCGCCGCTTCGAAAAGAAAGGAAAGACAGGCTGCGAAGTCATGCAACTAAACATTCAGTTTTTTCAGCACACAAAATAGAAAACTACTTGGGCGAGGTATTGAACGCTGCGGCCACCCTCCGATGATAGGCAGCGAGTTGCGGTGATTGGGCTTGTTCTGCGAGTTGGGCACATGCTTCGTGATATTCGGGCGTAGCACCCAACAGAATATTGCGATGAGACAGAGCCTGTAGATAGTTGTAGTCGTTGGCGGGGTTGGTCGACGTCATGCGAAACGTTATCGAGTCATCGCTTTGCTCAACAACGTCACTGATCTTCAAAGTCTCGCGTTGATGCGCGATGTGGGCATGGAGAATCGGCACAAGAGTCCCACGTGCCGAAAAGAGTTCAGTCGGCCATTCGTCACCCAATCGTTCTCGCAATTTATTTCTGATTGCTATCGCAGCAGCAACGTCGCCGTTGCCGATTTCAAAAACCATTTGATTATATTCGAGAGTGAGTTCCGTATTATAAAGTGACGGTCGTCCATACATCCTCAAATTGACAGGCTTGGCGTTGCTCTGACCGTCGATAATCCTGAGTCCCTCGTTCCACTGTTTTCTCCGCTCCGTCTGCGCCGCCGCGCTGAAATCCGTCGGATAGAAGGCGCCCGTTTCCACGCGCAGCGCACGCATGTAGGATGCAATGGTTGTCGGATCGGAAGGATTGGCTTTCACCGCGATGCGAGCATGTTCGAGGGCTTCACGCGATTGTCCGTTATCTAGCAATAGTTCGGCAAGGTGCCTCTGGCCTACGGAGAATGATTCGGGGCGAGGGTAGCGTTCGACCGCTGCACGAGTTGCTTCGATAGCCTCTGTGAGTCTGCCCGTCGAATTATTGACGTTGTACATTGATTCTGCATGGTCAAGATGGCCTTTGACCAGTCCGTAAAGTTCGTGCAGCGACGTTTCGAGAACAAATTCGCCTTCTCGCAACTTTGTCTTCTCGCGATTGACGTCGATATTGCGAAAACCCATCCTCTTGTACAGAACGCTGCGAATAGCATCGGTGTGTACATAAATGGTGGGCGATACCCAATTTTTGATGCCTGGGTTGCCACTTTGCCCAACTGCAAAACCACGCGACCCTACCATCGGCGCAAAAACCGTGTCCATCAGCCCGTACATGAGTTCGGTGGCGATGCGCACACGGTCGGTTCCTTCTTTGGTTACGAGGCGTCCGAATTCAATCTTCATCGGTTTGAAAAAGCTGCTATTCACTTTGAGCTGGTGATACTGCATCGGCAGTCGGTTGTCGCGGCTCTCTGGTTGTATGGTGTTGCTGCCCCAGCCAATGCCCATGAAGCGCCAAAATTCCTTTGGTTTGAATCCAAAGAACACCCGCATGACTCCTTCGATTTCGCCGGTCACGGGATTGCGATACTCGACAAAAACCGAGCGATCTTTCGGAAGTTCTTTGTCTTCGGCGATGAACTCGTTGAACGCCTTCTCATTGAACAGCTCGTATTTGCCGCTTTGCATCAACTGGCGATAGTAGTCGTGCACGTATGTTTCGGCCTCGATCACATTGGCGGAATTGTCGTTTTTCGTGCGTTCCAGCCGCGCGGGCATCGCTCCCGTAGAACCTATGGAGTACGCCGCAAATAGTGGGTCGCATCCTCCCGAAGCTGGGAAAAATACTTTGATGGATGCGAATCCACCTTGAGCGGCGCAAATGAACGTGGCGGCAGAAAATGCTGCAAGTCTTATGAATTGGGGAAGGAATCCATTCATTTCAGCCTAGAGTTTGGTGTATTCGTGTCGCCATTTTACTATGAAGAACGCAGACAGCTCCACGGGATTTCATCAATTTTGGCTAAACGAATGACCACCATCTCAGGGTCGGTGACACACAAGTTTGTTGGGTGCGCCCCTATTGCCAAAGAATGCTGATAGGTCGCTTGCTGGTCGCGGCTCATTCTACTAAACTTTATCTTACAATTTTAAGGATCTGAGGTTTTCCTTTGTATTTGATTAGTGTGACTGCCCTTAGCTTAGCGTTCCGTAGTCGCCTCAGTCGCTTCGTTTGCAGGCAGGCCGGTCTTCTTTTTCTTATCTCATTGCAATGCCTGTGTGGGCAATCCGCCACAGGCGCACCGTCCAAGACAAAGCCGTTAACCGAACCGACTGCATCACCAAGTTCCTCGCCGAAGGTGCAGGCTTCGGCTTCGCCAAGCGCTTCGCCAAGTCCGGTGGCGCAAAGTTTTTCGTCACCACCAACGAAAGAAGCGGCCGCGGCTCTACCAAGCAAAGCAACTCCTCCCAAACTATTGCTCGAGATAGAATACCCATCAGAAGACATCAAAGAAGTATTGCCTGCGCGTCCGTCATTTGTTTCGGGTCCGTTTTTGCAGAGTCCTGCCTCCATGTTGACAAAGGCCACGAAAGTTCGTTTGGGCTCCGGTAAGGCTTCGCTACGTCAATGGAAGAGGGCGTGTGAAAATCTGGCTAACTACTTGCAAACGGGAAAAGGTCTCTATGGTACTGGTGTTTTTGATCGAGTCGTGTGCCTCAAAAAGAATGAACCCGCGACGTCGTTGTGGCGATTGCGCGTAGGGTTACTTGAAAAGACCGTCGAATTTCAGCCAAATTTGCGCGGACAGGAGGCTATGGAATACAAAGCCGTTGGCTCCTTCCGCATTCCGCGAGCCAAACGCAGTTTGGATTTTTTGCTGGTAAACGAGTTTGCCATGCTGGTGGCATTTGGCATTGCCGATCAACTTCCGGCCGCTTATCTATGGAGTGCGCCTTCTGCTGCGTTGCCGTTGGTTTGGTTGCAGGGATCTTCCCTGCGTTTGAATCGTAATAGTCAGTTTCCGGCGCCCTATCAGGAGCTTGCAGTGGTTACGGCGAGCAAGTCGGCGAGTTTTGGACCAGTTCCGCTAGAAACGCTGAAACCACATGCGACAGTTAAGTTAAATGGCGAAAATTATCTTGCGAACGCTCCGCTTGCCGCAATTGCACCGCAATCTGATCCGAAGTTTCATGCTGTCAACCCAGCGGGACGCGGCGCTAGATCGTGGGAAATTGAAACAGCGGCGGTCGCCATGATGTTTGATCTCGCAAAATTCACCCTCGTTTCTTTGCTTTCCGGTGCCGCCTCGGATATCTGGGGCATTTTGGAAGAGACTACGGCTAACGGTTACGTTGCCTTTCGCATTGGCGTTCCCTTGGGGTCGACAGATGGCGCATTGAAGACCAGCAAAACATACGGTGTTCTTGTGATCGTAAAGGGCGGTCCGCTCGACGGATTACGATACACGGCTGACTTTATTCCCGCGTCCACTTTGGAGAATAGTCTCGGAACTGAAAAAATTGACTGGAGTCGGCATCTCGTTGGTTACTCATTTGACTATACTTGGCGCATCGTAACGTTTGATTTGACGCCGAAAATAGGCGCGTGGAATTTCGAATATTCAACTCCCTTGGAACTGCCTAAGAGTAAGCGCATCGTTAACACGGGCGTTAGCATAAGCCGAAGGTTGTCGTTGGGCGCAGAATTAGGCGCAGAGTATCGTCAAAAGACTCTAGCTTTGCGTGGATTTGCTGCGATCGATCGCGCACTGTCGCTTTCTGACGGCAGCGACGACTCGCTGGTGTCTTCTCGCCTTGGGCTTGACCTCTATTGGTCGGGAGCAAACAACTTCAAGATTGCCAAGGTGGATTTCAGTCCTACCTTTGTTTCATTCATCATGCGAGATGCCTTTACGCTCATCCAAGCAGTGGACGAATCCGCTGAGGCTTCCATTGCGGACGTAACTGTTGAGAGTCTCTACCTTGGGATTGGGGCCGCCCTAAAGTGGTAGGAAGTTGGGGGCGGCTTTTCTGAAACCTGCTCCGATATCATCGCACGCAGGCGTAACGAAGAGTTGCGCTTTTGATGACAGTCGAAAATTCTCCATCATGAAAAGTTACCTGCCAAGCCTGCGCAGCAACAGCAGAATAAGACGTTGCCGTCCAAAAATTGCCGGTCATATTTGTGGTGGTGATCCAATTCGTCATTCCCGCACTTCGAATTCCATGAATGTACGCATCCATGGTTTCCTTTTGGGTTGGCAGCCGCCAATCTTGGTGACCGCCATAGTCCAAATCATTGCATCCTTTCAAAGCACTGGCCCACGTTGTGGTGGTGTAAGCTTTGCCCCAAGTTAAGCCGTTGATTTTGTCTTTAAACATGCAGTGGCTGCTACCCGCGCACGCTTCTGCGGTATTGGTTGATGTGGAGTTGACCGAAACGTCTGCCCAAACATTGGCATCGTCAGCAGAACTGCCTTGCGTATCTACGCCGGTGCACAAGTTCTTTGTCGCCCAAGTGTCACCGGCAGAGTTCTGATCAGGAATAGCGGCGATTGCGGCGCCGCCGTTGTTATAGTCATCAATTGTTTCCCAGTAGTCGCGGACCGCATTGGCGGCAGGAAAAAATCGCACATCACTCCCGTTCGACGTAAGATCAATGGCGGCGCCACCTGAAGTCAACGAGACTTGAAACGTGTTAGTTGTTGCGCCCACCACATAATAGTCGGTAACAGCCGCGATCCCTGTGGGAACAGAAGACGCGGTTACTCTTACAAGCTGAGTATTGGTGAATCCATGCGAAGCACTAGTAATGGTATCGGTGCCGCTATTGACGGTCACATCCCTGGCGTGTCCGCCAGTGTCATACACGGCTAAATTCAAACCGTTGCGACAGTCCAGATTCAAATCTCCACTTCTGCCACCTACTGTTAGGCCACTTTTTATATTCCATGATTCTGCCGCAGAGACACTGCCGGTAAAATTTCCAGTTACACCAGCGATGGCCGTTCCGTTGCGCAAGTTGCTTGCCGAGGCAAGATCGGCATCACCTGCGCCCAATATCCGCTCTCCCGATGCGCTGAACCACTCAAAACTAGCGGCGGATCGCAATGACGTCACAAGATTGTCACCGGTCAAATCACTGACGTTGGCATCAGCGCCCGAAAGTAAGTTGCTGGCTGAGGGATAGGTACCTGTCACTCCCGATATGACCACGCCAGCGCGGATGTTGTTGGCAGCTAATTCTCCGATTTTGACAGCGACATAATTTCCACTGGCAAGGCAACCTTCCTCGGCATCGACAGAGCAAGCAGCGGGCGCCGCAGAAAATGTTCCGGTAACGCCGCCAAGCGTCACTTCTGACGAAATAGCAGCAGCATCAAGAGCCGACGCTGAGCCCGACTTAAACGAATCGTTCGTTACACAGTTTTTCTGACCGTCAGATGTGCAGGCGGCAACGGGGCAGGGTCGCGTCCCGAACTGAACCACGTTTTCAGCATTTCTAAACGCTTGCCCTTGGCAGACTTTCGTTGCAGGTCCGAGCCAAATGGGCAATTCTGCCTGAGCAGTAACTGGCCAGACAAGAACCCATGCGACCGCTAACGTTGAAACATGTCTCATTTTCAACCTCCACGTACGCAGGCGACGTGCCCGGTTGAATATTTTGTGAGGGAGGTCATGGCTCCGGTCTTCAAATACAGTCTGTATGCCGCGCCTGTGCCACTTGACTGCGAGCTCGAAGACCAAAAGGCGACATCCATTTGATCGCTATTTATCCAGTTAGTGCTATTGGCGCTGTGAATGCCATGAACATAGGCAGAAAGGAGTTCCTTTTGCGTAGGCAAGCGCCAATTCGAGCTGCCCGCAAAAGTTAAATTCTCACATAGGGATAACGCCGCATACCAGGTGACGGTAGTTGCCTGTGTTTCTGTCCATAACAAGCCAGAAATTTCGTCTTTGAACAAACAATGATTGGACGCTGAACACGGTTCAATCACCGAGGGATTGGCGGCCTGTACGGAAACATCTTGCCAATCGTTACTGTCATCAGCTGAGGAAGATTGGGAATCAACGCCACCACAAAGATTCGCTGCATTCCAAGCAGTCGAGCCAAGATTGGCGGTCGGGATGGCGGGTAAGGTGACATCATCAAGGGTGTCCCAAATGTCCGCGATGCCATCTGCGGGACGGTATACGGGACCGACAAATGTACCGTTGCTGGTAAACAACACCGCTGCGCCGTTCTGCGTCGTCGAAAGTTGAAACGTGTTGGTGGTCGCCGAGACCACATAATAGAAAGTATTTTCGGTCAAACCTGCCGGAGCTATCGTCGCATGAAAGGCAATGCGATCACCATTGGTAAGACCATGAGCGGTGACGGTGAACCAGTCGTTGGTGTGATCAACTGTGACATCTTGAGGCCATGCTAACATGTCGAAGGTGCCGATTTTGGTGCCGTTACGGCAGTTGGTTTTGAGAGATCCAGTAACGCCGCCGATGGTTGTACCCGCTCTAATGGAGACTGCATCAGAGCTTACGACACCATTGTATGTTCCGACTGACCCAAAAATCGTAACGCCCTCTTTAATGTTTGCGGCGTCACCCAAAGCTTCAAAACCAGCCCCTGAATGACGAGTTCCGTCAGCGGAAAACCATTCAAATGCCGTGGACGACTTGATCTTGGCATTGAACGTGGCGTTGTCCAAATCAGCAACGCTGCTTTCTGCGCCTGCTAGCGGGTAACTTGAAGACGGATAGGCACCCGTTACATTTCCGACGGTAAATCCTGTCTTAATGTTGCCCGCACTAAACAACGATGCGGTTGCAGACTTTACGGATGCAGTTGTAACGCAATTGCTCGATCCGCTTGCGTTGCAATCGGCTGGCCGCGCGACAGCGGCTCCGGTGACGCCCGCGATAGTTTTGCCGGTCACAATATTTTGCGAAGTCGCCAGACTCATATTAACCGCAAGGTATGACGATGTCGCACGGCAAGCTGTTCCACCATCTTCTGCGCAATCGCTCGCTGCAGTGGTACAGTCCATGGTCCCATCGACCACATCGCCCGCAGCATTGCGATAGCTCACTGTTGAGCACATTTGATCCGCTGTCCCAGAAAAAATGGGCAAACCATCACCGGCCGAATCAGAGATGATAGTCAAATTTTTGAGAACGGTGCTGCCCGTCGAAAATACGACACTCACCACTCCCGATCGCACGCGTGGCATCACAAACGTGCCGGACGAGGAAGAGGTCAGAGTTAAGCCTACCACTGTGCCCTCGACGGTGACGGTACTGGTAGAAGACAGGTTCTCGCCGGTAAATTTGACGATCTCATCTGGCTTCGCCGAATTGGGTAAATACCATTTTTGCGACGACGGGTCAGTCCACGCTTCGCTCGATACGTGCGTATCAAAGCTCGATGCGCGGACGCTGGTGGCGCATTCGTATCCGTGTATCAGCTCAGACTCTCCGCAACTTACTTGTGAATCGGGTGACTGCTGCCACTTGTTATCTTGTGCGGTGCGCATGCTGATATTGATATTTTCTGGTGTAAAATTACTTTGAAACGCATCTTTAAGGCGGTCGCGGCTTACAAAAAAGCCCACCTTGATGTCATTGCGCATGATTTCCTGCGGCATGACTGCGTCCAAAGCGTCCAAAACTTCGTAATTGCTGGACGAGATGACTAACGCATCAGCGTCCCTAGATTCGGGTTCGAGCGGTATCAGCGAAACGGGTTTTAGTTGCACGCGAAATGGTTCATCAAACGTGTTGGCAGGAATATCAATCCATCCAAATGTATTCGGTACTCGTTGTGGAATTTTAGGGTCGAGCAGAATTTTGTCAAAATCGTCAGTGTCGTAGGCGGCGACATCCTTTTCATTGAAGGATACCGAGCTGCTTACTTTGCTGCGGCATCCGACGCTTGGCAGGGCCAAAAGACCAAGCGCAGCGGATAGTACGAGCAATTTGCTTTGTTTGCGCATGCCTATGTTCCCAAAAAATCTTCATCTGCTATGGCTCCTTCGGCAATAACGCCTGTGGTCTTGAGGATTTGTGCTTTCGGCGTGGATTTGAAACATGCGAGATGCGCTGCACTTGGCGTTTTTGCTAATAATGCTGGCACCTTGCGTTTTTTTGGGGCGGCGACGGGTTATTCTGAACTGTTACCAAAAGGGCAAAGCATCGGTGCAGAGGTTGCGCCAAGTTATTGGAATTACTATCAATGATATAATAATATTGATCAATGATCAGTAAATAGATATAAATTGATCACTTGGAAATCAAAGGTATTTCAATCACAAACTCGAAAGGAATTATTTATGAAACGTTCGATGATCATCATAGTGCTCGCCAGTCTTTTGTCGCCCGCGCAGGTGTTTGCTAAAGGCCAATCCGGTTTAGAAGAATTATGTTCCTCTTTTGCTGGAGAATGGACCGGAACTTGTGTCGAGAAAAACAACGGCCAAAAAGAAACGGTTGAAAATCAAACCATGTCCGTCGCGCAAGAAGAGTGCCGTCAGGTCAATATTGATCACGGAACTGGTATCTACGTCATTGGTGGAGTGACCGAGCACACGGTAACGACCGCGCAAGAGTGGAACTCCATGGTTGTATCGGCCAATTGGACCGATGCGAACACCGTTCTCAAAGGCAAAATTAACTACACCAGTCGCAGCTTGGGCAACGGTCCGATCATCTCGACCAATACCAGCGCAAGCTTCTCGATGAAGTTGAATGGGCAAGGCCAGCTGATCGCCCATTCAGACGGTGTGACGGAAGTGTTGGCGCCATGGAATAACGAAGCGCAAACTTCAAAGTACAGCTCGCACTGCACATATTCCAAAAAGTAACCGCCAAGTTACTTTGCCGAGCGAATGTACGTCTCGATCATGCTCCAAGTCATGTCGGTGATGTTGTTCAGCTCGGTCTCGTTTTTGGGACTTTGCACGACTAGCTTCATGCAAAGTCCCGTCAGCAAGCTGTGAATCAATTCTGCGACTTGCCTGATCTGCGACAACTCCTTGAGTTCTTTCTCAGCCACCGCCATGACGAGCCAGTGATAGATTTTTTCGATACCTTGTGCTGTCGTCGCACGGTACTGCTGGTCCAATTCATCTGGCCCCATGGAATGAATAAATCCTGCAGTCAATACTTTGACGTGGCTGGGATGACGAAAAGCCCACATCAGGGTACCGGCGATGTACGTTTGCAAGAGTCCTAATCCTGAGTGGCTGCGTTTATTCTTGGCAAGCGTCTGCGAAACAATCTGCTCGGCCTCAGTCATGGTGTAGGCTTGTGCACCCGCATAAAGTTCGAGGTGGGTTGGAAAATAGTAGAACACCGCCGACGACGGGATCTTCAGTTTCTTCGCGATGTTTCGCGCCGTAAGAGCGATCATGCCTTCTTGGTCGATGAGTTCGACGGCGCATTTCAAGATTTTGGTCCGACGGTCCATCTTAGGTGACGACTTTTTCATGACTTGCTCCGATAGCAACGCAAAACGAATGAAATCGTGTTCAATAAAATATTATTGATCATTGATCAAGGAGGCAAGGGTCAATTGAATGTGGGAAGAAGTAAGCTCGCGAAAGGAGCTTACTTGAACAACGAAATAAACTTGATATCCCAAACAGGATCACGCATCGGCTCTTGCTGAACCCATAGCGCAGCGGGGAATTCTCCGATCTTGCTTACTTCGATAACGCACGTGTCCTGAAACGTGCACAGCTCACGGCTTTGCCCACCAAGATAGGCTCCGACTGTTACTTTCGCGTGCAGCAAGTTGGAGAAAGTGATTTTTGTCGTTTGCTCGGAGATTATTGCGTGGTCGGGGAGTTTGAAGCGCTCGTGGCCATTGGGTTCCAAACCGCCCGCGGGCACGATGCGGATGATCGGAGAGACGTCGGTCTTGTCTGTGGCAAAGTTGAAACCCATGCTGGCGAGGGCGTGCAAGAACTCAACGCCTTCCATGTCTTTCCATTCGTGGGAATGGAGGTACCAGTTCAACTCGCGTACCGTGTTTGCGTGCTTGGCATGGGACCACAGCCATTCGTGGATGAGCAGAAATGAAAGTTGATCGGGACGTTTTTCGATAAGCTTCATCGCTTCGGCGTCGAAGTAAAACGTTGTGCGGTTGCGGCCAGTTTCTTTTTCACGTGCGACGAGCTGACGTAACTGGATCACCTTCTTACCTTCGGCTTCTCGGATACACGAATCAGGTAGGGATGCGATGAGTCGTTCTCGTTCAGCGAGTTCTTCATCGCTGATATTCAAAAGTTTGAGTTTGGAGGGTTTCCACTGATGAAATGCATGTGGCTTTGCGTAACCACCCAGTTGTGCAACGGCGTCGTTCAAGAAATGCGACAAGTCATCGGCCAAAGCTTGATTCTTTTCGCGGATGGCCATCGAAAGGTCGCTAACCGTTTCAAACGGTAAAACGAGATTGGGGTTGGAGGTGGTGGTCAACGCGGCAGCAAAATCTAGGACGGCGCTCGTATGCCCTGCGAATTCTGCAGAATCGCACACAATCAGGTCGCCACCATTGCGAACCATATCACCAGCAAAACTTGGTTGAGAGATGATCAAAAAAGCGAGTGCAGCGAACAAACGAATCAAGTTCCATCCCCTGATGATTCAGCCATAAAAAAATTAGAATTCTGGCCTTTGCCGACGCGGAGGTAACATTTGCCCCAGAGGGAGTCAAACGCCAAGTTCTGAATCCCCCGCACAACCATTTTTGTTCTCAAAATGGGTACACAATCTGAGCTTTTGCGATGCTCTCGATCTTGTTTGGTTTTCCGAAATGAGCCAGCCTGCAGTCATTAAAAAACACTTGGAGGAGTTCATGTTTAGCAAAATGGTGCTGAGTTCATTGATGTTTTTGACATTGGGCTGTGGTTCAGAACAGGTGGTACATTCGTCGCTGGCTGATGACAGTATTGATACCACGGGGGAGAGGTACGCCAAAGGAAGCGACCGAAGCGTGATCGTGCCCCACAACCTGAACAATCAGATGTTTTTCGAATACGGCAATGATCTTTGGAGCGGCTACGCTTCGTTTACGGCTTCATGTATCTGCGAACCAGGTTACGATCAAGTCGTGGTACAAGACGGCCGCGGAGATAAGTGGACTTTGACATCTTCGCAGCAAGTGTTTTCGCGCATCAAGATGCCGGTGCATTTTCTGGGCAAAAGCGATGGCGGCCACACGAGTCAGCTCATGCTCCGCAATATTGAATTTTTTCTGCATTCGACAGAAGCGGTTGATCCCTTTGAAGTTGTGGGCATGACAACAGCCAACGTTAGATTGCGCACGTGGGGCGACAGCATTTCCGGTGTAAAAGTTACGATCAATATCTCGGCGTCTTTCTTCGAAAATTTCTCGAATGGATCCGAATGTTCTCGCATCGTGTTTGCTGACGCAAAAGGGGAGCACATCCTTGATAACGATCATCGTCAACTTGCAAACCTGACATTGACGGCTCCATTCTTCGTCGAAAGCCGCCCGTCATGCATCGCGTCGCGGGCAAGTATTCCTGAGAGAACGAACATGGATTACTTCGTGCGAGTTGATCGTATTTTGGTTGGTGATCCGATCTAACGGGTCTGAATGGGTGAACTTTGCGTCCATTGCGGTAAACTGAAGATTTGATTTAACCGCAGAGGACGCAGAGGACGCGGTGGGCGCAGAGGACGCAGATGACGCAGAGGACGCAGAGGACGCGGGCGCAAAGCTGGTATCTTTTCCTTGTGGCCCTTCGCGTTCTTCGCGCCTTCGCGGTGGAAAAATTCGTTGCTTGGATAAAACACAAATCTTCCGCAATTCTTCAATGTTCAAACACGATCCCTTCAAAAAATCTAAAAATCTCTCTCATTCATCCGAATGAACGAGACGTACACGTACCATTGGGGGGCACATGACTCAGGCAGTTGAAACGGAAAACAACACGCACGCGATTTTGACTCATCTCACGTGGGTCGGTGCCGTAACTCTTATGGGACTTTGGGTTCCGATCAGAGCGCTCTATTTCGACGCAACCCACTTTGCGGACTTTGCCGTCGAAATGGCCTGCATCGCGTTGTATGCACCGACATTCCTCCGTCGTTGGAAGAACTACACCAAGACGCACGGGGATGATGGTGAAGATAAATTGACTCAAGCGGAATCACATCTGGCTACGGCTGTTGATTTGTTGATTGCGTTCCCGTGGATGACGTTCCTTGGTGTTTTTGGGGCGGAGCCATCTACGGCATTCTTGCTCGTCAAATTGTTGTCGTTGCCACAGATATTTCGCATCCGCGCAGCACTCGATCTTGTTGGTAACTTGCATCCGGTCTTGAGTCGACTCGTGCCGTTGGCATTCGTCGTGCCGATGATCGTCCACTTAGTTGCTTGCGGTTGGGTTGCTCTCGGCAGTGGTACCGCCGGACCAAGTGACGACAAAATATTCGAATACGGACGTGCTCTCTACTGGGCGATCACAACGCTCGCCACTGTCGGCTACGGTGACATCTCTGCCAAGACTCTCCCCCAGATGTTCTTTGCATCCGTGACCATGGTTGTCGGTGTAGGTTTCTTCGGTTTTGTTCTCAGTAACGTCGCCAGTCTTTTGGCGCGTCTCGATGCCGCTCGCGAAAGTTATCTGAGCGTTCTCGATAACGTCGAATCATTCATGCGTACCAACCGAGTACCGACTAACACGCGAACTAAGGTGCGTTCGTATTTCAATTACCTCTGGGAGTCACGTGGTGGTCTCGATCATGGAAATGTTTTGGAACTTTTACCGACCAACTTGCGTTCGGAAATTTCTCTGTTCCTCAACGCCGGCATCCTCAAGAAAGTTCCGCTGCTAAAAGACGCCGGCCAAGACGTCTGGTCTGATATCGTGCTCGAACTCGCACCGCGCGTGGCGGTTCCGGGAGAAAAAATCTTCCATGTCGGCGAAGCCGGTGATGCGATGTACTTCGTTCACCAAGGTCACGTCGAAATTAAATCCATCGAAGGCAAGACACTGGTAACTCTTTCGGAAGGTTCATTCTTTGGTGAGATGGCTCTCGTTACCAACAGCCCGCGTAGTGCAACGGCGCTTTCGACGACTTACACGGATTTGTTCGTGTTGAGTCGTGAAGGTTTTGAAAAAGTTAAGAATCGTTATCCGTCGTTTGCGCAGCAGATTCAGAAGCATGTGGATGCGATCAAGGCGCAGCAGGCGGTGAAGAAAGTGGGATAGTTAATATTCTAAAAGTATTGGGCATCGTGCGTCCTAGTGATCCCAAATAGGCAGATGCTCATTAAACTGGGAAGTCTTGTTGAGGGAGTTCATTAATGATGTCAAAAGCATTAAGGGTCAGACCGTCTATTATGACACTTACGTTTTGGGTTCTATTTTCGCTCGTAAGTGGTTGCGAACCGCAGCCTGCTGACGAAGCAAGCGTAACATCATCAGAAGCAGGTAGTGGTAGCGGGTCTGGCAAAGCCGCAAGCCAATCTTTTGATTCTCAAGCATCGTTTCCTCCGTGCGACGCAACTTTTGAGGGCAGCATTGTTTTTTCCAAGGCAGACAAAAAGTTTTTCGTCTGTGAAGCGGGCGAGTATTTGAGCTCCTCTGAATCAGAACGCGACACCGAGAGTAATGTATCCGGCTCCAAATTGACGGCCAACTGCACAGGCGCACTCGATGAGATCCCAGATCCGAGTGGCGTAAATGGGCAGCTGGTGCTTGAGTTACCAAGTGAAGCTGCTGATATTGATCCTTGCTCACTTGAAGGTTATGTGGTGGGTAATCAGCAAAATTTAAAACTGCAAATGACTAAGAGCGGAGAGTATTTTGTTAATGATGTGCCGCCGGGAGAACAAGATTTGATCGTTACGGCAGGAGCACTGCAAATTGAATCGACAAGCGGGGCGTCTTTGAAATTGGTGAGCGGTTCGCCGAGCAACGGTATCCGCATGAATGATTTGCGCTCAACATCGGGTCTGAGAAATAGTGTTGGCGAAGTAGTTTTGCCAAAGCTTTCTGAAATTTCGGGTACCGCGCGGCTGAACTCTAGTAGTGTCACGGATCATGCAGGTATCACCGTCTATATTCCCGGCACCGGTTACAGCGCTTTTACAGCGCCTGATGGCTCATACACCATCGCAAATGTACCTGCAGGCGCACATTCCTTGTTTTTCGAAAAGGACGGGTTTTCGCGTGGACAGATTGAAGGATTTGTCATTGGCGGCGGAGAAGAGGCTGAAGCGCCGACAGTTAATCTCTATCTAGACGCGGGTATAAGTGGCAGTTTTTCAGTGGTCAACTCGGTTGTGCTTAATAGTAAGACTGTAGTCCTAGATGACACTGCGAACTTATTGATGGCTCCATCTAATGGCGCCGTTCTCATGCTTATAGGCGATGGACGACAGGCGGCATCATGGCAGTCGGTGCGCACAAACTTTTCGTGGGACTATGTACCTGACTATTTTTTGCAGCCGAACCAATGGGGTTATACGCCGCCGCAGGTGGATTCTCCGGCAGAAGCGTCAATCAAGGCGAAGTTTGCAAATGCCAACGGACTTGAGTCAGACGTTATTTCGAAAACCGTGTATGTAGACTTCTTTTCAAATGGCACGACTCGATTTACTCCGCAGTTCACAACGGCTCTGCTGTCTTCGCCCAAGCGAATTGAAGTGACTGGGATTCAAACGCCTGTGCAGGCCGAACAAAGTGCCGTGATTCATCAGAAACCCTCTGTGTGGAATCCAACAATCACATTTGGCGCACCAGCTTCCAGCAAGACTATTTTGCTCACTGACAAAATAGAAAACTGTGGTGATCACAAGATCAATGTTCAATTCAGAGGATATGGCGGCAAAGTATATTCGCCCTTATCGGACTCCATTCTGTCTGGCTACAATTCATTCGCGCAGGCAGTGACCAATTCCTGCCACACTGCGGTGCCAAGCACTTCAGCTATGACCATCACTGGTATCGGCGAGTCTGGTTTTGATGAAAAATGGTACGGAATCTGGACCGGATCTGAGGTGGTGGTTTGGGGTTGGAATTCGAGCAATACGTTTTCGGGAGCATATTACAGTCCCGCAACATCAACGTGGTCCAGCGCAATGTCTTCGACCAACGCACCTGCCAAACGAGTGGGTGCGCAGACCATTGCGGTCGGCGGCAAGGTCGTGTTTTGGAGCGGTTCTGATGGATCCAACGAGACGCATCATTTTAACGTTTACGATCCAGCAACAAACTCTTGGAGTAGCGATTCGGGAGCAAATGCGCCTACGTTTTCTGGCATCGAAACATGGCGGCGTCGAATGTTTGCGGTAAATGGCAAACTCCACTTCGTGTACGGCAAGGCTTTGACATCGACGCAGCTGCAAGCATGCGACACCGAAGATCCGGACTCGCTTGTGCAAACGGGATCAGAATGTGATCCGCTAAACGATGGCAATGAATCCAATAACCCAGATGTTAGTTCTAGCTATGAACAAGCGATGCAGTATGTAAGCTATGATCCTGCGTCCCATAGCTGGAGCAATCCGGTCGTTCTACCTCGTTACAGTGTAATGAATCGATCTAACTTTCATTTGATTGGTTACGCGAGTGGTACAGATTCCATTTTGCTAATGGTAGCTGGGGGAACGGACTCCGGTTCGACCGCGACGGTGGAAAAACTGCAAGTATCAAGCACGGGTGTTGTTACAGTTTTAGCTCGAGCGGCAAATTACCCGCAGGTGACACAGTTCGGCAGCATTGCTAACGATGCGGTTTTTTCTGAAGCGGGGACGATTTCGATGATGAGTTTGTGGAGCGGAAGCGACGGATTCAAAGTTTACAACTACAATACTTCCGCAGATACATGGTCTGAGCAAACCATACCTCAGTCTGTGTCGCTCGCCTCGGGTGGTAGCCTGAACGTTCAGTTTCAAAATTGGCGGCCGCAATCGATTTTTAAATCCGGCAACACGATGGCAACAATGGATTACAGTGCAGGTTCGCTTACGTTAATCAAATTGTCAAACTCGTCTGCTCCGGCGGCAGTAGTCGGAGGCAGGTTCAGCTCTGCTGATCGTTTTGGAGGCGGCTATGGAGGTACAACTCCGGCGGTGCGAGTTGCCATCCCTGGACAAGGAATTTTCATCTGGGCCGGGAAATATTCGGTATATGGTTCCAGTGGTACAACAAATTTCACTCCCACGGACGGTGCCATTGTGAAGACGTCGTTTGCGGATGAGTTTGCAAATTAAAAGGCACCGAATGTGTCCCGTTAGTTCAGTAGTTTCTCGGTTGTGTTCATCGTTGTGATCTGGCTACATCGAGCTGTTTTGAATTGTTCCGTAACCCTTTAATAAATTGACAAATTTCCCAACTTTTTATACAAGTTGGGGATCTCTCCGGAGGTCCCCATCATGGATAAAAAGATGCCCTACGAATTCTCAGAAGGTCTATCGTACGACGACGTGCTTTTGCGGCCGCGGTTCTCCGAAGTGCTGCCAAAAGATGTTGATTTGACGACCAAATTCAGTCGTGACTTAAAATTAAGCATCCCATTCGCCTCGTCAGCAATGGACACGGTGACCGAAGCTCGGACAGCGATCGCCATGGCCCAGAACGGCGGCCTCGGCATCATCCACAAAAATTTCAATATTGAGGGTCAGGCCGGCGAGGTCAAAAAGGTCAAGACATCCGAATCTGGCATGATCACCAATCCCATCACCGTTACGTCAAATATGACGGTCGGCGAGATCATCGGCATCATGGAAGCCAAGAATTTTTCGGGCTTGCCGGTTGTTGATAACGGCAAGTTGGTCGGCATTGTCACCGGTCGTGACATCCGTTTCGAAACCAACATGGCTCGTCCCATCATAGAAGTGATGACAGCGAAAGTTGTGACGGCTCCCGTCGGTACCACGCACGACGAAGCCGTGCAGATCTTGCACAAACATCGCATCGAAAAACTTCCCGTTGTCCAAGGTGAAAAACTCGTCGGTCTCTATACGATCCGCGATATCGAAAACGCGCGTCGCTTCCCACACGCCGCCAAAGACAAATCGGGTCGCCTGTACGTTGGTGCGGCGATCGGTGCGGGTGGTGATTTTCTCGAACGTGCAGAGGCATTGCTATCTGCGGGCGTTGATGTCCTCGTCGTTGACACGGCGCATGGACACAGTGCGGGTGTGATTGGCGCGATTAAAGAAGTGAGCAAGTTTAAGAAGCGTTTTGGTTTCCAGTTGGTCGGCGGCAATGTCGCTACCGCTGAAGCCACCGAAGCGTTGATCGAAGCAGGTGTCGATTCCGTTAAAGTTGGCATCGGACCCGGAAGTATTTGTACGACACGTATCGTCGCTGGTATTGGCGTGCCGCAGCTTTCCGCTGTCTTGGGATGTGCGAAGGCTGGTGCGAAAAAAGGCGTGCCCGTAATCGCCGATGGTGGCATCAAGTATTCAGGCGACGCCGTCAAGGCATTGGCAGCGGGCGCGGGAAGCGTGATGATCGGCGGACTCTTCGCCGGTACTGAAGAAGCTCCCGGCGAATTGATCTTGTATCAAGGAAAGACCTACAAATCCTATCGCGGCATGGGCAGCCTTGGCGCTATGCAAAAGGGCTCGCGTGATCGTTACTTCCAAGGTGACGTCGAAGACAACGGCAAGCTCGTACCTGAAGGCATCGAAGGACGCGTCGCTTACAAAGGCCCACTCGCACAGACCTTGTTCCAACTGGTCGGCGGCATCCGCGCAGGCATGGGATATGTTGGCGCCAAGAGTTTGACCGAACTTTCTTCGCAAGCAGATTTCATCCGCATCACCAGTGCCGGTCTTCGCGAAAGCCACGTGCACGATGTTTACATCACGCGCGAATCTCCTAACTACAAGATGGAGCCCTAACGATTATGCAAACCGGGTTGGCAGGTCGTCCGCACAGTGATGGCATTTTGATTTTGGATTACGGCTCGCAGTACACGTTGCTGATCGCGCGACGTTTGCGCGAGCTGAGTGTTTATGCCGAAATCATCGACGGGCGCACGGCGAAAAAGCCAGACGGTTTCAAAGCCAAAGGCATCATCCTTTCGGGCGGGCCTGATTCGGTTTACGAAGAAGGTTCACGCCGCATGCCTGAATGGGTCGTGAAAGAAGGCGTTCCTGTTCTTGGTATCTGTTATGGCATGCAGCTGATGACCGAACTCTTTGGTGGTTCGGTTCGCGCTGCCAAAGGCCGCGAGTATGGCAAAGCGACGATTCATGTTGAGCCGCGCGGTCACGGACCGTGGGCAGAAAAAATTTACGCAGGTACCCATCCGACGCAGGTTGTTTGGATGAGTCACGGCGATGATCTCGCCAAGTGTCCCGATTCATGTGCCATCATAGCAAAGAGTACCGACGGCGTTGCTGCTGCCATCGCCCATACAGAAAAACCGTGGATTGGTTTGCAGTACCATCCAGAGGTGATGCACTCGGAATTTGGTGCGCGGCTTTTGCAAAACTTCGCAGTCAGTATTTGTGCTGTTTCCAACGATTGGAAGCCCGCTGCCATGATCGAAGGCATTGCGGCAGAGGTAAAAGCTACGGTCGGTAATGGCAAGGTTTTGATGGCGGTGTCTGGCGGCGTCGATTCGACCGTTGCTGCTGTGTTGCTCAGTAAGATCCTCGGACCGACCAACGTTGTGCCGGTATTCGTCGATACCGGATTGCTCCGCAAGGGCGAGCGCGATCTGGTGAAGGACTCACTGATCAAGTTAGGACTGAACAACCTCGTCGTCCTTGATCGTGGCGAAGCGTTTTTGTCCGAACTCAAAGGATTTGAAGATCCCGAAGCCAAACGCAAAAAAATCGGCGCTGGTTTTGTACGCGAGTTTGAAGCGTTCGCGCATTCGCGCAACGATTTCACTCATCTTGGACAAGGGACCTTGTACCCTGACGTGATTGAATCCGCGGGACATGGTGCTGGTGCAAAAGTCATCAAGACGCATCATAACGTCGGCGGCCTCCCCGAAAAACTGAAATTGAAGCTCGTTGAGCCGTTCCGTTTTCTCTTCAAAGACGAAGTCCGAGCGATTGGTCGCGAGTTAGGACTTGCGTCGGATGTTGTGGATCGGCACCCGTTCCCCGGACCAGGATTGGCCGTGCGTCTCCCTGGAGAAATCACGGCCGAACGTGTACGCATCTTGCAAGAGGCGGACGCTATCTACATCGAAGAGCTTCGCAAGTCAGGTTATTACGACAAAGTTTGGCAGGCGTTTGCCGTGCTGTTACCCGTGCGCACCGTTGGTGTGATGGGTGATAATCGCAGCTACCAGTGGGCGCTTTCTTTGCGCGCCGTCACCGGAAGTGATGCGATGACCGCCGGCGTTGGTGACTTGCCGATTTCTTTTCTATCCCAAGTGGCGGATCGCATCGTGCGCAAAGTTCCCGGCATCAACCGTGTGCTTTACGATGTGACAACCAAGCCACCTGCAACCATTGAGTGGGAATAAATGACGGACAAAAAAATTAGCGACATCGTGCACCTGCACGTGCACTCCGAATATTCTTTGACCGATGGCGCTATCCTGACCAAGGATCTGACCAAGCTCGCGTCCAAGCGAGGACAAAGCGCGGTCGCGCTCACTGACCATGGAAACATGTTTGGTGCGGTTGAGTTCTATTCCTATGCCAAAGACAACAACGTCAAAGCCATCATCGGTGTCGAAGTCTATTGCGAAGGTTTTCAATCATCCTATGACTCATTGGTGGACGCGAAAGTCGCTGGCGTTGAGGCGCGCGCGTTTCACTTGGTCTTGCTGGCAAAAGATATTGAGGGTTATCACAACCTCGCGCGTGTCGTGAGCCACGGCTGGTTCAACGTCAACGAAGCGGGCGTGCCAATCGTCAAGGCCGAGCATCTGAAAAAATTTGGCAAAGGCATCGTCGCGCTGTCAGCTTGCATGATGGGCGAGTTTGGTATGTTGGTCGAAGCGGTGCGCAAGCACGAATCGTTCGGAAATTTTGCCGCCCCTGCATTGATGCAATCACCGCAGTGGCAAGCTTTGGAAAAATTCGTTACCGAAGTTAAGGGAATCTACGGTGACGCGGGTTTCTACGTTGAACTCATCGATAATAATCTGCCCGGCACAGAGGCGTATCTCGATGCGCTGGTGGCGGTAGCTCGTCATTTTGCATTGCCCATTGTCGCAACTGCCGACGCCCATTATTTGGATGCGGAAGATGCCGAATCACATGCGGCATTGACCGCAATCAAAAACGACCTGAAATTGCGCGACATTCGTGACCGCATGAAGAATGCGCGATTTCATCTTTTGTCGGATGAAGAGTTTCTCGAAGTTTACAAGAAGTGGCCGGACGCGATCGCTAACACCAAAGTGATCGCCGACCAGTGCAACGTGAAACTCACGTTCGGCAAGTATCACCTGCCGACGTTCGACCTAGGCACGGGCGAGTCGTCCGACGAAACTCTGCGTCGTCTGTCGCGCGAGGGCCTAGATGCACGCATGCCCAAGATTCAACTTTGGTATGGCAGTAAGTGGTCTCCGGAGAAAGAACAAGAATACCTCGCACGACTCGAGTTTGAACTCGACGTCATCATTAAAATGGGATTCCCCGGTTACTTTCTGATCGTTCAGGACTTCATCAATTGGGCGAAAGAACACGATATCCCAGTAGGCCCCGGTCGTGGATCCGGTGCTGGGTCACTTGTCGCGTATGCGTTGCGTATTACCGATCTGGATCCATTGCCGTTCAATTTGATTTTCGAACGTTTCTTGAATCCTGAACGTGTTTCCATGCCTGACTTTGACGTCGACTTTTGCCAAGACCGTCGCGACGAAGTTATCAAGTACGTCACGGAAAGATACGGTGCGGCAAACGTGGCTCAGATTACTACCTTCGGAAAGATGAAGGCAAAAGCGGCCATCAAAGACGTGGGCCGTGTATTGGAAATGGGCTACGGCAAAGTTGACCGCATTTCCAAGCTGATTCCGAAAGCGTTGGACATCACGCTGGCAAAAGCGCTTGATGAAGAACCACGGATCATGGAAGAAGCCCGCAAAGATCCGATGATCGAGGACATGATCAACCTCGCCATGGAAGTTGAAGGCATGAGCCGCCACACCTCCGTTCACGCAGCGGGAATCGTTATCGCTGATGGTGGTATGGAAAACCTCGTACCAGTTTACCGCGATGCCAATGGCTCGTTGATCACCCAGTATGAAATGAAAAATGCCGAAAAGGTCGGCTTGGTAAAATTCGACTTCCTCGGTCTTAAAACTTTGACCGTCATTCAAAATGCCGTCAAAAAAATCCGCGCCCGCAAAGACCCCAAATTTGAAATCGCCGATATCCCGCTCTATGACAAAGAAGTTTACGATCTGATATCTACTGGTCAAGCCATCGGCGTGTTTCAGCTAGAAACCACGGGCATGCGGCAACTACTGCCAAAGCTACAACCGAGTACCTTCGAAGATATCATTGCTCTTGTTGCTCTGTTCCGTCCCGGTCCTCTCGGAGCGGGCATGGTTGACGACTTCATCGATCGTAAACACGGTCGCAAAAACGTCGAATACATTTTGCCGCAATTAGAACCGATCCTGAAAGAAACCTACGGGACCATCGTTTACCAAGAACAGGTTCAGAAAATCGCCGCGATCCTTGCATCGTACAGTCTTGGTGAAGCCGACTTGCTTCGTCGCGCGATGGGTAAGAAGAAGCCGGAAGAAATGGCCAAGCAGAAGGAGCGCTTCGTATCAGGTTGCGTGAACAACAAGATTGATCCGAAGATCGCCTCTGATTTGTTTGACATGATGGCCATGTTCGCCGAGTACGGTTTTAACAAATCGCACTCGGCCGCATACGGCTTGGTGAGTTACCAGACGGCTTATCTGAAGACACACTTTCCTGCGGAATTTATGTCGGCGATCATGACGTGCGACTTGGATGATACGGATAAGATCGTTCGTTACGTGCAAGATTGTCGGGCGATGAAGATGAAGGTGACACCACCCAACATCAATACAAGTACGGCGGAGTTTGAAGTCGTGGATGATCGCACGATAAGCTTTGGTTTGGGTGCGATCAAAGGCCTAGGACTCGCGGCGTGCGAACCTATTTTGAAAGCTCGAGCCACGGGAGGTGTGTTCAAAGGCCTCACGGACCTTGCGCGTCGCGTGAATCTGCAAGCTGTGGGCAAGAAAACCGTTGAAGTACTCATCAATGCTGGTGCGATGGACTGCTTTGGCCAACCGCGCGCGGAGCTGCGCTTGTTGCTCGCAGATCTTGTAAAGTTCAGTGAGAACATCCATTCGTCGAAGAGCCAAGGCATTGTGTCATTGTTTGACGATGACTCATCGATTTCCGAAGAAGTAGATCAGGTCGCATTGCCTGATGTTCAACAGTTGATGGCAAAGGTGTCACCTGCAGATATCGTGCCTAACCAAGATCTGCAATACGAGCGTACGTTGCTTGGTACATTCTTGTCAGGCCATCCGCTTGATTTGTTTCAGGCAGATATCAAGGCATTCAGCAAAGCGAAACTCATCGACCTGCCGAATCTAATGGATAAGGGATCAATCCCCGTCGTCTGTTACTACACGGGGTTTATCGAGAAGATGACCAAAACAGAACGCAAGATGTGGGTGCTCAAGCTCGAAGACAACTCAGGTGAAGCATCGCCGGCGATGTTTGAAGACAAGGATACGGGCGCACCTCCTGTGCTACCACCGCTGGACCAACCTGTGGTCGTGGTGTTCAAAGTTGGTAAGGGGTTTAACGGCGGCATCCGCATGAAGGTTGAGAATATTTGCTCGCTTGAAGAATGGCGCAGCACACGTTTGAAGTCGCTTGAGATCACCATCGCCGCACCAGTTGAGACGGACAAGGTTGCGCTCAAAGACTTTTCGGTGAATTTGCGGCGCTTACAATCGGGGATATCTCACTTTTCGGGCAAGGTCCCGGTGAAATTAATGGTTCAGCAAAAGCAGGGCGTGGTGGAAGTAGGTGCGGCCTCACTTAAAGTCCGCGTCTGCAACGAGTTGTTGCAAATATTGAAAAACGAACGCGCCGTTTGTCCAAATTTCAAATTTCAAACTGTGTCGAGTCATGAGCAAGTATAGAGCTGTGGTTGGTAAAATTTTGGACTTGACGTGGACGGCGACGCGGCGCTCATTGGGATGGATGCGTGTTCACCCAAAGAGCACGCTCGTTTTGCTGCTGCTTTGTTTTGTGTTTTGGTTCATTCCGCCTGTGTGGAAACTTAAGTGGGATTCGATCACCGTCACTCGTTGGGTAAAATCCAAAGGCAAGATTACGGCCGAGGTGGGGCCGAAAGCCAAGGGATGGACGTCGTATAATCGTATCTCGCGTCATACCATTGACGCTGTCATTGCCGCCGAAGACGGAAAGTTTTTGGTTCACCACGGCATCGACTGGGAGTCGATGCTGGAGAGTGTTCGTCACAACTGGAAAAAGAAGCGATACGCACGTGGCGGATCAACGATTACGCAGCAAGTAGTGAAAATGGCTTTTTTGAGCCGCGACAAAACATTGACGCGTAAAGCTCGTGAGGCCGTTGGTGCACTCCTGCTGGAACTCATTTTCGAGAAACGAGACATCCTCGAATGGTACCTCAACATGGTTGAGTTTGGGGATGCCATCTATGGGATCGAGGCGGCAGCAAAGGCATACTACGGCACCAAGCCCGAAATGATCACCACCTCACAGTCTATCCATTTAGCCTTGGTGCTACCAAGTCCAAATCGCTGGTCGGCGGGGTTGCGCAAACGAAGCTTGACACCATTCGGTCAGCGTCGCTTTGGTGCCATTGCGACGAACATGTACAAAGGTGGAAAGTTGTCGCGGCAAGAATGGCAAACGGCCATTGCGACCGGAAATTTTGGTGGACCTATTGCCGGATATGCGTCGGTGCTTGACCTTGAAGCAGGACGTGAGGAAGACGTGCGCATAGATCCGCGTGCCGTGATGCCAGCTCCCGGCGAACAAGAAGACGCCGGTGATCGCGAGGACGAAGATGACATGACGCCGCCCGCATTCCCAGATGAGCCGCCGCCGATGCCCAAGAATGCGGATGCTCCGGCCATGGACACTAGTGCAGCTGAAAGTTCGACGACTTCCGCAACAAGCACAACGCAGTCGGAATCGGTGGGCGCGTCTCAGCCAGCGCCAGATGCGCCGGTAACGCCTTCTACTCCCGTTATTCCCGATCCTTAGTGGAGAACTTTGCTAATGACCGATGCTGTATCTGCAGATGTTAAACCAAGCACGCCCACGCGCAGTTGGAAAAAGCGATTGCGCGATGGTCTGATTTCACGCGCGGTATTCTTTGTGTTCATGGTCATTAAATGGACTTGCCGATTCCGTTACTTTCGTGCGGATGAACGTTTGAACGGCATGCGTCTGTCGCCGAGTGGCGGTCACATCATCGCCGTATTGCATGAACATGCTTTTGGTAGCATTGCGGCCCATGCATTTCAGCGTTTAGCTCCAATTATCTCGTTGTCATCTGACGGAGAAATCGTTGATTACATTTCGCGGAAGATGGGCATGACGCCGGTGCGGGGAAGTTCATCGCGCGGAGGTGCAAAGGCAAAAAACGAATTGGTCGAATTGGTCAACACCGGCAAGACTGCAGCGATCACTGTCGATGGGCCGCGTGGCCCGCGACGGAAGGCAAAATTTGGCGTAGCCAGTGTGTCATCGTCTTGCGGGGTAGCGATTGTCCCGTCCGTGACGATTCCGCGAAAAAAGTGGGTGCTAAATACATGGGATCAGTTCCAGCTTCCCAAGCCCTTTTCAACCATTGATACTTACTATGGAACTCCTATTGCAGTTCCTGCAGGAGTCGAATCACGAGACGATTTAGCTGCTTGGGCGGATAAAGTGACCAAAGCGCTGGATGAAGCCGACCGCAAAGCCTTGGACCGTAATGCATTAGAACAAACCCCTTGCTTGAACCGCGCGCAGATGGTTTCAAAACTTACAGAAATTTGGTCGCGCGGAGTGTGATCTTATGAACGATGATCGGACCGAAGTCATCTCCGTGCGCACAGAGCGTGCATGGCAAGTTGGTTCGACGGGATTGGTGCTGGAGTGTCTGATCCGTATTCCTCAGCAAAGAAAACCAACTAAGAAATTTTTCATCATCGACGTCGCTGGTCGTAATATCGAAGTGCGATTTGCGGATGCGCGTCCAGAAGGAGCCGAACCCAAAGGGGTTTTGTGCGAGCAGTTTCGCAAGCGCTTGTCGTCGGCGACTCTTGTAGGTGTTTATCGGGGCGGCGATCACTCTTTGTTGGTGCATCTGAACGGCCAAGGTGAGGACTTTCACTTAGCAGCGGGTGGGGCAAGTCCTGTGAGCTTGTCCTTCGAAAGTCCCTCGCAGGCCGTGTCTTTTGCACGCATTGGGCGCAGTGGTTCGTTTAGCAAAGTTGTGAGTATCCAACCGCAATCCGTGGATGGCGTCAGTGAATTGCCGCGTTTGTTGGCGGGCATGCTCGAAGAAAGAGTCGACGCAACTCAAATGGCGACGAAACATGTTGCACCTGCTCTGACTTCCGCTAAAGCGGAGGCGATGCCCGTGCGCGCGCTTACTGAAGAGTTGCAGGAAGCAGCTCAACGTGCACGACGTAAGATAAAAGTAATCAAGAAATCTTTGGCTCGTTTGAGTTCTGACGTTTCGCATGAAGAAAGAACTAAGTTACTCGCGGACCAAGTGCAATGGTTTCAGGAAAACATTCACCTCTTAACATCGGGACTTGATGCGATTGACAGCGCTGCCTTTGGCGGCGCTGTCGGTGTAATAGAATTGGATCCCGAACTGTCGTTGGGAAAGAATTTGGCGTTGATGCATGAGGAGCTAAAGAAGACTCGTTCCTCAAAAGTTCATAGCGCCAAGATTTTGGCGACGACGCAAGACGATTTGGCTCGTTGGCAAGGTTATCTTTTGCAAATTGAGCAAGGTGATTTGCCAGCGGAAGTGAGGCAGGATCTCGTGCGCAATCCCTTGCAAAAGAAGCAAGATGTAAAACAGAAACGAGCCGCAGAAGCGGAAAAGTTACCGTTCAAAGTTTTTTGCAACAACTCAGGTGTCGAGTTTCGTGTCGCGCGTTCGGCCAAAGATGGTGATGCACTCACCAAGCAATCAAAAAGTAACGATGTTTGGGTGCATGTGATCAACGGAACAGGCGCCCATGTGATTGTGCCTAGTCGATTTGCGGAAGGAGGAAAGTTAAGTGCGCGCAACGTTCGCGACGCTGCCATACTGGCGGTGCACTTTTCCCACCTGCGGAAAGACATGAGCGGTGACGTTTACGTGGCGACGCGCGGCAATTTGAAGAAGACGCGCGGATTGGCCGAAGGTACATGGCTCGTGCAACGCAGCGACACTTTGTTTGTACGCTATGAGCCAGAGGAGTTGCGTGCGTTGTTAGGTGGGATGGGTGGAACGGATGATTGAACAAGCCATAGATTCGAAGCATGACGCTCACGTTCACTTGCTCGGGTGTTTGGACGCAGACGATCTCTTGTGGATTTGTGAGCGTTTCGGCTGGCCCAAAGCCGAAGAGTTGCGTTGGTTCGAGCACGAGTTTACTAAAGTTGCGGGGCCTGAAGATTTCACGTCGCTTCACTCCCAATCGGCTAGTTCAGCTCAAATCCGACGGTGGCTTGAATGCCGCAGCCCTATTGCTTTTCCGCGATTCCAAGCGAGTTTCAACTTGCTGATCGCGATTTTGCGCGGACGCGGTTTAGAAGGTGAAGTTTTGCGGCGCGTTGCTGAGCGTCACGCTGCTGCGGGGTTGGTTCGCGTTGACTTCCGTGTTTTTGTGCCTACGGTTTTGGATGAGACGATTCTTTCTTCATTCTTGGAGCGTCTTGCTCGCGGTTGGGACCAAGTTCGCGCGCAAAATACGGGATTTGATGCTCGCGTTGTGGCGCATCTGAGCCGTCATCCTGAAATCATGAGATTCCAACTGGGAGTCATTCTACAATGGCAGGAAAAGACCGAACGATCGGACTTTGTGGCTGCAATCGATTTTTGTGAAGATGAGCAGAGCTATGAGGTTACTCATTTAGTGCAAGAGCTCAGCAAGATACGTGGTGAGCTAGCCCGTCGTAAGGTCGAACTTTACGTTCATGCTGGGGAGTGCTTTGATCGCAACGGCATCGACGTGAGCTTAGCAGAACTCGAGCGCATCATCGCGCTGCGTCCAGATCGCATCGGTCACGGCACCGCTCTTGGTGTATCTGCGCGGATATTACCCGATCGTGGGGTAGGTAGTAGCGCGTTGCGTCGGCAATCTATGTGGAAGCTGCCCCATGGACAGCCGGAGTTACTGGGCGCTCTTTGTATGAAGGAATTTGCGGCATTTTGCGAAGCATCTCATGTGCACGCAGCTTGGTTTGATTTTGTCGATGAATACCAAACGCAATTGCTGCGACAGTGCCGATTGTCCGACATCGCTATCGAAACGTGTCCCAGTTCAAATCTCATTTTGGGCGGTGTGCATTCGATGCACGAGCATCCCGTGAAGGCTTTCGCCAGAGCTGGCGTTAGACTGATGATCGGAAGTGATGATCCCGGGGTTTTTGGCGCGGACTGGTACGAGCAAGTCCGCTTGGTCCAATGTGCCTACGAGTCCTAGGTCCATTGGTAGCAATATTGAATGAATCCGACTTTGCTCATGATTAGATTGACGGGAGTTTGAGGCCTATGAGGACCTGAAACAATCGATGTTCCAGATCCACAAGAAAAGACCAGTTCTTAGAATTCAGCTTTATCACATCGATTGAACTGAGGGTTGTAGGCAAAGCCATCTGGGAAATTGCAATTGGACGAATTGCGCTCTTTGGCAATATCGGCATGGATCATGCCTGTGAAGATGGGCTTATTCTTTCTTTCATCGGAGTTAACCAAATAACCATACCAATTCGTTGATACTGGGATCGACACGTTCGAAGGGACTACTTTTGTTTGAAACCCTGACTTTTCCAAATAAAAGTTAACCATCGCCGCTATGCAGTTACGTTCGTCGTCGCCTTTGGCGCTGAAGTTGATCGCATGACCAAAGTTGCCGGCAGCCTCGACAGCATAGTTTTCCAAAATCTGGCTGCCTTCCGTTTTCGGTCCCGTGGTTTTACAGACAAACAGCGTTGCGGCAATCAAAACGTGGACTAAGAATAAGCTCACAGAAAAACCGCAGATATTTAAATGAGACTTCAGCGCGACATTGCAGTGGCCTACGCCTTCTAGACACCTGTACTAGTAGATTTGCTCCGAACAAACTTAGCTCATGTGCTCCATTTTGAAAGCGGGCAAAAGCGTGGAGGCACTATTCGCGCCTCCAATTCTCAGACACCAAACTTATCCATGTAGTCCTATTCAGAAGCACTGCACCGCGCGTACGCGGATTTGATTTAAGTAGTCCTTATTGTTCGAGTTGAACACGACATTGTTAGGATTGCATGTGACGATATCGATCTGATTACCTACCAAGTGCATGTCTACGCAATACAATGCCTGCGGATTGGTAAACGCCCAAATCTGCGGCCCAATGAAAGCTCCCCCCACATTGCTGCCAGTCATCAGCATGATCCGTTGTCCGACGGAGCGATCAACGTAAGTAGGAACCGCTTGGCCGAAAAGCATGTTGGCGATGGCAGAATTGATGATGTTGTCCTTGGTGGAGATTTCCGCTTGATATACGGGCCATAGACCCTCAGTCGATGCCCGTTGATTGTTTAACAATCCAAGGCACTGTTGCAGCTTTGCTTGCGCCAAAATCGCTCCCAGCATGTCTGCATTTGGATACGTTGGCACGCCACCATTCTGGCAGTACGTTCCGGGCTGATTGGTGCAGTTTACGTTCTGGTTTCCAGTTGGTCCCATGCCGTACGGCAATCCGCCACCGTTGGGGTTTGGCGTGGCAGAAGGAGTTGACCAAACAGCATTCGGCTGACCGTTTGCGCCAAGTGGCACGGGGCTGCCGGTTTGATTCAATGGATCGCGTGTTACGGGGGTAACGGCAATCGGAGTCGGTGAAGGTATTGGCGTCGGAGATGCGCACGCATTGGATGAACTTGTCGATTGGCTGTCACACGCCGGAGCTGGCTTCCTATCAGCCGATGCTTTCTTGACGCCTTTGGCACACGAATAGGATGCGGATAGAACAACAATACCGATTGTTGACCACAAGACTTTACTATGGGACTTCATGATTAGCTCCGCAATGCGTCAAACGTGCCAGATCAATTGCAATTTCAATGCCGATCAATGCGGTTAATTGTCACTGTGATAACAGTGTGTTGTACACCCGCGGCGCGGTGAAAACTGCTCATGGTATGTGCGTTGTTCACTGTTTTTACAGGGGAAAATCTGCCGACTCAGAGGACGTTATTCCAGATATTTTCGTTCACAATAGAAGGGAACTGAAAATGGAGGCCCTCGTGGGTGCAGCGCAAAAATTGTCGCAAAATGTTGAACACGTCGATATCGCGTTTGTCGAGATTGCGCGTGATCTTTTTGATCTCGTTACGAGAACTTCGTCGGAAGCGACGCAGAAGATATTGGACATGTCTTCGAGTTACCTAAACGAACGGGCGCAAACTGCGTTAAGAAATTTCTATGATCTTTACTTTAACGATGCGGGAGTTGCCGAAACAAAGGCGTCGATTAACGTTGAAGTAGACGACATCTTTGAACAGGCATCTGCGGCGAATTCCAAAGGGGAAAGTCTTGAGCAGATGCAGGTTTCGGTCAAGGAAACTAGCGATCGCCGCAACGATCGCGTCGGACTGTCAGCGGTACAAAAGGAGCTCGAAACAATTATCACATTGGACTCTGGCATGAAGGATAAGCTCATGCCTGTTTTGTCCAGTATGCAGTTCGACGATATGTTATCGCACCGCTTGAAGAACATTATGACGATTTTTGACAAAATTTCTGCAACGCATGGGGAAATGTCGGACCAACAATGGCAGGAGTTTCACGAGGAAGTTCTGAAGGAACTTTCGTCAGCACATGAGCGCAAGCAATTCTACGAGATCGTATTGAAGACGGAAGCGCCGTCCGAAGTAAATGAATCAGAAATGTGGTTTGGATAACTGGGAGAGTCAATTATGACAGCGACAAACGACCAAATAGTGAACTTACTCTCATTCTGTGACGAATCTATGAAGTGGTGTGCTAAAGAATCGGAATCTGCAACCACCAGAATAGGGGATATATTTCACGAACTCATGAATGAAGCAAAACGCGTTTACAAGATGTCGGAGCACACTCTTGAGACTCTGCAACATTACAAAGAGCAACTCGCGCAGATGGGTGATGACGGCGCGGTAAAATCCAGCGATCTCATTAAGGGACTCAAAGCTCTGGCCAAGAAAAACTCCGAGATCGATAGCATTGCCTCACCCATCATCGAATCGTTGCAGTTTCAGGATCGCATCCGCCAGAACATGGAAAATGTAGTGAAGATCGTGAAGCACTGGACCGAATGTCGTCATAACGGCAGCGTTGACATGGTTGCATTTGGTAACGAGCTTCTCAAAAAGACGACCATGGCGGAAGAGCGTGACATCATCCGTCGTCACATTTCAGGATTGAATGATGAAGCGCAAGCGGCGGCCGGCGCAGATGACGGGTTGTTTTTCTGATCGTATGTTTGTGTTTGAATGTACAGCCCGCTAGTTTTAGCGGGCTTTTTTTATACAAACGTTAGCCCGTACCCTTGTGTTGAATCGTGACCAGAACAAATGCGAACAACTCTCGCGACTACCTTGTAGTTTTTCGTGCTGCCTTTGGGGCAAATGACCACATGGATATGTTCGTTCTCTTTAAACATATTCTCGCTAGTGCAGACAAAAAGTCCCAGCATGGAAATATTGAGTGAGTCACCGCGGAGTGTGCGTGTGCCTTTGCGGAGGGTTATTTTAGCTTGCAGAGGATACCTCTCGGCCATTCGCACGGTGCGCGCATGCCGCATGCCGCCCCTCATTCGGACCCATTCACTCTTTTGTTTGTGGGACTTCTTTTCGGCACTAACGGGTTTTGAGCCTTCATCATAGTACAGCGTGGGTTCGTTGCCAGAGTCCAAGAGTTCAAGAATTTGTTGGGCCGGATTGCGTTTGCCAAAGCTCATAACGATTCTCCTCTAGCTCCGCGAAGGGATATCGCGGAAGTAGGGGAGTTTCGGAGTGGTGATAGCCCTCGATGAAGGTCTCGTAATTTACCAGAAAGGATAGGGGGTTGGCCGAGGCAATTATTGGCCAACCCAAAAAAGTCTTATGCGATTACTTGCTTTTTGCGCATGCGGATATTCAAAAACTCTACGCCCAGAGAGAACGCTATCGCAAAGTAAATATAGGCTTTTTCGATGTGGCGTCCCAGTCCGTCAGCTACCAAGACAACGGCCACCAAGATCAAGAACGAGAGAGCGAGCATCTTGAGTGTCGGGTTTTCGAGGATGAATTTTGAAATAGAATTGGCAAACACCATCATGACGCCGACGGAAATCAATACGGCGGCGATCATAACGGTTAGATTGTCTACCATGCCCACAGCGGTGATAACGGAGTCCAGCGAGAAGACGACGTCCAGCAAAACAACTTGGGTGATGACGGAAAATACAGAGACTTGCTTGCCGCTGCCATTGCTACCGTGCTGGCCATGTGCCCCCTCCACGGTGGAGTGGATTTCAAGAGTTGCCTTAACGAGCAGAAACAAACCGCCCGTTAGTAATACCAAGTCCCGGCCGGAGAAAGAATGGTCGAAAACCGAAAAAAGTGGATCGGTCAGATGTGCCAACCAGCTGATCATCAATAGTAGTCCTATGCGCATGATCATGGCCAAAGCCAATCCCAAACGGCGAACCTTTGCTTGCTGTTCTTTGGGAAGTTTGTCGGTGATGATGGCGATGAAGATGATGTTGTCAATGCCAAGAACAATCTCGAGAACAGTCAGGGTCAATAGGGCAATACCGAGTTCAACCATGGTGAATTCATTCCTTGGAAAGTTTAGTAACCATATTAGGTTAGCTGAAGGAATCTTCAAGTCGAAGTAAATAAGAAATCGCCAGCCCAGAAAGGCTGGCGATCTGTCTAGACTAGAAGATCTGTTACTTGCTCGTCAGGCGAATATTCGTCAACTCACCGTTGAACGCGCTTGAAGAAACGGTCAATGACTGGGTCGCGAAGCCGTCTGCTTCGATCGTCAAACTTTGTGAGCCGGCCAGTGCGGGTCGGAAAATGATGCCACTTGGATAGCTCAGCAAACGATTGCTGGAGTTGAGCTTTGCTTTTACGGCAACTGGACGACCGGATGAGTCTGTAACTTGGACGTGCACACCGTTGGTGCTGGCAACAAGGTAATCGATTATCGGTTGCTTATTTTCAGCCCAGAATCCATCTAGCTCCGTCGCCGCCGGCCACTTGATGTGGGAAAGCTCGACCGTGGAATGGGCGGATTGTTCGTAAACGATGGAGTAATCCTGCATGCCGCCGTCAACTTCGTACCATTCGTAACCGTAGGTAACGCCGCGATCAAAGCTACCGCCACTGTTGGAGCGCATGTTTGGACTTGCGTCAGCATAGTCGCGCGCGAGTTTCATGAGCAGAGCATCGTCAGCAAATTTTTCGGCATGGGGGGTGTTAGCGCGCGTGTCCCACGGGAGATTCATGCAGATTTCACCACCGTGGTAATTCATCGCCATGACGAAGTGCTTGGATTGGAATAACTTCATCACGTGTTGCGTTTCAATTTCGCGACCATTGGTCGTGTTGTTCGGATCCGAGGTGAAATCGGGGAAATCGCGATTGAGGTCGGCGCTGCGCGCATTCCAGCGCTGACGCTTTTCGAAACCATCTGGGTTCATCGATGGCATGATGTAAATCTGTGCGTTATTTACCAGCGAAGTGATTTTCTGATCCGTGCCGTGCTTCGTTACCAATTCGTTGATCAGATTGAGCATCATCTCGCGGCCAACGACTTCGTCGCCGTGCATGTTGGCGATGTACAGCAGATTTGGTTCGACTTCTTCTTGCGCAGCGTTGTCGGAAATGACGACGTACCAAAGTTCGCGACCTTCAACCGATTTGCCCGCTGTCTTCAGACTAACGATGCTGGGAAAGCGCTGGGCGAGATCTTGAAGCATGGTGGTGAGTTGGGCGTAGTTGTGATAGCCCGCACCAATTTTGCTGCCATCCATCATTTCGGGATGAAGTGGTGCCAACGTTTCTTCGTCAAAACCAGTGATTGCCGCCATGGGATCAATCACGTCAAAGTCGCTGGGAAGATCGAGCGCGTCTTTAGGGATGTAGCCGAAAACATAATTTTGTGAGTGCTTGTGGTCGCGATTAAATCCAGCGACTTTCCACTGCAAACTGTCGAACTGTGCTTGGGGAATGCGTACATAATCATACGATGTGGATTCTTGCTCGCTCAGCGCAGAATTTGCGTCGGTCGAACCGCATGCAGACATCAGCCACCCCGCAGTTAAACTTCCGACAACCGTGCCGATCAACGTCCCTGTCTGGCTCAAGCGCATGGAAACCTCCTGATGGTAATCTTGCATCGCACAAGCAGCACAAAGTCTAGTCCGTCAGAACATGGCTTCGACGATGAAAATTACTGTTAATCAATAAATAAAAACGGGTTACTTGCTGAAAAGTCTAGCGGAGGAAAAGGCGGACGACAATGGCTACATTGGGCTGAAGTCCGCTTTTGGATGGAACGAAAGAAATGAGGGCGTTTGTTCATTCCATCCGAGAAAAGGCGCGAAAGTCTTGAGGGACGAGACATACCTCGATTGGGTAGGCGAGGATCGAAAGACTCGAGCAACGCCGTAATCGGATGGAATGAGCAGACTCCTAGAGGTAGCCGCGGCGCTCCTGGTCCCTTTCGATGGAACGGAACAGTGCGCCAAAGTTACCTTCACCGAACGAAAGATGGTTCTTACGTTGGATGATCTCGATGAAGATCGGTCCAATCACGTTTTTGGTGAAGATTTGCAGCAAATACCCTTCGTCGTCGCCATCGACGAGGATGTTGTACTTTTGTAGGGTCTTGTGATCTTCGGTCACATTGGGAACACGCTGGAATACTTCGTTGTAATATTGATCGTCGATGTCCAATGTCTTGATGCCGGTGCCTTGCAGGGCTTTTAGCGACGAGACAATATCATTTGTGGCGAAAGCCAAGTGCTGAACGCCCGCTCCTTTGTACTCTTCGAGGTACTCGTTGATTTGCGACTTGGCTTCTGTGCCTTCGTTGATCGGAATGCAGAACTTGCCGCAAGGTGAGCGCAATGCGTAGCTGGTAAGTCCTGTCTTGGCTCCCTTGATGTCAAAGTAGCGAACTTCCGTAAAGCCGAAGATTTCGCGGTAAAACTTCGACCATGCCGCCATCGTTCCCTGCGGAACGTTGTTGGTCAAATGGTCGATCACGGTGAAACCCTTCGACGGCTGAACGTGCGGAGTTGTGTGTGGCACGAACCCCCATTTGCTGTAGCGGTTTGCGTCCGCGTAACCCTCGATAAAATAGATCAAACTATCGCCAATGCCCATGATGGCGGGGATGGCTTTGCCGTTGGCATCTTGCAAATCAGAATGTGTCGCGTTTTTTGCGCCTCTCTTAACGGCTTCGGCATGCGCTGCCTGAGCATTCTTAACGCGCCAGCCCATCGCCGAAATGCATGGTCCGTGCGCCTGCTGAAAAGAAGCGGCGAAGGAACCGGGCTCCGTGTTGACGATGAAATGGATGTCACCTTGGTTGTAGTAGTTCACCTTGCGCGACTTGTGCTGCATGGTGCGCGAGAAACCAAACTCGATAAAGAGGCGATCCAGCATGGACGCGTCTGGCCCGCTATATTCGATAAATTCAATACCATCTAGGCCGACAGGGTTGTTGCTCATGGGCAATTCTCCAGTGATTTCAATCTATTTAGCGGTTTCGAAGTTACCACGAGCGGTCGCAATATTCCACGCTTTCGTGCAGCCGCTACGCTGCTCTTTATCTCAGCACGATTGCTACAATAATCCATGTAATTTTAGGTGTTTAAGTTGGGGTGATTTGTTATCTTGTTCGTTGCGCGAAATCACCATGAGGTTGGGTGTGGAATACATTCTGCAGTTTGTTGATCTCTTTTTGCACGTCGATAAGCACCTAAACGAACTCGTGACGACATTTGGCGTCTGGACTTACGTCATTTTGTTTTTGGTCCTTTTCTGCGAAACCGGTCTGGTGGTGACGCCACTACTTCCAGGGGATTCACTGTTGTTTGCGACCGGAGCGATTGCCGCCATTGAGGGCTCAGTCTTAAATATCCACGTGATGTGTGTGGTCTTGCTCGTTGGCGCGGTGCTGGGCGATGCCGTAAATTACCAGATCGGTTTTCGAACCGGACCCGCCGTTTTTAAGAAGGATGATTCTTTCTTGCTTAACAAAAAGCATCTTCTGGCTGCGCAGGCGTTTTACGAGCGCCACGGTGGCAAGACCATCATCCTTGCGCGTTTCATGCCCATCGTTCGCACCTTTGCCCCCTTTGTTGCGGGCATTGGCAAAATGGGATACGGACGCTTTGCTTGGTTCAACATCATCGGTGCATTGGCTTGGGTGCCAACGTTTTTGTACGCCGGCTATTTTATGGGGAACGTGCCTGCGGTGAAAAGTAACTTTCACATCATCATCGTTGCCATCGTGATCATATCGGTCATGCCGGCTGTGGTGGAATATATTCGCCACAAGCTGCGCGGTCCCGAGAAAGCGTAAACGCTCATCAGCGTTTGCGTACAGCTGGCAGTTTTGCTAATTTGCGATCATTCGACTCGGTAGCTCAGTTGGATAGAGCACCGGATTTCTAATCCGGCGGTCGGGGGTTCGAATCCCTCCCGGGTCGCTTCTTTTGGCAAATGTTTAATTTTGTTCCTATCGTCCAGCAAAGGAGAAACGCGTCATGCTCAAGGCATATTTAAGCGTTTTCATTGCCGGTTCTCGAACTGATTTCAATTTATCTTGAAGTATCGGCGATTAATCACGAGGAGCTCAATAAATTTGAAAACACTATTCAATCCAGCTTTATTGATTTTTGCCGCGAGCATTCTTGCGCAGTGCCAATCATCCCCCTCAGGCAAGCTGACACAGCTGCCGTCAACAGCTCTATCGGAATCTGCCGACAAACCGACAACTCCCCGTGATGACACGGCCAACAAGATTTCTCAATTCAGCAAATGCTTGCAAGCTAAACCAGACATTGATGTCACTACAGCCGTAGGCTGCCTTCCCCCCGGATGCCAATTTGAATTTGTCAGAAGTGATAGCCTACAAGAATCTTGCACCTTGGACATTCCCGCTGAGTGTACCGCTGATCGCAAACCTTTCAAATTGGATCTACCACGCGTCATCGCTCGTTGCGGTGAACGTCAACTAATAGCGACCTGGTCCTTTTGCGTCGGCAGCGAGCATCTGGAGCTGGGCGTGCATACGGACGATGGGCGCGGAGTTTACTTATGGGATCTGGCATTTCCCATCAAAGGTGACGACAGTTTTCGGCCGCTCGTCAATGAAGGCAGTGGTTCTGCCTGCAACACATGCCACTTTGATTCTTTGAACTTTGAGAAGGGCAAAAATCCCTTCTACTTCCAAGCAATGCGGGCTGAAGAACGAGATCAAATTAAAGATGGAGAAAATTTTCTCGGCACGCTTTGCGCGACGCTCGATCAACAAACCAAAAAAGCGCCTTCATGCATTGGTACGTACTCTGTCGCTGATGAAGCTGACAAGCGCGCTCCTTTGCAGCGGCTGCGCGCACACGCGCAACTGTGCAAAAAATTGCAGGACTATCGCCGGGCCCAGACTAAATAATTTTTAGAACAGGTCCCGCGACATGTGCTTGGCGCACCATCATGTAGCCTCTCAACATGTTTTGACGCGATGCATCAAAACGGACAAGAAGCCGCGGCATCCTCGTTCCATTGATAGGAATCGAAATCGCTATTCTTACCTGCGTTAAGATATAGCGTGTTGTTGGTATAAGCCGTCCCCGAAAGTGGGTTGAAAACCGCGTCAGGTGCCCCATTTGGGTACGATTTGACGCAGGTGTTGACGGTGACATTGCGATCGCATGTGTTTTTGAACCACAGAATTCGGAAATTATAATCATCGACGTAGCTGCCATTATCGGTGATACATTCAGCACTTGCGATCATTGCACTTAGCCCCGCCAGCAGCAATGCGGCCTGGAAAAACTTGCGCATAAATACCTCCTTGAAAATTTACAACCACACGCACCGAGCCGAATTGCAATTGTGGTGCCAAGGGGTGCGAATTCCTCCTCGCATTCGCGCGCTAGCCGAACTAAACTGGTCGTCAAAATCGGCAGTAGCAAAGTTAGAGCGTCAAATAAAGGGAAGATGCATGCGCGCATTTCTAGTCGGCTTCACCGCGATTTCACTATTCAACTCATGCTCCCCGGCACGAGATTCCAAACAAGACTCGAAGAAGTCCTCAGAGATTGTCGCCATCGACTTAAATCACACGGTGAAAGTTGAGGGGGAGCTGAGTCTCGCACTGATGATTCGAGAAGGTTATTCTTATGCATTCAGCCAACTTTATCGCTTTACTGTTGACGAGCAGACGAGAGTGCGGCTTGAATTCAAAAATCGCAGTGTTGCATGTGAAAGAGCTGCCGATGTTGTGGGACCATTTTTCACGTTACGAACAGACAATCGTGATTTACTTTCGACCTTACCCAAAGAAAGCGCGACGCCGGTTGCCACATTGGTTTCCAGCTACGACGTCGATCTCAATGCAGGCGAATATGTCTTGGATGTTAGTTTCCTTAGTGCACATGCTTGCGAGTCGGTGAACGCAGAATTCTCGCTTTCAGACGTCACGCCACACTCTGAAGAGGGAACAAAAGGCGAACAGTCTTCGAATCCCACTCCAGCACCGTCGATCGAAGTTCCCGTAGAACATGCGTGCACGGATGCGCCAGATCTTTCAGGGATCATGCTGGGCGAGGGGCGGACGCATGTGGGTGGGCAGGGTGGCGCCGCGGATGCTTCGTGGTTTACTAAGAACCGCGCCTTTAGTTTGCAGACGGCAAATTCCATTGCGCCGTCGGCACAACCGACCATAGCCAACGAATATCGGGGTGAGCGACCTTTTGTTTCGTCACCGGCGATCTTGTCCGATGGCAGCGTCGTAGTGGGTAACGGTAACTCGGAATTATTTTGGCTGAAAGATGGGACAGTCCGAAAAGAACTTTGGCTCGGATGCGGAATCGCACAGTCGACGCCTGCGGTACTTGCAGACGACACGATTGTCGTCGGTTGCAACAAATACTCGGTACTTTGGTTGAAAGCGGGGGCGATCGTTCATCGCTTTGTCGATGAAGGAATGTTTTGGGAATCGTCGCCAGCAGTGCTCGCAGACGGCACGGTTGTAATCGGAGGATCCAATGGATCTGTATATTGGCTAAAAGATGGCAAAAAAATTGCGCAATACAATACCGATGGCGCCATTCGCTCATCACCGTCGATTATGGCTGATGATACTGTGGTCATCGGATCCGACGATCACAATATCTACTGGCTAAAAGACGGAGCGCTACGGTGCAAGGTGCCAACGGGAGACAAGGTTTCAGGCTCTGCGTCCATACTTGCAGATGGCACCGTGGTCATTGGATCTGAAGACAAAAACATATATTGGATCAACCGCGATGGAAAAATAGTCTCGTCCTTTGCCACAAAAGGTGAGGTCATGAGCACTCCGGCATTGTTAGCTGACGAAACTGTTGTTGTAGCGTCCAACGATCGCTTCATCTATTGGCTGCGGGACGGCGAAATGCTGTCATCATTTGGCACTTTGCGGTATTACTTGCGTGGGTCCCCATTGCCACTCGCCGACTCCAGCATCTTTTATGAAGGTAATGACTACAATGTCTACTGGCTCAAAGATGGCACTCAAAATTATTCGTTCAATTTTGCAAACGGCACGCAGCAGTCCGGTTCAACTCCGGCATTATTGGAAGACGGCACCCTTGTAGTCGTAACAGCAAATTCCGTTGTGTGGATGAGATAGTTTGCCCGTTAGTTCTTCGCGAAAGAAGTTTGTAAGCTAAATTTGCAACCTTCTTTTGTGAGAGCTGTCTGTGACGCGCAAGAGAAGTTTGCGGCTATAAGCAGTTTGGACCATCGTGCGATTCTAATTTGTGCAGCGAATTAGTCAGTTAATTTGCGGTCGATCAAATTCAACGGAATCCCTACCTTCACCTCACATAGCTTCAATAGCTGTAAAATGTGCATTAAGTTTCTTAACTATTAATAGCAGCTCGCACATCTCGGGGGCGCTAAAGTTTCATTACCGCTCGCCTACGAACGACTGTAGGAATTCCGCGTGGGAATTCTCGGTGAAACGAATCGAGTAAATTATATGAATGCTCCTAAAGTGGCAGTGATCGACGACGAAGAAGATATCCTGGAGGTTTACAAAATCTACCTGGGTGATATCTTTGACGTCAAACCATTCACTAACGTTCCTGATGCATTCGACGCCATCATCACCCAGCAAGATTATTCAGTGATCGTGACCGATCTCTCACTTCCACGATTCAATGGCATGCATTTGATGGCACAGCTTCGAGACAGCCAAGTCAACATCCCCATTATTGTGGCGACAGCATTCGCAGATAAAGAAGTCGCCATGCAGGCGATTCGCTTCGGTGCTCTTTCTTTGATTGAAAAGCCGATTTTAGCGCAGGATATGCGCATGGCTGTTATGCGCGCTTCGGCAATTTCACAGTTGCAAAAGAACAACGAGAAACTGGTGCACTTCTGCAAAGAACTGTTGGAAAAAGTTGGCGATCCAAACGGCATCAATGCGGTGCTGAATAAGCTGAAGCCCTACATCGAGGGGTTGCTTTGGCAGCAATCAGATTTGCAAAAATTGAATGCCGAACTGAAAAACAAGAAAGCAAGTTGATAGTCACGAATTCGCAGTTGAAAAATGGGAGCCGCGCGGCTCCCATCTTCTTTTCGATACTTTGGCATGGAAAGTGTTGCTAGTCAGTAAAAGAGATGCGAGCTTGAGTACGTTGATGAAGACGACTCAAGCTCTTATTCTTAGTGGTAAGAAGGCCTTTCTCGATCAAATCGCTTGCCACCAGACTTCGATGGACCGCGTCCACCATAAGTTGAACGGGCAAATCTTGGCTTGCTGCCTTCGCGACGATCGTCACCGCCTTCTTCGCGGCGATCACGATCAAAACGTCGGGGGCGGTCTTCGCGACGTGGACGGTCTTCGCCGCCTTCGTCTCGGCGATCACGATCAAATCGGCGAGGACGATCTTCGCGGCGCTCGTCTTGGCGATCTCGGTCGAAGCGACGTGGGCGATCATCACGACGACCATCACGGCGGTCACGGTCGAAGCGACGAGGACGATCTCCTGCGCGACGGATCTGCTCATCCATCGATGGTTCTTCGCGACGGCCGAGGCGCTTTTCGCCATGTTGCTCGCGATCTGCAAACAAATCGGTCATCTGCATGGCCAAGAATCGACCGGCGACTTCTTCAACACTCATTCCGGCAATGGCTTCTTTCCATTCTGCACTCATGGATTCGATTGCACGTGAGAACCATTCAGCATTTTTGAATGCTGCGAGTTTTTCTGAAACTTTCTTCAGCGCGATCTCGCGGCGACCGGGGATTTTGCCTTCGATCATGCGCGACTTGGTCACTTGTTCGATGCGGCGGATCAATGCGCGATGACTTGGTGTGACCAAGGCAACTGCGACACCAGCTTGGCCACGACGTGCGGTTCGTCCGATGCGGTGAACGTAAACGTCGGTTTCGCGAGGTAGCGAGTAATTGACGACGTGTGTCACATCGTTAACGTCGAGGCCGCGTGAAGCAACGTCTGTACACACGAGGATTTGTACTTCGCGGTCGCGGAAACTAGCCATGGCGCGTTCGCGAGCGGCTTGGTTCATATCACCGTGCAAACAATCGATCTTGTAGCCTCGATTTTGCATGTGCTTGACGAGGTCAACGACGAGCAATTTCGTTTGGCAAAAGATAATGCCATAGAAGTTGTCGGCAGCATCGATGATCTTGCAAAGGATGTCTGGCTTATCGGATTCTTTGGTGTGGTAGTAGATCTGCTGTACGTTTGACGACAAAACTTCTTGCCTGTTGACGACCACGTGCTGTGGGTTGTCGAGGTAGTTGTTCGCGACTTGACGGACATCCGGGCTCATCGTTGCGGAGAACAACCATGTGTTTGCGGATTCGTCTGGAATTTGTTCCAAGATGGTTTCGATGGCTTCTTTGAAGCCCATGGAAATCATTTCGTCGGCTTCGTCCAATACGACTGTTTTGACGCTGCCTAGCTTGAGCGTACCGCGATCAAGATGGTCGAGGATGCGTCCCGGTGTACCGACGACGATGGTGCGTCCCTGTCGGATGCCGGCAATTTGCTGGTCGTACGCAGCGCCGCCGTATATGGCGATGGAGCGGATGCCCCTATACTTACCAAGTAAGTCGATCTGTGCCGATACTTGCATGGCGAGCTCGCGCGTCGGACAAAGGATGAGACCTTGAACGGCTTTCAACTTGGGGTCAATGCGTTCGATCAAAGGAATACCAAATGCGGCAGTCTTACCTGTGCCGGTTGCTGCTTGGCCGATGAAGTCCGTAACTTCGCCAAGCAAGATCGGAAGCGCTTGTGCTTGGATGGGGCTCGGTGTCTGAAATCCCATCTCTTGGATGGATTTCATGATTTCTTTGCTTAGGTCTAATTCGTCAAAGGATTGCAATGGGAATTCCTTTTTAGGGCGTAATAATTAATGCGGCGCGGAACCTAACATATAGTTTTTATAAAAAGATATAGAATTATCATGAAAAGTGATTATTTTTTGAGCTGAGGCATGGGTGCAGATGCAGAAATCCACACCGTAATCATTGGGGAATCTAATAATTCGACCTACTTCCTCCGCATACGAGTCTTGTCATAGCGACCCAGAACAAAACTGTGTGCGATACGGGCAATGGCATGCAGCCCCTTTTCCCACCATCTGAGTCTAAGGACGCCTTGCTCAATCAAATGCTTGCCGACCGGCGCATTGATGACCCAAGTGGTCACGTCAAAATTCAAACCCAACTGCAACTTGCGCACATCTGCAAAAAGTAAGTTGAGTGCGCGATCTTGCATATAGGCGGTATGAAAGCGTTTATTCAGCGGTTTGATTCCCGCCGTCTTTCTATAGACTGGGACCAAGCTATCCACGCAATTCAACACGAAGTACCGGTGTCCGGAAGATAGCACGATTCTTGAGACATGCTGGATCATCAATGAAAAGACATCCGCACCACGAAACTCTGGATCCGTGCACAGTCGCGAGCCCTCGACAAATCCTGCATCCCACAGCCACTGCGGCACTTCGATCTTATAGTTACCTTCGTGCTCGGAGCGGCTTCGATCACCGTTATTGAATACGACCCGTCCTGCGCCGACCACTCGTCCATTTACTTCACAATAGACCTGTCTCGCAAATTGGTCCCATGGATCGCGCATCTTTTCGACGTCGGTTTCTCCGATCCATCGGCCGTCTGCTTGCGCTGCGATCAACCTAAGTTCGAGTATGCGTTTCATTTGCTCTTCGGTTTGGGCGCAGCCGAATACAAATGCGCGCTCCAAACTTTTTACGGCAAAACCACGTTCGCGCAATTTTGCAATGGAAAGATTTGTTTCTGAACTAAGGATTAATTCGGAAATGCGATTGGTAAGCTCGTCGGAAATATTTAGCCATTTACAGTTAATGAGATACGCGTTTTCATGTTGCTGCAACGACACAATTTCGATGACGCCGTGGAACTCGCCTCGTGCCGGCAGCATCAAATTGAGGTCAAGCACCAATCCCGGAAACAGCGTCGCGTGATTTTCTTTGCACACCAGACCGAGTCCTGCAGGAGCAAAGTATGCAACGTTAAACATCAAGGTCTGTTTGAAAACGATTGGGTCGTCGGCGTAGGCCATCGGCATAATGTTTGTAAGTGTGACTCGTTGTTTAGGATCGAATTCGACCAATTTTTCTGATTCGAGTTCAAGGCCAAGTCGCAATCGATAGGAACCTGCAAATTTTGTGTGTGTAACACTCTTTAGCGTGGCACTGCGCGGCGCGGAGTTGTGGAGTTGCACTGAAATGTTGCTAGTTCCTCGGTCAAGGCCCGGAATTTCTGTCATCGGAATGAGAGCTACGCCTTTGGTGGAAAGGTCGAAAACTTCGGCATCAAAGGCGCGTTGATTCACGGTCAGTTTGGCGAGTGGAAACTCGCCGCGGTAAAACTTGATTCGTTTGGAATCGCGGCGGTCGGGTTGTTCGACGGGAAATGTCGATCGATTCGATGAAAATTCCTTTAACTTTATTCCACTCATATTCCGAGCCTTTTGGCGAGAATGAACGCAGCTAGGTCCATCTTAAAATTCATGGGTAGAAAAGGGATCAATCGTGCAAGAACCCTGTCTGCGGGGTTGGGGATGCAAAATGTCCTTTTGACGTTTCCAAAAGAGTATTTCACGACATCTTCTGGAGTCATGGTCATGTGCGCGGGTTTGGCGCCCTGACGATCATGGAACGGAGTCTTGGTGGTTCCCGGCAGCACGATTTGAAAATCGATCTTCGTATGCTTGTTTTCGCGCGAAGTTGCGAGAGCATAGCTAGTCAAAAATGCTTTCGTAGCGGTGTACACTTGATTTTTGGGAATCGGCAGTAGGGAATTGATGGATGAGATGTGAATGCACAGTCCCTGGTTCCGTTGCTGCATGGCCGGGAGTACGGCTCGCGCCAGCACAACCGGGGCGATGGCATTCACTTTAATAATGTCGGCATAGATTTCTGCGGGGTTTTTCTCGAAGGTTCCTTTTAGGCCGAAGCCGGCATTGTTGATCAAAATGGAAATGTTAGATACCGGCAACGTTTGTGAGAGCGCGATAGTCTTATCGGAGTCGCGCAAATCGATTTCATGATTGATCACCTTGATGCCGTACTTTGACTCCCAAAGTGTCTTGTGCTTCTGCAGAGAGTCTGCCTCGTTGGATATGCAAATCAAATTGCATCCGAGCTTGGCAAGCTCCTCGGCATAGTTTTGTCCGATGCCGCTGGTCGAACCGGTGACCACGGCGCAATCTGTTGATCGATGATTTTCTCTGACCCATCGTTGAATATTCATTAGCTGACCAACCTTATGCTCGTAGGTTTTTCTGTGTCTTCTGAGCTTCGTGATTTATTGACTCCGAGTTGGCGCATCTTTTCTTCGATCGCGGCGATCATGGCATGAAGTGTTGGATCCATGATGGAGCCTTCTTTGAAGGTGTGTGGCGGGCATCTCCCTATCATTTCTTGGATGGCGGCGATCGCTTCCATGTACTGTCCCGACAACTCAAGGTCGATGATGCGCAAAAGATGTGGGACGGTGGATTGCTTCCACGCGATGACTTGCGGCAAGTTGTGACCAAACATTTCGTATACCAGAGACTTCTTTTGCTTTCCTTTGAGAAGGACATATCCAGCGGGGCGAAACATTTTCTGGTCTGACAGTTGGTCTACAAACTCTCTGCTGCACAACACATCGAGTGCAAAGTTCCGCGTGATGGACTCAAGTCTCGATGCGACATTGACCGTATCGCCGACCAAAGTGCGATCATACTTTTGTTGGGATCCGAAATTGCCCACAAGCATGGCCCCGAAGCTAACGCCCATGCCAAACTTGATGGGCAAAGAGCCGGCATTGACGCGCTGCTTGTTAGCAGCCGAAAGTCCCTGACGCAGTTCGATCAGTGTTTGCAGGCATCGGTCGGGATTGTCGAATTCAAGCATCATGGCATCGCCGATGATTTTGTTGACACGACCGCCTCCGGTGTATGTGATGTGGTTGATGATTTCGAAATACTGATTGATGACTTCGTACAATTGCAATGTCGTGTGCGTTTCAGAAAACGTGGTGTAACCGTGCATATCCAAAAACACGATGCACTTGTTTACGGACTTGGGCCTAAAACTCAATGGATCTTGGCCTTCGTCAAGTTCTTGTAGAATGTCAGAGCTCACAAAAGACCTAATCACCCGATCTCGGTGAGTCAGTTTGGTTAATTGAGCCTGGATTTCGTCCATTGCTTGCAACTTTGCCTTTTGTTCAGCAAAGCGAGCATGCGTGGTGATGCGCAGTTGCTGCCCTGTTGCAAAGGAAAGAAGAGTGGATTGGATGAGGACGCCGATGCCTCCACTCCATGACAATATGTCGTGATGTGCGATGGCGCCAGAAAGCCAAGCAACAATCAAAAATGTGCCAGCCGCAAACGGCAACCATGACAATGCGTAAAAAGACGCGATCGAGTTGGATCGGTCTTTACGCCAAAGTGCAAAGCTGAACGCAGGCAGAAGTATCATGTGTAGCATTGCGGATAATCGGATGGGGATAAGCGCCAGCGCATTGTCAAAAATGAAAATAGATAGAAGGCATGCGACTTGCGATAAAGGCAATATTCGCAAGACCTCACGAAATTTAGCGAGTTTGGGTGAATCTTCTAACTGCCGGATGGTTTGTTCGTTGAGCAACAAGCTCATTGAAAAGTTGTACAAGGAAAGAAATAGAATGGGAGCAGTTAGCGCCGACCACCAAAATGCCGCGCCAAATGAACCAATGTGGTCTGGTAAAAGTACTTTATGAAATGAAGTGAATCCGATCGTAAATAGCAGCGTGGCTGCCAAAAACAATGAATAGTGGATGTAAGCGCGCTGCCGGTATGCGACAAACATGAATAGATGATAGATCATCAAAACCGTCAGTCCGCCCATGATGCCGGCAAACATGATGAGATCAAATCGGGATTTTTCACGTTGAGCTGGTGCTGTCCGCAAGAGTACAGTAAGCGCGCTGGCGCGGCTCGTTATCTTCATATAGTAGACGATTTCACCATTGGGGACAGTTGCTGACAGTGTGGGAAATGCAAAAGTCTTATCGTGATTTGAATTCGATCCGGTTGTGTCGATCTCTTTACCTGTGGTATCGAAAATTGTGATCTCTTCCAGAAAAACAGGTTGTAACTCAAAGTAGACGCGCAACTTTTGCGAAGTCAAATTAGACAGGTTGATACGAACCCACGTTGTTGAACGACTCAGCCCGAACATGACATTTTGTGACGTTGGTTTGCTCCACACCGATTTGGGTGAGGCAATATCGTTCCAACTAAGTTGGTTTTGGGGATCGTGAATGTATTCGATTTGGGACGTAATGTTGGGAGATTGCAGCTGCTGCATATTGATCGGCAAGGCACGCGCCGTAGAAGCAGCCATGGTTGCGCTTGCAATAAGCTTGACCAAAGCAGGGAACGAGGTGTGCATTCGAAACATAACTCCTCAAAAAACTTAAAAGTTCATCTAGATTCATCGGAAACGCATTCAAAGAACTTAACAAAGGCGTGCGGTTTCTAAAGCTTAGGCAGATCAAAAGCAGTGACAAGGTACGGAACAGACGAGGTTATCGGCTCGGATTTGTAAATTCAACAAGCCGCTGACGTGACTAAAGGTTTAAGGAGTACCACTGATCACAGCCGCTGTGTCCCGTTTGGCCCAGCGGCTGATCCAGTCTTGCAAAGCCAAACTTGCGATATAACTTTTGTGCGGCTTGCATGGAAGTCAGGGTCTCTAGGTAACAGGTTGTGAATTTGTTTTGTCTAGCAAACTGCAGAAGCTCGTTCATCAGTTTGGAGCCAACGCCTCTACCGCGGACCTCCGGTAGGAAGTACATTTTGCGCAGTTCGCAGATGCTGGGGTCTGCTCCTGCTAGTGGGGCGATCCCACCGCCGCCAACGACTTCGTCACGCTCATTGCAAACGACAAGGTAGCGGTGCCGTGCTTGCCGGTATGCGACACTCATGTAATCAACTTCAGGGTCGTTGATTGCAAAACCGGAGCCACAGGCACCAAACTCGGGCATGACCGTGCGGATGAGCTGCGCAAGGGCGGCATCGTGCTCGGCAGACGCTTGCTTGAGATTGAATTCAGACACCTATTCGTCGTCGCTGCCTGTCGTACGGCAAGCTACGCTGATCAGGGAATCGCTCATACCTTCGCCGTCTGACTTCCAATTAAGGTTGTAGTCTTTCAATCCCTTTTCTTGGGAAGAAGAGAGCAGGGTGCGACCACCGACGTTAATTTCGAATAAGTAGTCAGGGTGTCCGGGGAGACCGATAGACTGAACGCGCAACCAACCACCACGGTTGTTGTATTGGATCGGTGTTTGAAAGGGTGTTGAGCCATCCCAATCGACGTTGCGCAAGTAGAATTCTGGTTGTGATGCGAGTTGGCAGCGGTAGTTCACTGCACTTGCGTGCGCGCTAAATGAAAAAATGCCAATGGTCAGTAATCTGCAGATTGACGTGCGCATAACCATCTCCCTCGTTGAGAATTTCGTAAATTATACAACACCGTGCTGCAACTTGGGAAATTTTTGCCGTCTAGATTTTCGACTGCAAGTGGCATTTGCTTTAGAATCCATTGGTGACCATTGTAGCGGGAGGGATCGTGCTGCGTTCAACTGTTAGCCAATTAATTTGGGCAGGTATCATCTTTTCTTCTGCTTCGATTGCCAACGGGCAATCGTCGCTTTCAAAAGACGAGTTTATCGATCAAGTTGTGCAAAAGCATTTGGGCATCGCCGCGTCCTCGCGCAGCGCTGAAGCCGCAGCATTGAAAGTTGGAGAGGTCGAACAGATGCTTTCTCCTCATCTTTTGGGCTCGTTTACGCGCACTGTGGATGAAAAGCCTGCTGCAAATGTGAAAACACAAGGCGACAAGCGGACGGTGCAAGGTTACTCGCTAGGCATTCAAAAAATGACTTCGTTTGGTATGGCCGCCAAAGCGACGTTTGCAGATACGCATACCAAGGTTGAAGGTGCGGATCCGTTGTTTGTTCCTGAAGCTGACTACTATGAATCTTCCACGACTTTTGAAGTTTCACAGTCGTTGTGGAAAAACTTTCTCGGCCGCGAAGTTAAGGCGGGACAAGAGTTAGGACGCCTAAAACTTGCGGCGGAATCTGATGTGGAAAAGTTCAAGACAAAGGCGATTCGCGCACAAGCAGAAGCCACGTATTGGCGATTAGTTTTGGCACGAGAATCCATTGCGGTGACCAAGGCGAGTGTACTGCGTTCAGAAAAAATTCGCCAATGGAGTGCTTCGCGCGCAGAAATGCAACTAGCCGATCGATCCGACTTGCTACAGGCTGAGGCTATGGTGTCGGCGCGGAATATCGAATACCGCATGGCGCAAGATGAAGAAGAAGGAGCGTCGCGAGCCTTCAATACTCTGCGCGGCATGGCTGGTTCTAAGGTCGGCGAAAAGTTAGCATCAATTACTCCAGAGATGATCGATGGTATCAAGATCCCTCAGCGTGCGGCGGTGAGGGGGGATGTTGCGGCAGAAGAAAAGCTAGCAGAAATTCAATCTGCAAACGCCGAGTTGCAACAGGAAAAATACAAGCCCAGCATCGATGTATTTGTTCAGTATGCCTTGAATGGACGCGATTCTGAGAATGGAGAAGCACGCAGCGGTGCCATTTCCACTGACGATCCAACAATGACAATTGGCGTAAAAATTGATGCTCCGATCGGTGGTGATGCGCTGTCGTCGATGCTGCGTGGTTATCAGATGGACGCGGTTTCATCTCGCGAGAAGGCTAGTCGAAAGAAGTTTGAAGTCGATCAAGACTGGACCGAGTTAAACGAAAAAGTTGAATCTCTAAAGGAAAGATTCAAATTAGTCCGAAGCCTCGAAGAACTGCAAAAGAGCAAGATGGAATACGAACGAAGTCGTCAACAAAAGGGCAGAACAACGACTTTTCAGGTGATCCAAGGTGAACAGGATTATGCTAACGCCCAATTGAATCGTATCCGCGTCCAAGCTGAGCTCCTGAGTGTGCTGGCGCAAATGCAGACTTTCGGAGGTTGAGTTTATGAGTTGGAGTGAACTGTCGGTAAAACGTCCGATTTTTATCACATGTATTGTTGTGGCAATGCTGGTCGTGGGATTTCGTGCGATGAAATCGCTGCCAGTAGATCTTTTTCCTGACATCACATTCCCCGTCGTGATGGTGAACACGCCATATCCTGGAGCGGGGCCAAGAGAAATGGAGACGTTGGTCTCGAAGGTTATCGAAGACGAGCTAAGTAACGTCCCAGGCATAAAATCATTGAAGTCGATCAACCGCGAGGGGATTAGTACCGTTGTTGCTGAATTCACGCTCGAAACGGACGTGAAGTACGCGGAACAGCAAATTCGCGATCGCGCCATGGGTGCCCGGCGCAAACTTCCCGCCGACGTCAAAGATTCGATTGTGCGAAGAATCGACCCAGCAGATCAACCGATCGTGATGATTTCGTTGAAGGCTGATCTTCCCCCTGCAAAATTGTTCGATCTTGCAGATTTGATTCTGCGTCCAAAGCTTGAACAAATCTCGCAAGTCGGCTTGGTCGAAGTTTTGGGGGGACAAAAGCGCGAAATCCACGTTGATCTGAATCAAGATAAACTCAAGTCTTACGAACTGTCGGCCTCGATGGTATCTCAGCGACTTGGAGCAACGGGGATGAATATTCCTGTTGGCAAGATTTCATCGACGGAAAAGGAAACAGTGTTTCGTAGCATGGGGGAGTTCTCATCGATTGATGATCTCAAATCGACGGTCGTCAACTTTCTTGGTAATGACGTGCCCGTAAGACTGTCGGACGTTGCAGACGTCAAAGATGGAGTCGCAGATCGTGCGTCCTATACAAAATTCAATGGTGATGACGGTTTGTTTATTTGGGTGTTTAAACAATCAGGGGCCAATACGATAGCTGTAGCGGATGCTGTTATTGCCAGAGTCGAAAAGTTGAACAACGAATTTAAGGATAGTCCCGAGAAGCCGCAGTTGTCGGTCATTCGAGATACATCCAAGTTCATTCGTTTAAACGTCGCGGACGTGCAAGAATCGATTTTAATCGGGATCGTGCTCACAATTTTCGTCGTCTATTTTTTCTTGGCAAGCGGTCGTTCTACGATCATCACCGGTATGGCTCTGCCTAACTCACTTTTGGGTGCATTCGTACTAATGTCTCTTGCCGGATTTAGCATCAACGTCATGACGTTGCTGGCATTGTCACTATCAGTCGGCCTGCTGGTTGATGATGCCATCGTCGTTCGTGAAAACATCTTTAGACACATCGAGCGTGGGATGTCGCCAATGGAAGCCGCATTGGTCGGCACAAAGGAAGTAACTCTAGCGGTCATTGCGACAACCGCGACCGTAATCGCAGTGTTCGGTCCGATTGCATTCCTTTCGGGAGTTGTCGGTCAGTTCTTTAGACAGTTCGGTATGACCATTTGTTTTGCCATGGCGATTAGTCTTTGGGATGCATTAACCGTTGCGCCGATGATGTCCGCTTATTTTGCGGGCAAGCATACAGGCATTCCTACAACAGGTATCTACGGTCGCACATTTGGTGCGATGTTAAGGTTGTTCGACAGTTTTCAAACATGGTTGGAAAATACATATGTCAAGATACTTAGTTTCACGGTGAACATACCGTGGACAGTTATGATTGCTGCCATCGTGATGTTCATCGGTAGCTTGGGTCTAATGAAGTACGTTCCCAAGACGTTTCTTTCGCCGCAGGATTTTGGTGAGTTTGCAGTGGGTCTCGACATGCCTCCCGGAACTAGTTTGGATGCTATGGACAAAGTTGCAGGTGATGTCGATAAGAAAATTAGGTCGCACCCCGAAGTCAAAGAAGTCGTGCAAATTGTCGGTAATCGCGATGGGCAAGCAAACGTAACAGAAATGTACATAACACTCGTTCCACGTGCCGAACGAAAAATGAATACGTCACAATTTAAAGATGTGATTCGTGAAGAGTTGAAAGAATTTTCCTTCGCAAGTCCAAAGGTGAAGGACATTGACATGGTCTCCGGCGGGATGCGTCCGTTTACAGTTAACATTATCGGCAACGATTTGACGGTGGTCGAAGAGTATAGCAACGCATTGGTGGCACACTTGAAGGATCATCCAGCACTCAAAGATGTAGATACGACTAACCGTCAGGGCAAACCTGAAGTACGCGTCGTCTTGGACAAAACCAAGGCACAGCGGCTCGGAATCTCGACTTCTGGCGCTGGTATGGAACTTCGTAACCTCATTGAAGGATCAACGCCTGTTGTTTTCAGAGATGAGGGGCGTGAATACAATGTCCGCGTGGCATTGCAGGACGACCAGCGCGATTTGCAAAGTCGTTTTGAGAAAACCTATGTTCCTAACATCAATTACACGCTGATAAGGTTGAAAGATGTAGCGGCCTTGGAGCAAGCAGTTGGTCCTGCGACAATCAATCGCCAAGATCGTGCACGCTATGTTCAGGTGAGTGCTGATATCGCGACCGATGGTCCGGGGATGAATGCTGCCATCGATGAAGTTAAGAAATTTTTCAGCGATGTGAAGCCGCTGCCGCAAGGTATGCGATTTGCTTTTGTGGGTCAGGCTGAGAATTTTCAAGAACTAGTTGGTAGCATGATCATGGCAGTGCTATTCGCGATCATCTTCATTTACTTGGTGCTGGCGAGTCTCTATGAATCCTTCGTGACGCCATTTACGATCATGTTGGTTCTGCCGCTTGCGGCAACCGGCGCACTTTTGGCCCTATTTGTTACGCGCACGGCATTGGATTTGAATTCAATGATCGGTTGCATCCTGTTGTTCGGCTTGGCGACCAAAAACTCGATCTTACTGGTCGACTACGCCAATCAGAAAATTGCAGAAGGGATGTCACGCCGTGATGCAATTTTGGCCGCAGGAAAAACGAGATTGCGTCCGATCCTCATGACTACGGTTGCTCTCATTGCGGGTATGTTACCCATAGCGATTGGACTCAACGAAGCTTCTAAGCAACGCACCAGTATGGGCATATCGGTGATTGGTGGGTTGATAACTTCGACAATATTGGCGCTGGTAGTTATTCCGGCGGCCTTCGACCTAATCGAAGGCGCGAAGGACAGAGTCAAACGTCTGGTGGGGCGTTCTCGTCCGACGAAATCGCATTAGTTTGAAGCGAGATCGGCGCCTGTTTCACACAGGCTCCGATCTTGTTCGTCTAGACCTGAAATAGTTAGTTTAATGACTTGTCCGCTGTTTCCTTCGTGTTCTTCCTGAAGATTCAATATCTCGTTCGAAAAATGGCAAATTGTGTTGTGATTGATATGCAATGTTTTCAAGTCATGCGCAGCATTGAGTGCGTCGACTGATACCAGCTTGTTATGGCGGAAGTTTAGCCATCGTAACTTTGGCAGGTTTGCCAATGCTTCAATGTCATGAATGAAGTTTTGTTCCGCATCAATGACCTCAAGTTGGGACATGGCTGCGAGCGGTAGCGCGCCTGTAAACGCGTTGTGAGCTAAGTTTACATGTTTCAGGGATTTCAGCCCCGACAGAAACGTCAAAGCCTTCGCCTTATTGTTATGGATGATGAGATGTTGGAGTCTGTTGAGGTTAGAAATGGGAGAAAAATCCTCGACTAGATTTTCTTGAGCGTAGAAAACTTCGAGTGATCTGAGCTTAGATGTGGACGAAATGTCCGTGATCGCATTTGTTGAAATGTCGAGTGTGTTCAAAAGTGTCAGATTTCCAAGTGCTGTAATGTCGCTGACTCGATTGTTGGCGATGATCAGTTCTTTGAGCTTGGTTAGTTTGGCAATGGGGGTCAGATCAGAAACTTGATTTTGAAACAGATTCAAGAACTCCAACTGCGGCATTTCGACCAGTTGAGAGATGTCGGTCATGGAGTTCCACGACAGCGTCAAAGATTTGATGTGCGTTAAAGTCGTGACGGGGCCGATGTCCGTAATTTTTTCGCGAGCTCGTTCAAAGGGATTGGGCCACAAGTTGAGATCGGTGCGTTCGAGCACGCGCTGATAGGTCGCTTCGCAGAAACGCTGGCTTAGTTCGGGCCAGATTTCTTTTTTGATCATGATGGCGACGATGGTATTTTCTTCTGCGGCTGTTAGATCCGTGGCGAGGCAAAATTCCATAAACGTCTGGTAGCGAGCGGCGATCGCCGGCGTAGAAACGAGCGTCAACAAAAGTGCAAAAGTTGCAACCCAAAAACGCATGCTAGACCTCGGTAAGTAGTTTGTACTCGAGATACTAGCATGCGTTCATTTGTGGCAGAAGCGCAAAAATTTGCTTACGTAAAAAGCGTCTGACCGTTTGGCAGCCAGACGCTTAAAGAAATCTTCGAATATTTCCTTAGAGCAAAGTCCCGTCAACTTTCAAGAACGCAACAACGACAGTTGAGATCTTCAACGCACAACCAATGCATGCCTTGCCACCGTTAAGCTTGAAAGAGTAAACTTGGTCGCCTTTGGTTACGGTGAAGGTTGGGTCAACGTAGTGGTTGCCTTCCATGGTCTCGGAAGTAACTTTTACGGTGTACGCCGCGCCGTCGATAGTGCCGTTGATGACACCTTCTTCTGCATTAACGCCGGTGATGGCAACGGTCGTCGCTTCACGCTCACCTGCAGGATTGGTGGACGTGAGGTTGAACGTAGCAACGTTCTCGATCTTGCTGAATTCGCCGGTGAAGTCATGGCCGAGGTGGCGATGCTGAACGGTCATGCCGAATTTGTCTGCAAATGGAACGGCATACAACATGCGGTTCCCAATCGCGCCACTCAATACGTGGTCGCCATACACCAACTTCAGTGTTGGACCTTCAATGAAACCAATCCCTTCGTTGCCATCGGCAAAGGATGGGGCAGCAAACAACGACAGAGCAACAGCAAACAACGTACTTCGCAACATGGAAAACTCCTAGTGATTCAGTTGAGAATCATTCTCAATATCTAGAAGTTGCCATGTTTGCGACGATGCGTAAAGTAAAAATTTTTACTTCAAATCGACTCCATTGGCGGCGTCTCTCGCGCCACAGTGCTGGCAGCTTGGTTTCGCATGATCGCCGATATCATGGTCAATGATGTTGTCGCCATGGACGCCGATCGCCGTCGCATTGCCAAACGGAAGTGACGGAGTTGTGCCAAGTGCCACGCGCAAGACATCACCGACATGATCGGCAAATGAGAACTTGAGTTGCGAGCGAACTTCTTCAGGGACCTCTTTCAGATCCTTTTCATTCCTCCGTGGCAGCAGTACGTGTTCAATACCTGCACGATGCGCGGCGATTACCTTTTCTTTGATGCCGCCAACCGGAAGCACAGCGCCGCGTAGCGAGATTTCACCAGTCATTGATAACTTGGGAGATACCGGTCGACCCGAAAATAGCGAAGCGATCGCGGTCAACATGGTAACACCCGCCGAAGGTCCGTCTTTCGGAATTGAACCAGCTGGTACGTGAATATGGATATCTTTTTTGTCGTACGAAAATCCCGGTACGATTTGCGGAAGATTGGCTCGTACAAGGCTAAGCGCAATGTGGGCGGATTCTTTCATGACGTCACCGAGTTGTCCCGTTAGCATCATATTGCCATTGCCGGGCATCAGGCCCGCTTCGACAAACAAGATATCTCCGCCCCGAGGCGTCCACGCCATGCCAGTCACAACGCCTGGGGGTGCGATGCGCTCGGCAACTTCGTGGACGAAACGCTCAGGGCCGAGAAGCTCTTCAAGGTCGACAAGATCAACCGTGAGAGTTGTGCCTTCTGGTGCTTGAACAATGCGTTCGGTCATGCCGCGGCATACCGCTGCTGCCATGCGTTGCAATTCACGAACACCTGCTTCGCGCGTGTAAAAATTAATAATGCGCAAGACGGCGTCATCCGTGATGCCTAACTGTTCGTCCTTGATCCCGTGTTTTTCCTTTTGCTTGGGGAACAAGTGATTCTTGGCGATGTGCAATTTTTCCGAAGTCGTGTAGCTGCCGATTTCGATGATTTCCATGCGATCCAACAAAGGTGCTGGAATTGATTCAAGCGAATTGGCGGTCCCGATGAATAGGACGCCCGACAAGTCGTATGGCACATCGAGATAGTGGTCCGTGAATTTACTATTTTGCTCAGGATCAAGCACTTCCAACATAGCTGCAGCGGGATCGCCGCCATAGCCTCTGCCGAGTTTGTCGATTTCGTCGAGTAGCATCACGGGGTTTTTACTTCCTGACCGTTTGATACCTTGCATGATGCGTCCTGCCATGGCACCTACGTATGTGCGACGATGGCCGCGAATGTCGGCGTCATCTCGCACACCGCCAAGGCTTACGCGCACAAAAGGGCGATCGAGCGCGGTAGCGATACTTTGGCCTAGACTCGTTTTGCCGACACCGGGAGGGCCGACGAGCAGAACGATGGTTCCGCGATTATCTTGTTTGAGTTTCATGACGGCCAAGTGTTGTAGGATGCGCTTTTTAACGCGGTCCATGCCAAAATGTTCCGCATTGAGAATGGATTTGGATTTTTCAAGATCGATGTTTGCTTGCGGCGTCGAAACCCAAGGTAACGCGAGTAAATACTCGACATAATTCTTGATAACGTGCGCTTCTGGGGACGAGCCGCCCATTTGTTCGAGGCGACGAGCTTCGTCACGTGCAACCTTCTTAACGTCGGCTGGCATGTCAGAGGCTTCGACGCGCTCTAGAAGTTTGTCAGACTTTTCTTCATCGCCTTCGCCGAGTTCATCCTTGATCGCGCGCATTTGCTCGCGGAGAATATGTTCTTTCTGGTGTTTGCCAATGCGTTCGGACATCTTTTGCTGGACGCGTGCGTGCAGCTCAAGGTGTTCCTTTTGTGTATTCATTTGTTCAAGTATAAGGAGCGCGCGGTTCTTGAGCGAGAGAGACTCCAAGATCTTTTGTCTTTGCTCAATAGTGCCTTCGATATTTTCCGCGACCAAGTGCATCAGTGTTTTTAGGTCAGTGACGCTGTCAATCAGGGTTTCCAACGAACTTGTGTCGGTTGGTACCAGTGCGAGGATGTCTTTGGCGAGTTTTTTAATGCTGTCGCGGAAGATGTCTGTAGAAGTGTGGTCGAGATCATTGAGATCATCAACAATCGCGTAGTTTGCTTCGAGGTGCTCGCCATCAAAGAATTCGGTGATCTCTACTCGTTGCAAGCCCGTCACAATCGCTTGCATGGACCCTTGTTGCGAGCTGCCTTTGGTGCGTTCGATTTTGCACAGTGTTGCCGTGCGATACAGCGTATCGGAAGATGGATCGTCTGAATGTTTGCGATCGCCCGCTTCTGGTTGGCGTGGCTTTTGCGCTGCAATGATGATGAGGTGATTGGTTCTTAGCGCGTGTTCCAACGCACTTAGAGATTTCTTACGTCCGATGTTCAAAGGAATGGTGCGACCCGGATAGATCACGGCGTTGATGCTTGGTAATACTGCAATGGTGTGGCGGCGATTTTCGCTTGATTGATTCGGTTGTTCGTTACTAGGCATAGCAAACTCCTGTTCAGCTTGTAGCAACTGGAACTGCCCGACTGGCAGCTAAATAGAAGATGTGTCTTCATTCTCGGCTGTCAAGGTTCGTTGACTAGAAAATTAAATAGGCCCACAGATGTGTGGAGAATTGCGAGGTTACGGCCGGAAAAAAGGATTCGTAATCGAGGATCCAGTGCGCATATGTAGATTGCGGGTGAAAGAGAAACCACTATGCCAATTTGGTCATGGGACGATGTGCTTGCAATTCTAAAATTCCAACACACCGCATAAATGGATCAAAGATCCCGCTCAACGACCTCGATCGTTGCAGGACCGTGATCGGTTCGGCCTGCGCGGTTAGGGCCAGGTGCGGGTAGCTTGCCTCGGGGAAACACGACACGCGCCACGGGTGCTTCTGCGTCGCGATTGCACCAGTCCCATTCCAAACGTGCACGGATCTCGTCGGTGTTGAGCGTTTCAATCAGCGGAGAATTCCAAACAACGGGTTCGCTGAATGTGTGTGGCTTGTGTGCGCGTTCGTCATAGGAAACGGGCCAACGGCTCGGAGCCGTGCGAATGAAGAGTTCTTTCATTTCAGCAGAGTTGGCGGCGGTTGTCTGATAGTTTTCAAAACGAATGAATTGTTCGTCGACGATGGCGCTGGACGTTCCTGCCACCAGTTTCATCGTCAGCGAAATGTCGACGGCGCCTTTCGTGCCACGTGGTGTCGCCCGATTCCACCAGTCTTCCTTTTCTTTCTGCAAGCGCTCGGAATGAGCCTGCCACGTTTCGTCTGGAAGCCGAGCAGAGCGTCTATGGTCGCCGGTACCGCGTAAGTACAATCCGTGCAAGTTGATCAAACTGAAGTAGCGATAATCAGGTCGATTAGCTTCGATGATGGGAATGACCTGACCGTTCTCGTCGAGAGCCAGTTCATCGATGGCCCAGTGGGTGTCTCGATCCTGATGTTCGATAGTGTTGTCTGCGCATTTGTGCACGGTCCAATTTACATCACGTTTGGAAAGGAGCGCTGCGCCGCTGGGTATCATCGACTTTTCACTGTCGCTGAATCCGCGCCAGATTCCGATGTAAAGTGCGAAAAACTTTTCGGTGACGTTGAATTGGGGGCGTTGATTGACAAATTCGAAGCGATCTTGCGCGTTACTGCCCGCGGACAAAAAAATTGATACGAATGCAAGAAAGAAATTACGCATGATCCCCCCTTATTTTTTCCTTTGTCGAAGACATGCGTATAGCACCTAGTCGGCAGCGTTCATGGCTGACAAAACTGGAAATCGCGAACGTCAGCGCATTTTTCAAAGAAAACAGCGGGGTCTCGGTTAATTTAGAAATGCGCGAAGGGTGAAACCTCGGGAGTTATCTCGGCACCATTTTGTACCCACCGAACGCTAGACTGGTTGGATGTAACTGTGCCAATCCTCTGTAGTATTCGTCCACACTGCGCTCGGCAATCAAGTGTGAGTTGCGCCCAATGCTCAGCACCACAGGTGCCGAGTAGTGCGTAATCTTCCCCGCCAGAAATGGCGAATGTTCTTGGTTCGACTCCCTTAGATGCGCAGTAATCAAGAACTTCGGGCGACACGGGGATACACTCGAGTTCTATGTCAATACCGCAGTTTGACGCTGAAGATACCTTAGGAACATCTAAGAGCAAACCATCGGACAAGTCCATCAGCGCATTGACTTCGGTTCGGGCTCCCAGCCAACTTCCAAGTTCAATCTCAGGAACGGGACGGACATGACGTTGAATCAATGAATCTGTGTAAGGTGTCGTGGTCGTCAGAAGTAAATCCATACCGGCAGCCGAGTCACCCACGGTTCGTGAAACAAATACGATGTCGCCGAACTTCGCCTGATGTCGATATTTCAATTGCTCAGCGCGTGCACGGCCGATGGCGGTGATTGAAATCACGATATCTCGTTCTGATCTAGACGTATTTCCACCGATGATATCGACGCCATAACTGCGGCAAATCTTTTTACAACCATCAGCGAAAGAACGCAGCCACGACGATTCGATGCCTCGCGGCATGCAAAGTGATAGCAAAATATGGGTCGGTGTGGCGCCCATCGCGGCGACGTCAGACAAATTGGTGGCAACAGCTTTGTAACCAAGATCCGCTGGCAAAATTTTTGCGCGGATGAAGTGTACGCCTTCAACCAGTGCGTCAGTTGTAATCACAGTCTGAAGATCTGTTGCCGCAATTACGGCGCAGTCGTCTCCGATGCCAACAACCGTGCTCGATTGTTTTTTTTCTGCGGTGAAAAGTGCGATGATTTCTGCTTCTGTCAAAATTAGTTCACCGAGGGGTCTTGGCTTGCAATTCTTGTCGCAGCATCATCCAAATTTCAAAATAACGCCATGCGGGTGGCGGATTTGCACCTTGGTCGTGATCAGGTTTAAGAATCAGATCGCCCGTGGATAGGAGTAATTCCTTTAGTCCCGCTGTCTGTTCGAGCTTTGCGCGCATCGCCGAGACAATCAGGTCGTAGTGTTTGCCTTTTTCAGGAATGCGATACGGAAGTTTCTCACCATGATAGGTGACCCAGTTGATGTTCATCTTTTTCATGTTGGCACTGCCTTGGTCGCCAGCGGCTTTGGCTTCGAAGGCGGTCATAGCGGCGATTTGTTCTCGCGTGTGGGCCCAAGCGAGGCCGGGAAACTTTGCGCGTTCATCTTCAGGGCCTTCGGGAAACTTCATCATTTGCCAGAAACCTTCGACGCTCGCGTAGCGCTCGTTGTTCAAAGTGATAGGCGTTGCGGCAAAATTGGAAAACACCCCGAGCTCAGTGCGTTTAGAAAGAATGACTTCGCCCTCGCTCGCATCTTGCGGCAGGATTTCCCATGAGGCTGCTTCACTTCGCGGAACCTCTTGCCACCACGATGCAGGATATTGGCTCTGCGCGGCTTGTCCTGTTACACAGGGGAGCATGGAGACCGAGAACGCGAGTGCGATGGCGTAATTCATAGACCTTCCCGTTGCAAAAGTTTGCACCATACAATAGTATGGCTGCATGAATGTCGGCGATTATAGCCAAAATGGTGCGATGAACACTAGCGAAGACGGAGTGCATCCGTCACTTCGACGCCGCAAAATCATTCATTTTGACATGGATGCATTTTATGCCTCCGTGGAGATACGCGATCGACCAGAATTGCGTGGCAAACCCGTAATCGTTGGCGGCTCTCCGGATTCGCGATCTGTTGTTTGCACTGCATCCTACGAAGCGCGAAAATACGGCGTACGTTCAGCCATGGCTTGTAGTGTTGCCAAACGATTGTGTCCGCAAGCGATATTTCTTCCTGTTAATTTTGCGAAGTATCGAGAGGCGTCGTCTCATATCCGCGACATATTCGCGCGATTCACGTCGCTGATCGAACCGATGTCGCTCGACGAAGCCTATCTCGATGTAACCGACAATGCGCACGGCATGTATGCCTCGCGCATCGCCAAAGAGATCCAGCAGGCGATTTTCAAAGAAATCAAATTGACCGGTTCGGCTGGTGTCGCGCCGAATAAGCTCGTGGCGAAGATTGCGTCAGACTTTCGCAAACCGTTTGGGCTGACGGTGGTGACGCCCGAACAAGTTCATGAATTCATGCGTGCGCTGCCGCTGCGTAAACTTCATGGCGTCGGACCTGCCACTGAAAAACGATTGTTAGAACTCGGATTGAAGACCTGTGAGGACGTTTGGCAGCGCGGGCCCGAGGCTCTTGCTCTAACATTGGGGCCTTCTTCGGCAGATTGGTTGATGGCGAGTGCGCGCGGCATCGATGAGCGTCCGGTGTGTACGCATTGGGAGCGAAAATCTCTCGGACGAGAAGAGACTTTTGAAAAGGATTTGCACACTATTGAATCCATGACACGCGAATTGAAACTGATAGCCCAATCAGTTGAAAGTGACCTGCTTGAAGAAGAGAAGAGTGGACGAACGATCACCTTGAAAGTGAAGTATTCAGATTTTCAGACGATTACTCGCAGGATGACGTTGGACACGGCGGTGTCCGATGCACAGAATCTATTCGAAGTTAGTTCACAACTGCTGCAGAGAACCGAAGCGGGTAACAAGAAGGTTCGTTTGTTGGGGATTTCTGTTTCAAACTTCAGCGATCAAGACGTTGACGCCACTCCTTGTTGACGATGAGTCTCGCTCCTCGGCGAAAGAAAAAGTAAGACCACGTCCATTGCAGCAAAACAAACGTTTTGTTTTTGAAGCCGATCAAAAAATAAATGTGAATGACCACCCACATTAGGTAGGCGAGTAGGCCACTCATTTTCAGCGGTCCAACTTGTGCAACGGCTCTGGTGCGGCCGATCGTGGCCATTTGTCCCTTGTCCCAATATTTGAACGGGGCTGGCGGCGTTTTGCCGCCAATGGCTGCGGCGACGACTTTGGCGACATAATCGCCCTGCTGGATGGCTGCTGGCGCTATTCCAGGTATTTCCGGTTTGTGTGATTCAACAAATGCCGTGTCACCGACTGCGAATGCGTAGTCAAAACCTTTGATCTTCAAATGATCGTCCACGATAACGCGGCCGCGCGGATCGAGTGTGGCCCCAAGTTTTTGATTCAATGGCGGTGGCTGCACGCCCGCAGCCCATAGCACCGTCGATGCTCGTACGGATTCGTTGCCGAGTTGCACGCCCTCCGCGGTGATGTTGGTGACGCGCGTCGAAGTCCAAACCGTAACGCCTAGTTCTTCAAGATCCCGAGCGGCCTTTGCTGATAAGTCCGGGTGCATTGACGGCAAAATGCGCGGTCCTGCTTCAATCAAGAGGATGCGCGTGCGGCGAGAATCAATCTTACGAAAGTCACGCGACAGAGTGAAGCGACTGATTTCGCCGAGAGCACCTGCAAGTTCAACCCCCGTGGGTCCGCCTCCAATGATGACGAAAGTCAGATGTTTCTTTTGTTCTTCGGCGCTGGTGCAAATTTCTGCGTCTTCAAACGCTTGCAGCACGCGGCGTCTGATTTCGGTAGCTTGCTCGAGAGTCTTCAATCCCGGTGCATCTTCTTCCCAGCGATCCTGCCCAAAATAGCTGTGACGCACGCCGCAGGCATAGATCAAGTAATCGAAGGGCACTTCAGAATCTGTTGTTTTCAGAACTTTTTTCGATAGATCCACGGACTCAACGCGCTGCATCAATACGCTCAAATTTTTGTCTAATCTTCGGAACAGTGAGCGAATCGGCACAGCGATTTCGGCTGGACTCAATCCCGCCGTCGCAACTTGGTACAGTAACGGTTGGAAGAGGTGGTGATTACGCTGGTCGATGATGGTGATGGTTGCGTTGGGTAAATCTTCCGAAATCAGCCTTTTAGCAGCAGCAAGTCCAGCAAATCCTCCGCCAATAATGGCGATTTTCTTTGGGGGATTTGCTTGCAGAGTCATATTCATCCCATCACTTTGTCGGCGTTTGCGATAAAGCGTCTAGACAAGCTTCAATCAAATTGGCTTCATTGGCGATTTGGGAAACTGCATCTCTTAACGATTTGCGCCGAGATGGGCCACCTTCGCCATCGAACGAGTATCCATTTACGATCATGTCAGCAGCGATTTTGAGTGTCTGCATGGCGTTGAGGAAGTCGTGTCGCCTTTGGCGGGCACTTTGTGGGTCAATGTTGGGTAGTTTGAGGTAAACCTCGCCCGCGCGTTTCTCAAAAGTGAAGGAGTCGCTCACTTGATCCCCTTTAGTTTTTCTGCACCCTAATCTTAATCGCTTTGAATTTTGCGCGCAAGTTGTGTGCTTCAACTTCGAGGTCTGACTTGCAGAGTTCGTCCTTGTTGATTTCTTTTGAGGTTGGAAGGTCGAAAAATGCAGATGCAGTGGTTATCTCATCAATGTCAAAGTAGAGTTTAGCCGCGGTGGGCATTATCTGGAGGACTAAGCTGTCGTCTTGCAATTGTTCACGAGAAAGAATTACGGAGTGGTTGCTGTTCTCGTCTCTGATCGTGACTGTTTCATCACTCTGGCGAATGACGCGCCAGTGCATGGGTGCCCCGAAAAGTTTGTTGGCTTGATTCGGAATGTTACCGACGTTCGCTATCCACTTCAATGATATGTAACAATCCTGTTGATCATTTTCGCAAGTGAAACTGCTCAAGGTATTGTTGAGAAATTCAATTTTGATCTGGTGCGGATTGTTGAACACAAGGTCCCTCGTCCGAAGGTTCGGAGCAAAGGGAGAGCCGATGCAGTAGTCTATGAGTTTGGTGTAGTTAACCGTCGATCCGCCAATCTTTCCATTGAGCAGGTTAAAGAATTCGCCTTCGTCCCTGATGTTAGAACGCTCGCCCGGCGAGTATCTCCAGCTTGAAATCTTCAATTCAAATCCCGACTCTTCATGCCGCTCCACGCGGATGCAAGCTTTCGTGGAAAAATCGATCTCGAAAGCGCTTTCGCGGCCTGATCGTCGACGATGGATCTCGATTCCGGTAAATGATCGTGGCCACAGTCTCGAATCGGGCTTGAAATGAACATTCATAAAACGTACATCGCTGGAGTCTTTGCCTTCAGGGATTGAGACGACTAATTTGGATGAGTCGTCTTCGAACCGATGTTCTGCGACTTGTACGGATTCTGAATATTCGATTTCGACCCGGTCAACATCCGCCGCAAAGGACGATTTTTCTGTGTCCGACATGTTCATGTCGCAGACAATATCCGGTGTGGACGAGTCAGAAACGCACGTGAGGTATGTGCCGGTAATGTCTTCCGGCTCGACATAGGAATCTATGAATGAACTATTAGATTCATTAATGTCAGCGGAATTGGCCTCAGGGTTGGCTTTGCCTTCGCCATTCTTTGAAGTGCCTGTGTTAGACCTGCCATTATGAAACTTGCTGCCGTTGCAAGCGACGACCAACGCCAGAAAAAAAACTTTGATGATGTTCCCCAAAACGTCCTCCGATGACTCCAAGTCAAAGCCCTTTGACTAAATATTTTTGGTCTCTATACATCTCGAGGTCGGAGATAATTTACTTTTCGGAAACATCGGGTCTTTAGATGACCACATGGAAGTTTTCGCTTATATATCATCGGTTTTTCCGAGAGAATTTCGATGAAATACCGGTGTGATTTGGGGTATCATGACGAGTCTTAGAAAACATTTCTGGTAGTTCGACAATGGCTCGTAAAGCACCGCCGAAAAAAACACGAGCGACTGCAAATTCACCCTACGACGACCGCGACGTGGTTGTGAATGAAGGCGGGCGTCTTGGTGAGATTCTCAGAGCATCTCTACCGAAAGCATTCAAAGTCGAGTTTACAAACGCATTCATTCGCAAATTGATTGCTGTCGGAGCGGTTAGCGTGAATGGCAGACCCTGCAACCGTTTGCAGCATTCTCTCCGTCGGGGTGACAGAATCCGCGTTCGCATTTTGAAAGTCGAATTGGAAAAACGCAAAGCGTTTGTCGAAGGTCCATCTGAACGAGCTCTGCAAATTCTTTTTGAAGACGATGTTATAATCGTCGTCAACAAGCCGCATGGCATTCCCACGCATCAAACGCTTGATCCTAAGCGCAAGAATCTGTTCCAAATGACGAAAGATTTGATCTCTGCGCGGACAGCAGAAGGCGCCGATTCGCCCGAACCTTACCTTGCCGTGCACCATCGTTTGGATCGCGATACATCGGGAGTGGTACTGTTCTGTAAGGAGCGTTCCGCCAATGCAGCCATCACGGCAATGTTTACCCAAAGAAGCATGCAAAAGCATTATCTAGCTGTTGTGAAGCATGCGAAGGGGCTCCCCGAACATTTTCAGGTGAATAATTTTTTGGGAGAGATCGAACGCAAGGGCAAGCAACGCCGTTTTGGAGCAGTGCGCTCGGGAGGAGATGCTGCGGAAACTGATTTCAAAATTTTACAGACCTCAGGTCCTTATTCGCTGGTATTGGCAAAGCCGCATACGGGACGCACGCACCAGATTCGCGTTCATCTGGCGGAAAGCGGTATTCCCATCGTTGGCGACGATTTGTACCATCCTGACTATGAGAAAAATGACGGTAGGATGTTGTTGCATGCTTGGCAACTTGCGTTTGCCCATCCCCTTACCGGTATGCAATTGAACGTGGTCGCGCCTATTCCTGCGCCTTTTTTGCAAAAGGGATTTAAGAATCCTTCAGCGCGCGAGCAATGAAGTCTGGGTGAACCTTTGACTTCGGCACTTTGTGATCAAACCACTGGCGAACATCTTCTTCTAAGCCGATTCCGTGCATGAAATTGTAAACAGCTTTGTGCAAACCCGGACTTAGCCGGTCATGATCAACGCCGGTCGGGTCGATTAGTTCCAAATCGTTGCGAGCGAATGTAGATTTTGGAGCTTTTACCTTAACGCCGAACGCTGTTGGGTCTTTTCCAACTGGGCTATGAACGGTTGCGGTGAAGCGGTGCCAATAGGCTGAATGGATGCAGCCGTGCAGGAAGAGTTGCCGCACTCGATCTAGCGCATCGATGGTTTCCTGTTCGGTCTGCGTGGGAAAACCATACATCAAATAGGCATGTACCAAAACGCCTGCATCGGAAAAACCTTTTGTGACACGTGCAACTTGCTCGACGGTCACGCCCTTATTCATAAGTTTGAGTAGTCTGTCGGATGCGACCTCCAATCCGCCTGAGATGGCCGTGCAACCGCTGCGAGCTAGGCGCTCAGCCATTTCGGGAGTGAACGTTTTTTCGAAGCGAACATTGCCCCACCACGATACGTGCACCTTTTGTTCGATCAGTTCTTTTGCCATAGAAAAAAGAGCTTTGGGCGGCGCCGCTTCATCGACAAAGTGAAAACCGGTTGTGCCCGTTTCTGCGACCATCGCTCGGATGCGTTCGACAATTTTCTTGCCGGTTTGATCTTCAAAACGTGCGATGTAGTCCAAAGTGATGTCGCAGAACGAGCACCCCTTCCAATAGCAGCCATGTGCGAGGGTCAACTTATTCCATCGACCATTGGACCAAAGGCGGTGCATGGGGTTGAGAACTTCTGTCACCGAAATATAGCGGTCGAGTGGCAGCCCCTTGTACGACGGAGTCGGCGTATCGCGAAAGGGGACGTCGTGGAGTGACTTGTCACTAACAAATTCTACGGTTCCTTCTTTGGAACGGCGAAAAGTTCGCAAAAAGCGATCGTTGTTTTTACGGCCATCTTGCAGCCATTCGGCAATGGCCAACACGGGAGCCTCGCCGTCATCTAGTGTGATGAAATCAAAATAATCAAAGACCTGTGGCTCCTGTAGTTCGCGCAATTCGGTGTTGACGTAACCGCCGCCCCACTCGATTACGAGTTTTTTGGAGAGCTGCCGCATGCGTCGAGCGATGCGAAAGGCCCCGTAAACATTGCCGGGGAATGGGGCGGTGATGCACACCATGTCTGGTTGGTACTGATTGAATGCTTCTTCCGCCAATTCATCGATCCATTGATCGACGAGAGTGGGGGATTTTGCTTCGAGTCTGGTGCGCAAAGGGGCAAATGACGGAGCACTTTGCGCCAAGCGATCAGCATATTTAGTGAGCCCAAAGTCTGGGTCGATGCCGTCACGAACCGCATCGGCAACTTCGTCGATCATCAAGGTCGCTAGGAATTGTGCGCGGTCTTGGATTCCCAGCGCACCAAATGACCACTGCAGAGGATCTTCATCGGAGCTTGCGGCGTTACTCATGAAGTCAGCAAAGCGATGCCCCCGCGGCAACAGCTCGTCCGATACAATCGCATGTGCAAAAGTGGGATCGTGCCCTTGCAAAAAGCGGATGACAGGATCGATAACGGATGCGATGCGGTCCGCATTAAACAAAAATGATTGCACAGACGGTGGAGCTTTTTTTCGAGCGGCAGCCGATCTTTGCGAGAGGTGCTCGTTTATCTGTGTGATGCCATCGCGCGAAAAAATTCGCAGAGCCAATCGAAGCGATAGGTCGTCTTGGGCAACGTCAAAGCCTTTGCTGCAGAGAAATGCCGACAAATAGGCCGTCGCGGGATACGGCGTGTTCAACTGCGACATGGGGGGCGTAAGAAAAAGAATTTTCACGACTAGAAAAACTCTCGACCAATGATGTAAAACGCCATGACCACGATGAACCAGCCAAAAATGGGCTCAAGTTTCTTCGCCGAGATACGTTCGCTAAGTCGCGTCCCTAAAGATACGCCAATCATGGCCAAACTGATGTATATCGCTGCAAACATCGGTTCATAGCGATGCAAGTGGTCGTAGCTTGCGGCAAAGCCGAACGTGCTGTTGATGGCGATGATGAGCAGCGACGTACCGATAGCCTCTTTGATGCCAAAGTGGGCGAACGTCATGAGGAGCGGCACGATGAGAAAACCTCCTCCTGCACCCACAAATCCGGTAAGTAGCCCCGTGCAGCCGCCCAGCACCAACAACTTGACGGTATCAAGGAATGTCTGAGGTTTCACGTCAGACTGTTTGTTTGCGACGCTGCTGCCACGGATCAGCTTTCTTGCCGAGAGCATCATGACAAGGGCAAAAACACCTAAGACCATCATCCTCCGCGAAACGGAAAAGTCACCGCTCTGGTAGATGACGTCAGGGACGTTCGGCAGTAGGATCTTTCTTGTGAACACAACGCCCGTCGCCGAAGGAATGGCAAAGGCGAGCGCGCGCGAGAATTTGACCAGTCTTTTCGTCCAATAAAACTTCAACCCCTTCATGGCACTCAAGCCGACAATTAACATCGAATAAGCTGTGGCATCTTCGGGGGAAAAATCGAAAAGGTAAACGAGGATGGGAACACTGAGAATAGAGCCGCCGCCGCCGATCAGGCCCAAGCTCAAGCCGACAGCAAGAGCTGAAACGTATCCTAGAATTGCGTAAATAGACAAGTCCGCCAAAGCCTCTCCGCTTTTGCAACTCAACATGGAATCGAAAATCTGTCATGTATTGTACCGTATTCGGCTGTTTCTTGAAAGAATGTCGTCCATCGAACGCGGGTTCGTCTAAAACCATTGATACTCAAGCATTACGAAAAATTCGACTATCAGAATATTGAGGCATCGGCTATCCAATGCTACGACAAGAGCTCTCGAAGGGGCGTTGCCCCATAAGTACAGGCCAATGTCCCCCCAAACGCTCAACTGAACGCGTCGACTAGATTGCACCCAAGTCCTCACTCACAAAGATCGACGACTTGTCCGCTTGTTTGTGCTTATCGGTGATCCAAGTTAAAATGTCTTCAAACATGTGACATCAAAAGGGAACTCCATGCGACCAATTTGGCTGTTAATTTTTAGCGCTGTCTTGCTTTCTTGCAAACCCATGCATGAAAGGCGGCTCGACGATTCCAGTCTATATGCTGATTCGGGGTCCCAAATTAAAGAGATACGCCCCATGATCGTTCTAGATATTCCAGCAGTTCTCCAGATTGAAAATGAAGCGTTTTCCTCGCCTTGGACCGAGGAAGACATTAAAAGTGTGCTCCGTAGAAGCGGCGGATTTGGAAAAGTCGCTGTTGACAACGCAGGAAAGATCCTAGGCTTCATCATTTACGAAGTAAGAGCCAATAGCGCCCGCATATGGGACATCGCGGTCGCGAAACGTGCACAACGAAACAGAATCGGTGAACTTTTGGTGAGGGAGGCTGCAAGCAGGAAAAAAGCAGTTGTTGCCGTGATGTCTCAAAGTAACACAGGAGCAGTTTCGTTTTTCGATAAATTGGGCTTTTCGCGAAGTGTTGACGTGCCTGGGTTTTTTGATGCCAATGACTCGGCCAAATGCATGGTATTGGCCGAACAAAACATTACCAATAATCAGCTGAATCAATTCATTCAAGCGCATCCTGAACTGGCAAATGTTCGCCTCGCGGACGGGCCGGCCTTCAATGAATCTGGGCGCGTTGACGAAAACAATCGCCCCAAACCCGCCGATGACCGTTCACCTACTGACATGGAAAAGAAAATAGGTGAACTCGGCGAGTTCGCCGAACGATATCCCAACAAAACGCAACGCATTCGTGAGTCACCCATTCCTCCATTTGAAGTGTCAGATCGCGACTCAATCAATGCGATTCGCAACGTGCTGCAAAAAAATGAAGTGGGAAGCATTGTCATTTTAGGTGAAGCGGGATCGGGAAAGACCAAACTCGTTGACGGCTTCATTTACGAAATGACTAAGGGCGCTTTCCCGGAGCTGGCGCCCAATACGCCCATCTTCGAGGTTGATGCTGCCACTCTGGGTGCCGACACCAAGTACGTGGGTCAGACCGAAAAGCGTGTCAAAGAAATAATGACGGCAGCGGACAAGATGCCTATTATTCTGTTTATCGATGAGGTTCATACGATTGCCGGCGTCGGAACTAGTATGTACGACAAAAACGACTTCTTCGAACGAATCAAAACCTATCTTGCCGATGGGCGAATCCGCATCATTGGTACTTCAACCGAGTATGAATTCAATGAAGCGTTTGCCTCTCGCACCGCTGTATATGGACGATTTGAACGACGCATTAAGACTCCGATGACAGATGAGCAGGTATTGCAGGCCATTGATGGTTGGACCGCGCGTTTCAAAAAACCGCAGATTCCGCCGGAATTGGCGCGTCGACTTCTCGATCTCTCCAATCGCTTCGACGCCGTCGGCGCACAGCCGCGCAAAGTTGGGAAGTTGATTGATGCTATGTACGCGCGCATGCTAATCGAACGAAGGAATGGGACGGTACCCACTCTTGCGGATGTGATCAGCGCAGCAAAAAGAAGTTACCAGCTAGATGACGTTTACTTTGACAAGTCTCTGCGGCAAGCAAAAGTCAATGGCATGAAGGCAGCATTGGGCGCGCGATTTGTCGGGCGCGAGGCAATCATCGACCGTCTCGTCGATTATAGCAAACAAAGCTTCGTGAACTTATCCGGAGAAGAAACACCAAAGGTACGCCTATTATTCGCAGGCCCTAAGGGCACGGGTAAAACAGAAATGGCCATCGAATATGCTGACTATCTCGGTTTTGGAAAAAAAGTTATCGAGATGTCAGGCTACAGCCGGCAAGGTGGAAAGAGTTCCGAAGATCTCATGCGTGAAATTTCTCTCCACGTCAGTAGTAATCCAACGGCGGTACTCATCTTCGATGAATTTGAAAAGGCCAGCCCCGAAGTACAGAATCGGCTGCTCACGGCATTTTCCAAAGGCTTTTTTTACGTAAAAGAAAGCAGCGCACAGGACACTGGTTCCGGCACGTCAATTCGCGTGTCACTACGGAATACCAATATAGTTCTCACCACCAATGCCGCTCAAGACTATGTCGCTCGTGGTGGCGTAGATGACGCCGGAATTCGCAGAGCGGCTATATCAGAGGGGTTCTCGGAGTTCGTGATTGATCGCCTGCAAGAGGCAATGGCGTTCCCAGCTCCGGATAGCCGAGAAAGCTTTCGGAAGATTTTGTCCGACGAATTTGACCGCTTCGTTAAGAAATACGATTCGACACCTGGCAACAAGCCACTGAGCGCTCAGGGAAAAGATGAGCTAATCGATTCACTGGTCGCAAAGCATTACAAAGAAGGTATGGGCGAAAGTCCTCGTGCGGCTCTCGCTGATCTGGCACGGCAATTTAATTCAACGGTGGCAGACGCTGAATTCAGTGCCGACGATGGAGTCGCTGCGTGTGATTACTTGACGGCCGTCTTCAGGTCACTTTAAACTGGTCCCTTCGCTTGTGCTTTTTCGTCAATTAAAGTAGTGATTGCGGAAAGTTACCGGATAAATGCTGAATGTTGGATCGGATTTTAAAGATTGCGCTGCAATGCTCGTTACTTATGGCGAGCGTAAGCACAGCCGAAGGGGCCAGTTCAGAAGAGCTGCCCGTCAGGCAGCAGTTTCCCCAGCCAAAACAGGCGGTTGATCCTCGCGCTAGCGTCGATGATCGCCCCTACATCGGCTCGGCATTGTCCTATTGGACCGCAGAAGGTCACCTCAAACTTATCGGTATCGAGTTCGGACTGACGCGCGAAGTCATTGGTACCGAGCTCATCAACGAGCAGAATCCAAGCGAGGGGACCACCAACACTTCCGGCAGCCTTTTGGGAGAAACTCGTGGCATCGAGTACCGGCATCGCCCCTTGGTAAACGCCGGTGCAGCGCTTACCGGCGGCATCTTTAGCTTGTCGTTTGACACGGTGGTTGGCAGCCTCACCAATGAGCGAACGCGGGAGTTTTACGTTCCCAAACGTGCGTACGACATTCGCACCGCCTTGAGTTACGGACCGGTGTTTGCGGAAATTAGCATCCTCAGCTATCGCGGTTTTTCACTGCACGAATATTCGGTTGAGCAGGTGCCGATGGAAACGGATCCCGCACATTTTCCGCAACTTGAGATGAAACAGACGGCCCTGCACCTAAATTACACGTTTCGCAGCACCAAATTTTCTCAACGCGCGCCTTATGATTTGTCGGAAAGGCAATTGCGTACAGCTCATGCCCCCTTCTTAACACTATCGATCGAACGATTTAGTCTGCGCAATGCTGATGGTGAGTCCATGATCCCGGAGAAGATCCAGCCGTTGATGGGGACCTTTGCCGAACTTTCGGAGTTTGCAGGATGGAATGAGAGCATAGCGTTTGGATACGCAGTAACGGTGGTGCCGTTTTCACGACTGAAAGTTCTTGCGCCGTTCTATGCAAATTTTGGCTTTTCGTATGGCACGGCATACAATCAGTCAGAAATCCAATTGGGCGAAAGTCGGATTGAAAAAAATCTTCAGGGGCACACCACGGGGATCAATATGGGATTGGGGTTTAACGGCCCTGCGTTCTTTTCCGCATTGACCTATCAGACCCACTTTACAATTTCGGAAGTCAATGAATTGGCTCTTGAACTGAGAAACTATTCGCTGGCTGTTCTGACGGGAGCGCGGTTCTAGGCTGAGCGAGCAATCGCTTGCCTGCATGACCTTGGACGATCATCGCAGAATACGTACCTGATTGAGGCTTGAAGCTCGTCGTCGCGACGATGTCGAGATAGTTTCCGGTCTTACCGACGCGGCGACCTAGCTCATCGAGATCGTCTTCCCAAAGTACTTCCACCGTTTGTCCGATGTATCGCTTCATAAACTCATTGCGCCACACGTCCGATAACTCGCGCAGCTCTTGCGCGCGCTTTTTAATCACGTCGGGAGGCAGGTGATTAGGCATCTTGTCGGCGGCAGTGTTGGGGCGACGTGCATACGGAAAAACATGCAAATAGTTCAACTTTGCACGCTCGCACAAGTCGATGCCTTCGCGGTGTTCATCATCCGTCTCACCGGGGAATCCCGGAATGATATCAGCACCCACATTGCACTCGGGAAAGTATGACCGAATCAGCTCAACCGTCTCGAGGTACTCTTGGCGGTTGTAAGTACGCCGCATCAATTTCAAAATGCGGTCACTGCCTGATTGCAGCGGTAGATGAAAGTGCGCGCAAAAGCGATCTTCATTTTCCTTCATCAATTCGAGTAGTTCCCGCGAGACCTCGTTTGGTTCGAGGCTCGATATGCGAAAACGGATTTTTTCCGTAACATCCAAAAGCTTTTGCAGGAGATCTGTCAAAGACGACGGTTCGGCAAAGTCTTCGCCATAGTCTCCAAGATGAATGCCTGCCATGACGATCTCTGGCACCCCTGCTTGTTCAAGTTTGACCGCCTCGCGCAATACGTCGTGCAGTGGAACGCTGCGCGATTGGCCCCGTGCATAGGGAATCAGGCAATAACTGCAAAAGCCGTTACAACCATCTTGAACTTTCAAAAACGCGCGCGTTCTAGACGAATCTGGCGAAGTGAAAAGTGCGGTGCTGGATTTGAAATGCGTCTGCCGATTGTTCGCAACGGGCTTTACGCCGCTTGGAAGTTTACCGTCGAAAGCGGAATCGTCGCCGTTGAAATGTCGCTGCAACAAATCGGAGAGCGATTCCTTGACTTGGTTCGGGATCACCAGATCCGCATCATCGAGTGCAGCAATGGACGCGCCATCGGTCTGGGCGTAACAGCCTGTGACCACGACTTTCGCGTCCGGATTTTCTCGCTTCAGTCGGCGGATGAGATAGCGACCTTCTTGGTCGGCCTTCATGGTGACGCTACAGCTGTTGAGCAGCGAAATGTCTGCTTCTTGCGCAGACGAAACCATGGAAAAACCGCGCTCTTTGAGCTGGTGTTCGAGCGCGTGGGAGTCAAAGGTGTTGACCTTGCATCCCAATGTTTTGATGTAAATCTTCTTCAATTCAATCCTCGATCCGTACGCGCTTTGTAAAACATGCAATCCCGTGGTGCAACATGTAACAAAACTCGGGAAGGATGATTGGATTTTTCCTTTAATTATAGATGGTTGGAGCGGTGGCGCGACGTGATTTCCTGCAACAGATGACGAAAACGGAAAAATACCCGATAATTTTTGCATCATCCAAATGAGGTCGTTCCATGAAAAATAGCCGTTTAGCGGTCTGCAGTAGTTTGCTTGTTTTGACTTGTGCTTGGTCGTCGTCTTGTCGTTCACGATCTGAAAGCGGATCCGAACTTATGCGCGTGAGTTTGGGTTCAGTACGCGCGGATGGGGATGCCAAGCGGCAGTGCGAAAAGGTCGATGGCACCACGAACAAGAATTTATGTTTCTTGCGTGAGTACGGCAAAGCATTACTTAGTCGCAAGACTGATTACGATGATCTTTCGACCTTGATCGACGCTGAGTTCAAGAAGCGGGGCACGAAGAATCCTCTGCCGCTATCTACATACTCCATCAGTCCGAAAGTAGGAGGCACCTGCTTCAACGATGACTATCCCGTTGCGGCAGAAAATTTTTGGAACGACCAGGTCGAGCCGGTACGCAAGCAGATCGAGCATGTCGCGGAATTCTTGTACCAGTATCACGTGGATGTGGACGGTACAGATCCGGTTGTCTTTGGGATCAAAAACGTGGAACTTTGTCCACTCACTGTGACGAACGAGCGTAAGATGATCGTCAACGGCACTACGCTCACGATTGGTTTGCCTGTCTATGGCGTCATCAGCACCTACTACGGTTGGTATTCTTTCACGGAATTACGCCGCGCTTGGGACCGTGGCGACTTTTTCGAAAAAACCTATTCGGTCAAAAGCGTAGCCACCTCAATTTTGGTCGGCGACGAAGTGCCCATGATATGGAAGATCGCCAATCCCGTCGGCATGGTGCGCACCAGCGCGCGCCAATTTATGCGAGCAAAGGGCGGGGAGCTGAAAGAATTGTTAGGAAAGCTCAAAGGATCGGTCGAGGGGAAAGCTGGTGATCAAGACTTTAACTTGGCAAAGCAGGTACTAAATCTCGGCGTCGACAATGTCGAATCACAAATCATTCCGGCCGTGTTGACCAAGGACGGACCCGCAGCGAAAAATTTCTTTGATCAGGGAAAGGCCAAAGGCTTTCTCGACGAATGGAATTGTCATCTCGATCGCCTCAGCCAACAATCAACCGTGAGCAATGCTGCGATTGGTGGTCTGATGGAACATAACGACGATTCAGAAGTGAAGTACGATATAAAAGCTCAGTGGGTCGCTGTGGCTAATTTTCATGACATCAATGTGGACTTTTTGACTTCCTACTCGAATCACAAAAACTTCATCGAAGTGCCCAAGAAGTCCGAGCGCAAGCATAAGTTCACTGTGAATGCGTCTGGCAAAGTTGTCGTGGTTACTGACGATCGTATCAATATCAACGCGGCCTTGTCGTATCTGGCGGCGTCAACGGAACGCACGTTGCAGTCTGAGAGCTTTCACGAAGCGGTGCGCACGTTTGCGTTGCCCGCAAATTTTCGCTGCGTAGTGGCTCTCTAGTCTCAAAGCTGGGGAGACGGAAGCACTGCTTTCAACCATAAATTGTTAGCAGTGCTGGTTCAGCAGTACCAATAGCCCTACCAATCCACACGCCATTGCACGGTTACCAACGGCACTTCCATGCCGTCGGTTAGGGGGCTGAAGTCCATTGCGGAAATTGCCGACTTCGCACAATCAGGAACCGCGCGATCAGCATTCATCGATATTACATGAGTCAAGTGCCCGCCCTTTCCAAGGTCGGCGGACAAAAGCAACGAATTGGGCGAACCTAGTTCTTTCTCCAAGCAAGGCAAAAGCTTGGTGCGTGACTGCCGCCTAAACGAAGCTAAAAAAACGTCTTCATCAATGGTCACTGGTTTTTTCGCTGGAAACTGCGGCTTGCCGGTTTGGCCTTCGATCGATTTTGCCTTGGGAACGGGAGACGATTCGCCGCCATCTCCCCACGGCCCAAAAATTTCCGGGCCCAATGTAATCGCCCACATCAGCACAAAGAAGCCGACGATGCGTCGTAACCAAATCGAGTTTGGATGTTGAGCGTCGGGAATCATTGGATCGCCCAATCTCGACCGACTGCAGTCACAGGCATGACTAAGAGTTCGCGCAGATTGGGCTGATCAGGTGCGGTCCATTTTACTTGGATCGGTGAGCCGTGATCGTCGCGGATGTTGACGGTACCTGCCTTCACCAAACCTTGTCGAACCGTTTCGTTTCCTCTTATGAATTCCTCGGATGACGCCGTGCGGAAGAAGGCGAAGAGTTCTTGGGTGCGTTCGTCATTTTGTCCTCGCTCCAAAAATTCCTTCAAAATCTCTGCCGTCAATGTTGAGAATGATTGCAGCCCCACAAAATCAGCATCTTTCAGTCCTATCATGCGTTCAGACAAAAGAGCCAAAAACGTCATGCGATTGTTGTTAAGGCGGCGATCCTTCAGCCACAGCCTCATGATCTTCTCCACCGCTCCGCCGTTGCGGGCTCCCAGCGCTCGTAACAAAGTTAGGTCGTCTTCGGTAAATCCCAGCGAGCGCACTCGTCCGGCCTTCGTCAATACCGCCATGGCTGTTTCAAAGCGTTCGCCGTGTCCTGTCAGGGACTCATCGATAAGTACAGGGCGAAACACGCGAGGCCAAAGTGTTGACGGTAATGCCGCTTGGATGCCCCCGAGCAATCGCGGGTCGTATCGATATTCAGAAAATATCTGCGTCCCGAGATCGATCGCGCGCTGTTCGACTTCCATGTCGCCGTTGGACTCGCCGTTGATCAGCAGCTGCCGCACAATGCCTAATGCTTTGGTCGGATCAGACGCTTGGGCGTACAATTCCGCTCGCGCCATGAGGCACATGGGTCTGGCGTTTAGACCATCGTCCGAGAGAAAATGATCGAGAATTTCTTCGCGATCCTTGACGGAAACTTGCTTCCAATCAAGCAGATCAAGCCAAATCACGCCCTCTTTGGGCGGAATATTCTTGATCATATTGATGACGAATGCGAATCCGGCATTGTCGGCCGGAATCGGAGGTTTGGGATAAACTTCTTTGGCTAAGAGGGTCTTGAACAAGAATCGGCGCTCATCACCGTGCAACTTGTACCAATCCGCGAGCGGCAAGTCCTTGTAATAGGTGATGAGCTCACTGATAAGCTCGTCATCTTTCTTCGGCTCCTTGAGTGCGAGGGCGAGCAGGCGTGGGCGAATTTGTTCTTCGCCGGCGATGTGTGGAAAATCCTCCATCTTGCCGAGCATGTGGAATTCGCGAAGAGCGACAAACTCATGATGCAGTGCCTTGACCGGATCTTTCAAGCGGTCGCCATAGAGTCTGCAACCTTGACCTGCCAAAACTCGAATATCAGCGATGTCTGCCAGCGCGTGAAACTGCTTTGCTCCGAGGTGATTTTGGCGGACGCCGCCGATGGCTTGTTCAAGCGGCGCTCCCGAATATTCTCGCGAACGATAACGAGCGTTGAAGCGCAAAATGTGCGCATTCATCAGCGCTTTCCAGCGGGCATTTTCAACAGGTAATTCGGCGGCGCATCCCTTCGCTAACAAAAATGCTAGCGCGCGATAGTATCCAGATTCAGGCTGGGCAACGTCCGTGGTTCGCAAAAGTTCCATCATGCGGAACGCTTCCTGCGGTTTACGTCGCAAAATATTGATGCGCGCAAAGTCAATGACCTTGTTGGGCCAGACGGAGTCACCGAATTTGATTTCGTTATAAAAGCGCGCAGCACCATCCAGATCGTTGTTACGATGAGCTTCGCGCGCTTTTGCCAGCCACTCGTGTGGGGCGACTTCCACTTGATCAGTGGCCGCGATCAATAGCGGTAACAGCCATGCAAAGATTAGAGGTCGGGTGCCCATACCACACCCGTGTAGTAGAAAGGATAGTAACGTAGATCTGAATCTGGCACTGGCAAAAGTTTTAGTTCAGCGCCCATTCGTAACCCGACCGCTTGCGGCAAGAAAAACTGCCACTCAAGCCCTATGCCGTAGCTGTATTTTGAATGAATGCGGCGCTGGCCGGGCAGTGCTTCTGGATAGTCTCTTTTCTTGGGCATGAGACCTTCATTGGGGTGATTGAACGACCCACCCAAAGTTACGTACATGACGTGCTCAAAGTCGGGAACAAAAGTGCTCAGTCGGGTAACGCTTTTCCCCTCCATCAAGTTGAAGGCGAAACTCAATCCCGCCTCGTAACGACTCATCGTCGCATCTTGGGTGAAAGGAGATCGTCCGATCTTATGGGACGAAGGAGTCGTCATCACATTGACGCGGTTGAGACCGAAGCGAAAAACAGATCCGCTTTGCAACGGCATGCCAACGGTCAATCCCCAGACTTCGTTTTTGAAGTTGTTGGCTTCGTCGCTGTAACCGCCAACCAAGGTAAACTCCCAATCGGCACGGCGAAAATCGAACACGACGGGGTTACTAATCTCGGTGATAACTTCCTGCACCAAGCCGTCACTCTCGTACGGGTCGGCGGCACTGGCCCACGCGATTGCTTCATAGGACATGACTGAGGCGAACATCAAAGTTTTGACGATATTGCCGAAAAACATTAGTCGTCCTCCGGTCGAGGAATATCAGGTGCTGGACAGAGCGCAAGAGCCGAACTCTTCCACGATTCCGTGATCTGGTACTTCGATTGGTCGTCGAAATAGGGATGGTCGCAATACTTAAAGCAGTGTTGCACCATTGAACCAAAGTTAAATGATTCTTCGTACCAACGTTGATCAGCCAAATATTCACGGGCGCGATCAGTTTCTTGGTAGGCGATAAATTCTTTCGTCACCGAAACGTTGGTGGAAAATTTATAGTCCACTCTGCCAACAAACGGATAGGTCCAGCTCAATCCAATGCGGTATGATCCCGCCGCGTCGTCGGAGAGCCAGAGATTATTCACTTCAAAGATCGTCAGGCTGTTGCTCTCTTCCGGTGCATCGGGCATGCGGATGCGAAAGAACAATGCGTCAAGTTCGAGACGCTCAGGACAAATGCGGGCGAATTCCCCAGTACCAATGGTGTAGCGTTCGGTGTCAAAGAACGTGACTTGCACGTCATCTTCTTGACGTGTGTTAGTTCCAGTTGGGACGGAAAAGAACTTGAGATCAGGTTGTTTGGCGAGACCGGCTGTGCCGTGCTTTGTGACATAGTCCTCATACAGGTCCCAGCTCGGTATGGGGCCAAGATTTTCATAAACCGTGATCGAACCAAAAGTTTGCTCAAAGGGAACGCGGATGGTGCACGATTGAAACCCCAAGTCTGAGGGAAATTGAATACTGAGTTTCGACAGATCCTTCGGACACCACAGTACATGCCTGGTTTGTGCGCCCGTCGGTTTAAAGCGAATGCCAGCTGCATAGACGAATGCGCCTACCAGTCGAGGAGAAATGCTGCCGCGTTCAGCGGCCACCAGTGTCGTCAATTGTGAAGCGACTGCAGATTGGATCTTGTTAAATTCGCCGCTAAAATTTTCGTGCAGTAGTACGGAAAAAACGAAATCGGCTTGCTCAGGGTTTTGTTGCTTGGCTGCGGCCAAACGTTCAGCTGTTAAGTTGCGAAACGAAGTCTCAAAATCGTTTTCAAAACCGATGCGAAAACACAAATCGGAGTCTCGGTCGCGAATGCCCATGATGGTGCGTTGGTAATTGAAAAAATCCTCGTAGAACATTTCGTCAACAGATGGTTCGCTTTCGCAAATTCTGATGATGATGGGAATTTGAATGGACTCTTTCAACGGCGTTTTGAGAACGTGGTTGGGATTTTGTAACACTGGATTACGCAGCGCGTAGGCTTGGCCGTTTGCGGTTCCCAAAGTCTTTTCTGACTTGTCCAAAAATTCGACTTTGAAACATGTGCCATTTTGCGGGCTAGTCGATGCGAATGTGTCGCTAAGCCATGTTCCGCGCTCAGTCACAATGGCAGCAGCTGTGCCTGACGCTGCTGTGCAAAATGTTGCGGGAAACGCTGGGGCCGAACCGGCGGACTGAGTCGCGGCGCGGTATTCATCCATGGTGTGTTCTTGCAAGACTGCGTCAGAAACACGAAACTTCCGGGTCATGCCATAATCATCGAGTTCGCTATCCTGCGGCGTGCCGAAATTATTGACGTAGCGAATCTGCAATCGCTCGTTGTTTTCGGAAAATACTCCGAAGAATCTCGCCGAATATCCAAGTGCCGCCCCTGCAGCTTCGTGATTGTTTACTGCTAAAACGACGGAGTTAGATAGGTCAGCATGCCGGTCATATCGAAAGCGAATCTTCACATCGACCAGTGGGCGAGCGGATGCGAATGAAAAGCTTCCGCAAAAGGCAGTGCGTTCACATTGCTTGACTTCGTGCAGATGCACGCCCGCATCAAAGTCGATGAAATCATACTTGTGCTCTTCGATGCCGCCATCTGCTGCGCGCGCTGACCATTCGATCTCCCACGCTGGATTTACTAATCGGTCCGGCAATTCGTCCAAGCGGAAAAAGACGTAGGCGACACCTTCGTTTTCAAACCAGTGTGCGATATTGGTCTTGTATGTGCCGAAGTTGTCGCGCAGCGGGATCTTGCGACAAGAAGTGGAAATGCCGACCAGCGCCAAAACAAAGCAAATGTTGGCGATCATGCTGTGACGAAAACAATGGAACAGGGCGTCGATCAATTAGCCCCCGCATTGGCTGTGGCGGCCCATTGCTGCACCCATTCCACCAATTTGGACGCGTCGCTGGCAATAGTCTCTTTTCGTTTTTCAATGCCCGCTTGCGTCGGATCGACATCATCGATCGTGGTGCCGTTGAGTACCTGATCTGATTTTTGCGATGATGACCATTCCGCGAAGTAACCATCGCCACCATTGGACACAACAAAATAATGCAGACTGAGTGCGTTGCGCCCTCCGGCCTTAATGGTCTGCCAAGCCGTCCAGTCCTCTTTCTTAACAAGTGAATTGGGCGACAAGATGGGTTCTTCATCCCACATGGCGCCTTTCAAATGTATGGCCACGCGGTTCTCTTGATCCTGTTCGGGAGCCTTTTTGGTACCCCATGGTGTGGACGATACGGCTGTTACGCCGATAGCGGCGAGTTTTGCGCAATCTGTCGAGGTAATCGTGATGGGTTCATACGCAAAATTCTCGGTAATAGCTTCCAGAGCAGAGGCATTTGCTTCTGCTCGCAGAGTCCATTCATTGCGTTTGTATTCCGAGATCCCAGAGTTGGGCATGCAGCGAGCGGCGTTTGTTGCTGATTCGTCCATTATTACGGGCTGGTACAAAATGTAGAAAATCGTCTTGGGTGTTGGCGTTGGTGTGCTGCTTGGTTCCGTTTCGCCGGAATTACCACGATCCTTCTCATACTCCCATCCTTCGTAGCAGCCAGTGGCTACGACGCTGAATACGGTGATGAGAAGAGCTTTCATCATGCCGCTAGGAATCCTTGCCGCTGATGATGTTGCTGTTGATCGTGCGTAAGTCGATGGTTCCCTTTTGGTCCTGCGCCTTAATGAATGTAGCGATTTTCTTGCGCGCCGCTTGCACCAAGTTCTGATTGATCGCACGGCTGTTGACGTACGGGGCAATCGCGTCTTGGACGCGTGGATTCAAGCGCTTGATCAATTTGGGACCCCACGTAAATGACGCGAGATAGTTGCCCGCTTCGTTGGGGGGCAACGACAAGAATGTCTCGGTCAAGACATCATCGGGAACAAACTGCAGCGAATCGTCCAAAAAGATAACCGGTGCCAACGAGTGCAGCACAGTTGGATCGTCTTTACCCATATCGGTGACGAGGGCCTTCCTTTGTGCGGTGTCGAGTGAGTTTAGTGCTTGTTCGAGGAGTGGGATGCGGTCCACGCGGATGGTGCGGTACCCTGCGCCCTTATCCATAAACAACTGGCGCAACTTCTTGGCGACATTGCGTACGAAGTGGTCAGGCATGCGTTCGACTTTCGCAAGGTGAGCGACAAACTTTGAAGTAAACGCTGCATTTGCCTGCGCAAAGAATCTTTCGCGCAACCGAGGTGGCGCATAAGCAACGGCAGCAAGGGCTTCTTGTTCGGTCACCTCACGGAGGATGCCGATGAATTCATCGACTTCAATCGCCGTCATGAAGCTAAATTCATCTTCTAGCGGTTCGCTTTCAATGCGTACTTTGGCGGCGGTAATGCTCCGTTCCAATCGACTCAAAAACTTCCATGTGTCGCTGGGCGTCTCCTCATCGAAGTCTTTGTCACTATATGCTTTACTCAACGCGGTAAGTGTATCGCGGTATTCAGCCTTTTCTTTGAGGGGAGAAATCATCTCTGGGCCGAAATGGCGCAAGACCATGCACAGCTCGTCGAAGTTTTCTTCATCGATGTGTTTGCGCAAAGTGAGTTCAATCAATTTTTGATCTTTAAGTAATTCTTCGCGCAGCTGCGTGATACGAATCATCATCATGTGTGGTGTTGGTTCCGCTTCATCGGGGAGGGCAAGTGCAGTGGAGGCGCTTGTTCCGGGAACTAAATGATCTGACGAGCGTGTACGTGCACGAGGATCGCGGCGTTCGACGCGGCCTACACGACGTACGGACCATAAGATGATCATGAACGCAAATGCACCAACCATTACGCTCAACAGCCAAGGCAAAAATGGCAACATTGTGTGCCACAATGCGAGATACCATGGTAGCGTCATCATGAGTTCTTGCTTGCGGTTGGCCTCTGCTTCCTTGTTGTTGTCAGCAACGGATTCTTCGTCCAACTTCGGTTGAAGCTCGCGTGAGCGAATGTTGACGGTAACGCCGACCTTCTTCACCTTTTGGCGCAGGCGCTGCTTCAGTGAGGAGACAGCTTCCGCTTCCATGCCGGTTTCGTGTGTAAATTCGCAAACGACCGAAGTGAGTTTGTATTGGACGGGACCTTTGGCCGGTTCTTCGCCCAAACCGGGCAATGATGACGTCGAAGTTTCATCGAGCGTCAAAAAATTGCTGACTTCGCAACCAACGGGAAAGCATTTGTTGTTCGGGCACTCTTCTTCAAGGACGCTGAGGAATCGGTCGTTGATCTCGTTCACACCTTGCTGAACAATGGGCGGAACTTGCACGGACTGTGCTTGAACTGTCCACGCTGTGGCGACGCTAACAGCTGTGACGATCGTTTGAATAAGTTTCATTGTTTATCTCCCGCTCCGGATGATGATCCGTTCATTTGTTTTTCAATGGCATTAATCTGTTCGCCGACCTTGGTGTCTGGTTCGATTTCTTGTGCCTTTGTGTACGCTTTGAGTGCCGCTTCGCGTTCACCCATCTTCAAGAGCAACGAGCCTTTGGTGCGCAGAGTCTTGACGTGATTTGGGTATCGCTTAAGCAACTGATCGGCATATTGCAACGCGAGTTCGTACTGGCCAGCTTTTGCTAGGTCGCGAATCTTTTCGTGTGTCTTGATGATGCTGACGGGCGCGCCCTGTTTCGAAATGGGTTGGCCGCTAGCGACGTAAGCATCTTCAACACTTTTGTCCGCATCGGTCGGCGGAACGGGCAACAGTTTCAGGGATTCCGCGCTTCCCTTCGCTTTGTGATCAACGATGATTTGCTGTCCCGACGACAAGACTGGTACGAGAACCTCTGTCGACACGGAGCCGTCGTTGTAAACAATTTTGACGTTGTGTGGTGAAAGGATGCGGGGAGAATCCTGCTCTCCTTTTTCGCGTGCCGACGCGCGATGCGGCATTTCTTCTTCTACAACATACTGCCAAAACTCCCGCGACGAACCACATCCAACCGTGACGATGACGGCTAGGATTGCGGGCAAGATCTGTATCAGTCGAATCATGATTCCACCCTTTACAATACAAACGGAAAGAGCAACGGGTTCAAAAACACAAAAGCCAAATAGAACGATCCTTCAGTATTCGCCTGCGCTGCCAGTGCAATGGAAGACGAAAACGTCCATTGCGCACCACCAGAAAGTACAAAACTATCTTGAATAGATTGATCTTGACCCACGGCGCTGGCGAGGGCGCTGGTCAATGGATAGTACAATCCGAGATTGACATTGAAGCGCGTGTATTTAGGTAGCATGTAGTGATAGACGATGCCTGGCGACACGATCGGATTGAATAGCGAAAGAGCAAAGCCCGAAATGTGCTGGTTGCGCGAGCCCCACTGTTCGACCCATTCAATCTGGAATGCGCTGGTCGGATAAAAGCCAAGATTGATAAAGATGTATGAAAGAGCCTCGCCACGCATGCGTCGTTCGCGCTCAGCTTGCAAATGCAAGAAGGGTTTGGCCGTGGTCACATTCTGCGTGTTGTCCGCAACTTTGCTGAACAGAATTCTGCCGGTACTCAGCGCCACAACAGTCATCGCCACACCTGACGGAGTCTCTTTAATGAAGGCAATGGTCTTCGCATCGCGGTAACGACTATCTTGGCTGAGCGAAGAAATCTCACCGCCCGTTAGCGGACCGTTCATGACGTGCAAGCGCGATTTTTGTTCGCCATGCAAACGCCAACTATCGCATTCCGGACAATCAACCAGATCGCCGGGATTTTCAAACACGCGCAAGAGCATGCTCTTGGTCGAAGCGGCGAAGTCTTCGCGCGATTCTTTCCAAAAGTGTAGCGGCGTGGCGATCAACATAGGCGTGACATCGACGCTAGATTCCTTCTCTGTGTTAAATTTCAAGCCCAAAGCATCTTCAAGAACCGAAAGATCGCTCGATGTTTCAGAGAACAACGCCAAAGCTTGCTCCTGCGGAATAAGCGCCGCCCAGAGCATAACGATTGCGGGAAGAAACATTTTTACCATCGAAACACCCCGCCAAATCCATAGGCATGGTAGGGAATCATGGCGATGGTTTCTTTCTTGATGGCTTCATTTGTCTTCAAGATGGGCATGTATTCGATAAACGCCATGCCACCGAGTCGGTTCTTGGCGTGGAGTTCAAAACCCAATCTGTATCCGGTGAGCGTAGCCTTCGGTTCCTTATCGATTTCTAGGATCTGTGCAACATCAAGCTGGTCGGTAGCGAATACCGCCGCTGCTGGTCCGCGCATACGCATATAGAAATAGCCGAGAGACATGTAGAGATCCGGTTTGGACAGTGATGGCTGTCTTGCGCCCAAAAGCTTCATAAAGTGCGCGCCGACGCTCCAAGTCTGCCCCGTTCCCTTAAGGCTGGAGAAACCAAAATCCAGTCCCGCGCGAAAGCTGCGATTAGGCAACAAAACTGTTTCGATGCTCGGTTCCAGGAACGGCAACGGAATGGCCTGAACGGATGAACCGGCTGGATTGAAAATCCGGACCAAGGCTCGCGTCGTAACTTGCATTTCATCCCGCCCTTGCAGCAGCGTCAGCTGTTCGGCGCGTGCTTGCTTCAAGCTGATCACTGGCGCGCCTTCCTGCAAGATGCGGCGGCTCGACATCGATGTTGTGTAAGAGCGAGCCCAAACGACGCGCTGCGATCCTTTGATTTCAAACAAGCGAGCGCGCAATACGAGATCGCGTCCTTTGGCTTCAAACTGCAATGACAATCCGAGCATGTCTGGCGCGACCGAGGACATATCGGCAAGTGTTTCGGGCTGGTCGATGCCGCGAGCGATGTGTGTTTGGGCAGGATTGGATTTGGTGATCCATCGTGAACATGGCAAGCAGTGGTGCATTTTCAGGCGAAGCGTTGGGTTGAATTCCAACAATTCGTACAGGCGGTTTTCGACCATGGTGGAAAATGTGGTGTCCAAACCTACGGGACTATCAACGTCTGCAAGTACAAACGATCTCTGGCTTGGCACCGGTGGTTTTTCCAACCAGCTCCACGCCATCTCGTCGAGCAAATCTGTTCCCATCAACTCGATGTTGCGATGCACGACATCCGCTTCGTCGTCAGCAATATCTGCGAGTGCGGTGCTTGCTGCGACGGTCAGCAACGCGAACGCGGCGAACATTACGGTGACATCCGCAAACCAGTTTTTCTTGATAAGACTATTTTTCGGACAAAATATCGACCTAATCAGAGGGTCCACGTGCCCTCCTTTTGTGCGCCCAAAGGAATAGCCGTGACGCGAAACAACAATTCAGGATCATCCACAGTCTGCACTTCTACATCGATCTCATTGGCGTTGGATCCCACGGTACTGAAACGCTTGAGTGAGCCGGTTGGCAAAATGGGAAAGAGTTCGGTTTCGAAAACAGACCGAACAAAATTGGCGACGACCGGATCTTGGGCGCGCACGTTGATATACCACGGTTCTTGTTTGGAAACGCTGCCCGATCCCGCGCCGTCGAGTTTTTGACTCAATGCAAACGCTGCGCGCGTGGCGCGATCAGGTGCATATTGAGAGACATAATCGTAGAAGCTATTGCGCTCGCCGTAGTCAAACAACTTACGCTGGCAATTGAACCTGCCCGTCCAATTGTGATTGGTAATCTTGCCTTTGCCCGCAATCGGATGTTCAGCTGTTGGTTCCGCCTCTTGAACGGTACACGGTGGCGGGCGTTCGCCCGTCTTTCCTCGTGCGATATCAAATTGTAGTTCGTACATTGTTTCGGGAGTAGGACCGAAATATCCGGGTAGTGCCACTGGAATGAAAAACAACAGCGCAACGTACATAAAGGGCGTCATAATTCTGTCGCTCCTTCACTTTCCGTGTCGCTCTCTGTTTCTGAAGCTGGTTCGAGCTCGTCTGTCGCGAGTTGCAGGTTGGGAGCAACGCCCATGCGCGTAGCGTTGGTAAACGCCGCGTTCAAAATATAGGTGCGCGCGCGCTTGGTGAACTCACGTCGATCGCGCAGGCGCGGTTGCGGGTTGGCGTTAGTCCACGCGAAGAGCAGCAATCCACCGATGCCGTAGTAAGCTCGGCCTTCTGCATTCAGAAATCGCCGCTCAACGACCATGTTGTCGTTGTCGGTGATGCGCACTTCGGCGCTATGAACGCTATCGACAATGCACGGAAAATACGAAAACGTAAAAATCATCGGGATAATGGTGATGCCGCAGCCGGTAAAGTCAGGAAAGTACGAGTCACCCCAACGTTTGATGTAATGGTCGCGATCGATGTACGTCATGGTAAATGTGGTAGGTAGAGCATCGATACGCTCTTGTTCTTTGACGGGATCGACCTCGGGTTCTTCGGGTGGTGGCGTTTGGCCGCGGCGCGGCCGAGGTTTTTTCTTTGGTTTGGGAGCGGGTAGTAACGACCCATCTGCTTGCACTAGTGCACCAACCGACCGTAAGTTGGAAACCAGATCTTGGCACGCGGTGAGGAACGTTGGCGTGTAGTCAAATGCATCCATCTTTCCACGGCCGCATTCGACGCGTATCACCACGTCTTTCAAGGAATCGCTGGTGAGTTCGAGATCGACGGGGGTGTACCATTCTCCGCGTGGCCGAGCGAAGGTCGCGCATCCAAGTTGCGACAGAACCGCGATCGACCAAGCGACGAGCTGGAGTCGAAGTTTTACAACCGTCGAATCGTGCAAGTATTTTCCCAAATCAAACCCTGCTGAGCAAAAGCGAGACATTATCGCGATGAGTAGGTTTCAACAATAGGATTTCGGGTTGATAACACGCTGAAATCAAAGACATTCGGCATTGTTCCCATAAAGCGCACTTTCGATGCTTGATAAGTAGGCATTGGTCACCGAGTGATCCGTGACAGCTTTGAACAAATTGAACGTCCAAAGGCCTTTGAAATCCGCAGGTAGTTCCGTCTCGTAGGTACTGATGTTGTTGGATCTGGCGAAGGGATTGTAACGAGCACCGAACTGGTCTTGATTCTCACCCTGGAGTGGGAAATGCATGTGTCCGTCTGCTAATACATAAAACGGTCGACCGACATGCTTCCATCTTTTGGTGATGGGAACGCGAGTCACTCCGTCATTTTCAAACTGAAAGCGCATCGAGCTGAACAGTGCTTTTTGAGACTTGAGCCTGCGTTCGAGGTAGCTTGCAAAAACATCATTTCCCACTTTGGGAGAACCAAACGTAATCAGTCCACTAACCGGAATGCCAAGATTTGTCAGACGAAACGCCGCGACCGTTGCCAAGGCACCACCGAGGCTGTGCCCAGTGAGCCAGATGGGGCGGTAGCTGCGATAGTTCCACCACTCGTGAATGCGGGCAATGTTCTTGCGACGTCGCTCGGTTTGTTTTTGTAGAATGCTCACGTATGACGCGTCACTTTCGTTGCCTTTGGCGTGGATGAGTGCCTCTTGGATCAATTGCGCTGATTCTGCCCAAATATTGATGACGCCCTTCAGTTGACTCAGCTTTGCCGTTGCTTTGATGATCTTGTGCACGAGCAATTCATCGATTCCCATTTCAAAGGCGACGTCTGGCCGATAATGGTCAACGTCCGCTGCTTGGATCAAACCACTGAGTGCGGCGTCGATTTGTGTGAAAGCGGCGTCGAATTGTTCTGGGATTTTTAGGTCGAGCGTCTGTGGCGTTGCGGAAGTGTGCAGATCGTCGACCACACGTTCCCACACTGCGTCAAGACTTAAAGAAAATCCCTTGTGCACCGCCAAATCGCTCAATTGGTAATTCTCATCGAATGCTTTGCCAAACGTTTGCGTCACGTTGGCATCGACTACTAAATCGACGGTCTCGGCAGTGCCGCGAAATGACAAAATCGAGCCATTCTTAAAGCTCGCCAAAAACGCTTGGGTACTGGTGGTTTCGCCCACTTCGTCCTTGCCCATGCCGTAGAACTTGAAGGACGGCTGCTCGAATTGTGCGATCTTGTAGAAAAATGATCGTGTAATGGCGCCATTTTGGTAGGCAACGGCCGATGCGACCGATGACCAATATGCATTGTTCAAATCAGCATGAGTTGCATTGAAATTGAAACCGTACGGCGCGCGGTCATCGATATGACGCCCACCAATGCAAAACGACGGGTAGTCATTTGAGTCTGTTTGCTTCACCGAACTTTCTTCGGTTCGTAGTCTGCACGATATGGGCGCAGCCACCAACGTCATCAAGATGGCTGCAGCTGCGACCGAATGAGTCATGGTCAGGCTTTACCCCCAGCAAGTGAACAATCGTAGCCGGTGCCGCTCAGTGAATAATTGTAGCCTATTGCGCCGGGCGCGTAGACCGAATTGACATTTTCGGTGACGGCTGTGTTACCGCCACGGATGAGTGTTTCAATCTGAAACATGTTGCGCAAAGCGACGTTAGCCACCCGGGGATCTTTGTTAAATGTGCTCACTGAAATGAAACCGAGACTTCTGCAGCCCGTGGGTGACGTGTTGCGCAATTCAATCTTGGCGATATCGGTTGCTCGCTTGCCGATCGTCGCCAAATCCTTTGCAGGTCGGATCTTGAGGTATTTCATAGCATCTGCTTGTATGTTGGCCAAAAATCCTTGGACGCGGCGGTGAACTTTGCCGTCGCCACTTACAGACGGAGTGCGAATCTCAACGCGATTTCCTTGGCGCGTGATTTCAATTTGCCAAGTGACTTCGTCGCGCGAACCCGCAAAGCGACTCTGGCTCAAATACTTGTCACTGCTAATGGAGTCGGCCACATATCCAAGTTGCGCCGCGGCGAGTAAGGCGGCTCCGTACGATACGTCGCCATCAGGAGCAGTCACTTCGACTGGTTTCATTTCGATCATAGTTGCGCAGGCACTGGTCAAACCGAGTGCCAACATTAGGATTGAAAGAAAGTTCGCCATATTCAAACCCACTAACTAGAATTGAAAAACATTTTCTGGGGCACAATGTAGCGGATCAAATGCAAGTGGTCAAAACGTGACCAAAAGGACACAGTTCAAAATTCGAGCATGACAATTCTGTTGGAACTCGAATTGATCGTTGTACTTTTGTGGCAGTTCGTTAATCTGAACTCTTCCTACGGCATTGAGCAGGAGATGGAAATACTATGCTGACACCACTGATGGGTTTGGCTCTTTTAATTGCGGTGATGGTTGTGGCTCTTACCGAGCGTGCAGGTGGCAAGATCGGTTTCGTTGATATCCACGCGATGATCGTCGTCTTTGGCGGCGTGCTTGGCTCGTTGCTATTAGCCATCGATCGCAAGTCTTTGGGTCAGATGCTCATCACGCTTCGCGAATTGGCTCCTTCCAAGACTTTTTTCACGCATCAGATGCGCAAGACCCAGCAAGGCATCGACGTCATGTCAAACGCATGGCGCGAATCGCGTCGATCGGAAATTTTGAAGATCGCCGATCATGGTGCTACAGAAGAATTGCGCGTTGCCGCAGATGCGCTGCTTCGCCAGTTGTCTGGTCCTAACTTGAACGAAAAGTTCACCGCATTGCGCACAAAATACATGAATCAGATGCTGCCGGTTATTGATGGCTGGGAAATCGTCAGTAAATTGGCACCATCATTCGGCATGGTGGGAACCGTGACTGGCATGGTGCAGTTGTTTAAGAACATGGGCGAGAACAGTGGCAACCTCGGTGGAGCCATGGCGATGGCGCTCTTAGCGACATTGTATGGCATCGCCATGGGGGCCGCAGTTGGTGGACCGATGGCAGCGCGCGTCAACAGCCAGTTGAACGAACGCTTGGCATTCATCGATTTATTGGAGAAGACCGTGGCTTCTCTGATCGATGAGCAAACGCGTCTTGGAAACTTGAACACAGCAGAATAGGGATTTCCAAGATGCTGGTACGTAACCGCCGACATACGGGTTCTGAGTCTTGGCTGATTTCATACGCCGACCTGATTACCAATCTTTTGATCTTCTTTGTGCTGATCATTTCCGCGTCCCAGATTCAGTCGGGCAAGATGGAAAAGATCATCCAGTCAATCAGCGAGAATCGCTCGGTTGAATCTCTTTCACAAGCCGAGGCAGAAGTTGCAAAGGCTCTTCAAGAGCAAAATTTGAAGGACAATGTTTCCGTGACGGTAACGGATCAAGGGATGGAGATTTCTTTTGATTCGGGCATCACTTTTGCGTCAGGTAGTGCCGAAATATTGCCAGCGATGGAAGAACCTTTGGCAAAGGTATTACAGGTGCTGAAACCATACGGTGGCAAGTATTCTGTCGCGGTTGAGGGACACACAGACGAACGGCCGATTTCCACTGCGAACTACAAGTCAAACTGGGAGCTTTCCGCGGCGCGCGCCATGCGCATGCGCGAACGGATTGAATCCGTCGGCTTTGACTCGCGCAAGATTCGAGTCGAAGCGTATGCAGACAACAAACCTTTGGATGCCGCACTAGGAGCGCAGATCGACCATGAAGCGTTTTTGGCCAAACATCGTCGTGTGGTTGTGCGCCTGTTCTAGCGTCTTGGCATTGGCCGGATGCTGCACATTGTTCAACAAGAGCGAAACCGACGTGAAGTTCGAATCCGAGCCACCGGGCGCGGCCATCAGCATCGATGGCGAACTAAAGTGCAAGTCAACCCCATGTACGGTCAAATTACCCAATAACAAGTCGTATGTCGTCACCGCGAAGCTAGGAGACACCGACCTCGGCGAAAAGCTTGTACGACGAGGGATTCATCCGTTGTTTTGGGTCAACGCCGTCGGGATCATCTATCCGCCGATCTTGTTGGCGACCATTGGCGTCGAATTTATGACGGGTAAAATCTGGCGACTTTCCCGCCGGCCCGTAAAGTTTGTTTTACCGAAAGACAAGCAAGTTACTGCTCCCGTCGCTGAACCAGAGCCGGAAGTCGAGACCGAATGTCCCAAGCCCCGCGAAGGGGAGTTACTCCGCAAGATCAAGGCTAGGTTTCCGCAAGAGGTTCTTAACGAGGAAATCTTGAAATATCGGGGCGAAATCTCGCCCGAAGCCCAGAACTGCACTAGAAATCGGTTATGGAGAGCGCTCATGAGCATGGATCTTCAGGGGCAGCGCCTCGATTTGGATCAGGCGTTCGGGATTGAGTTCCACTTACGCGACACCGAAGGCGACGTCGATTCGGTCGATCGGGATTGAACGGTCCGTTGAGAAATGATCGCTGCCGTCGATAATCCTTGAGATTTTCCCTCGTTACATTTAACCTTGCGGCTCAAAATTTTTTAACGGTAATTTCCATCACGCAAGGTGAACGAAAATGGCCAAGAGAATCCAAGACATACGTAACATCGGCATCTCCGCCCACATCGACTCCGGTAAGACAACTCTTACTGAACGCATCCTGTACTACGCGGGTCGTATTCACAAGATCGAAGAAGTTCGCGGTGGCGGCGACGGCGCAACCATGGACCACATGGAACTCGAAAAAGAGCGCGGGATCACCATCACCGCGGCCGCAACTCAAGTTCACTGGCGTGATCTCGAAATCAACATCATCGACACCCCTGGACACGTTGACTTCACCGTAGAAGTAGAACGTTCCTTGCGCGTTCTCGACGGTGCCATCCTTGTTCTTTGCGGTGTAGCGGGCGTTCAATCACAGTCCATCACTGTTGACCGTCAGATGCGTCGATACAAGGTTCCATGCTTGGCGTTCATCAACAAGCTTGACCGTTCGGGCGCAAACCCCAAGAAAGTTATCAACGACCTACGTGAAAAGCTCGGCCACAACGCCGTTCAGATGCAAATCCCCATGGGTCTTGAGCACGAGATTCAGGGTGTTGTCGATTTGATCCAGATGAAAGCCTACACCCACGAAGGTGAAAAGGGTGAGAAGGTCATCGAAGGACCAATTCCAGAACAATTCCAGGCCGCAGCTGTTGAAGCTCGCGCAGCGATGTTGGACAAGATTTCGATGTTCAACGACGCCATGATGGAAATGATGCTCGAAGACAAAGAAATTCCAGCGCAAATGATCATCGATACCATTCGTAAAGCGACGATCAAGCGCGAAATCACCCCAGTATTCATGGGGTCTGCGTACAAGAACCGCGGCGTTCAGAAGCTACTCGACGGTGTTGATCTCTTCTTGCCTCATCCAGGTGATATGTCGTATCGCGCATTCAAAGGTGCTAACCGCGACGAGATTCCTCTTACCGTCAACGCAAACGATCCATTGGTTGCCCTTGCATTCAAGATCACCGATGAGCGCTTCGGTCAGCTTACATACACACGTATTTACCAAGGCAGCTTGAAGAAGGGTGGAACGTACTACAACCCACGTATGGATAAGTCCCAGCGCGTTGGTCGTATCGTACGCATGCACGCAGATGACAAAGAAGATATCGATGTCGCAACCGCTGGTGACATCGTCGCGATGGTCGGTGTTGACTGCGCGTCCGGTGATACCTATTGCGAAGACGGACATGAGTTGATGCTCGACAAGATTTTCGTCTTGGATCCAGTTATCGAACTCGCCATCAAAGCAGCGAAGCAAGAAGACCAAGTTAAGTTGTCAAAGGCCCTCAACCGCTTCATGAAAGAAGACCCGACGTTCCGCGTTCGCGTCGACGAAGAATCGGCAGAGACCCTCATCGCCGGTATGGGTGAACTTCACCTAGAAATTTACGTTGAACGTATCAAGCGCGAATACAAAGCGGACGTTATCGTCGGTCAGCCGAAGGTAAACTACCGCGAATCGCCTACGACCAACGCACGCTACGATTACAAGCACAAGAAGCAGACCGGCGGTTCCGGTCAGTACGCTCACATGGTTGGTTTCATGGAGACCTTGCCAGAAGACGTCAAAGAACCATTTGTATTCGAAAACCAGACAGTTGGCGGATCGATTCCACGCGAATACATCCCAGGTATCGAAAAGGGTCTCAAAGAAGCATTGGACAAAGGTCCATTGGCTGGCTACCCCGTTATTCGTACCAAGGTTGTGGTTAACGATGGTTCATTCCACCCCGTTGACTCCTCGGAAATGGCCTTTAAGATCTGCGCACGCGCAGCCTTCAAAGAAGCATTCTTGGCATCCAAGCCAGTTATCCTTGAGCCGATCATGAAGGTCGAAGTTGAAACACCAACCGACTTCCAAGGTACCATTCAAGGTGACTTGTCTTCACGTCGCGGCGTTCTTCAGGGTACAGACATGCGTGATGACTACACCGTTATCATCGCGGAAGTTCCGTTGAACGAAATGTTCGGCTACTCGACGGCACTTCGTTCTCAGACACAGGGTAAAGCAGGATTCTCGATGGAATTCGCGAACTACAGACCAGTTCCATCCAACATCCAAGCTCAACTCGTGAAGAAGTTCCAAGAAGAGCAAGCCAAAGGCAACAAAGGCTAAGCGAACAGCACGAAATGACAGCGAAATTAGGGGGCAACTATTGCCCCCTCTTTTTTTCATCCTTACGTCATTTTGCCACCTAATGTTTTGCGTCATGCTACCGATCCACCCCATGTAACAAGCGCATGGAGCATGACAGCGTGTCAAAAAAGAGTAGCCAAACTCAGCTCGAAAACCTCCGCAACCAGCGGCAGGATGCTCTTGTGCAAAAAGCCAAGCTGAAGCTGGTCTACGAAAATCCGATCCAGCCGGTGGCGGTCACAAAGTTCAAGTCCACCTTCGCTCAGTTGCTCTCTGACTATTGTGACGACCTCGACAAGCAAATCGAAAACATTTTTCGAAGTTGAGAGGGCTGCTAGATGCCGCGCACTTTGGCCATCCTAGCTCCAACCGCCTTCATCGCGATGGTGTACATCATCGTGCAAAGTTGCGATCGCAAAGTTGAAACTTTGCAAGCAAAAGCCACGACCGAAGTTTGTTCTCAGTACAAAGATGAGGACAAGCGTCAGTGGTGCCTTGGGAACTGTGCGGCGGTCAAAAAAGAACACTTCCGCGCACTGTGCGAAAAAGGCAGTCAGGCCAAATCAGAATAAATCCCTTGAGAGATTCGTCACTTCGTTCAGAATGACCGGGCAGTCGTTCAGAATGACAACGTTGTCATTCTGAATGATGCAATTGTCATTCTGACCCGAAGGGGAAGAATCTAAGGGGTAGATATGAGGTCCATCGCTGCCGAGTTACTCCGCATATTATTAGATTCGCGAGCGCTCAAATTCGGTGACTTCGTTACCAAAGCAGGTCGCAATTCTCCATACTTTGTGAATTTTGGTGCAGTGAATTCTGGGGTTCACCTCGATGCGTTGGGAAATGTGTTTGCGGAAGCCATTCACAGCAAGTACCCGCAACCCATCGACGTAGTCTTCGGCTCCGCATACAAGGGCATACCATTGGCGGCGGTCACAACGGCAGCTCTGGCGCGTAGCTATAATCGCTCCGTTTCGTATTCTGCAAATCGCAAAGAAGCAAAGGATCATGGCGAGGGCGGCAACTTCCTCGGTTACTCGCCGACAAAGGGCACAAAAGTACTCATCATCGACGATGTTCTGTCAGGAGGAACGAGCGCGCACGAGTGCATCCAAATCATGCGCCAAGCAGGAGCGGAAGTTGTCGGAATGTTGGTTGGCATTGATCGACAGGAGCGAGGTAAGGGTGCGACGTCCGCTTTCGATGAAATCAAGTCCACGTACGACATTGAAGTGAAGAGCATATGCACGTTGCAAACGATGCTGAAAATCCTCGCCGCAGGCGAGGTGGCGGGGCATGCGGCGCTGTCGCGAGAGCAATGTGAAAAAGTTGCCAATTATGCGCGGAATACTTTTACGTGAAGTTTCTTAGTAAGAGACCGAAACGATAATTGATGCAAAATACTAAATGAAATTGTTTAGATTAATGATCTTTTTAGTTTGATCGTCTCGATTTATGTTTATCCTATCCCGATTCGGGGCAAACAAACAACGAGGTCAAAATGCGTTCACTTTTCTTTCAAGTCATTGCCGTTCTTTCTCTATTTCTGCCATCAGCGCTTCATGCTGCTACGTTCGAAGATCCTGACGGTACGTTCAAATGTGCCGTATCATTTAAGTTTTCTTCCGAAATCTTAGCAGGCATCCGTATGAGTGAATGTCTGAAAGGTCCCATTCGCAAGTGTGGCGAAAACGGTGACTGGAGTGAAGCTGGGGGCTCGTTCGAATCCTCGATGAGTGTGAAGGGTGAGATGGGCGGGCGCGAAGTGGACTACTACCGCATCAACCAAGGGATCAAAATTCCCGGAAGCCAGTCAGAAGGTGAGTTCGATCTGTGGCTGCGCTTCAACTACACTCACCACCGCGAAACAAAATCGAAGACGCGCGAAGTTTTTCTCGCTCTCAATCACTCCGATACCAGTAAGCAAAGCGAGAGTTCATTCAAATTCATCGATGGTCGCGGAATCGTCGGCACGGAAATCAAGCCGGGCGAAGCGATCATCCATGTTTTGAATCAGCCGCAAGGTGTGGTGATTTCAGGGAAGTATCCAGACCAAGTTTTGCAACAAGTAGAAGTTCGGTGCGATTATCGCAAATAATTGATGGTAAATGTGATTTCAAAACGTTGGCTTCCGAGCCAACGTTTTTTTGCTGCTAGCGGGAAAATATTGCCGATTGAGAGCGTCTAGTTTCATCATCTGTTCATTGGATTAGTCTGATAAAATAAGCTGTGGGCAAATAGTTGGGTGCAAGTGTGCGCACTGCTCTTGGAATTTCGAGATAGGATCATCAATGAACGTTGGCATCCTTGATTTTTTTTTGTCATGTTTTTGTTTAATTGTTCGAATGTGACCGAAGTTGTGAAAGCAAAAAATGATGATTGCGCCGACGATAGTTGCGATTCGAATGATGACGCAGAACTAAATGGAGACGGGACATCATCGGTCAAAAAGCGAAAGGCGAACGCGGCAAAGAGCGATGGAAGTGAATCAGATACTGCCCACTCGGGCGACGAAACCGATCCTAGTACCGAACAAGGTTTAGAAAACAGCAATAGCAGCGATTTAGGCTCCAATGGTCTGAATGGTTCATCCAGTTCGCCCTCACCGAGTCCTTCGGCAACGGCGGCGTCGGAGTTGAAAACATTTGCTGATCAGCACGTAGTTTTTGTTTCTTCAAAGACGTTTCATGGAAATCTGGGAGGGCTCGCGGGTGCCGATGCTAAGTGTTTGGAACTAGCGAGAGCAGCGAAGTTTGCGGGAGCATGGAAGGCAATGCTCGGCGATATGACGACGATGCTAAAGGATCCGATATGACGACGATGCTAAAGGATCGCATCTCCATCACCAAACCCGTTAAGAATTTGGCGGGTGACGTAGTTGCTAATGATGCCGCCGGTCTTTTTAGTGGTACCATCTTGAAACCGATTTTGTTTAACGAACGCGGCAAAGACGCCATCAAGGACTATGTAGAAGCGACAGATGGTCCGACAGGTATCGGAGGCGCGGCTGCGGTTTGGAGTGGCAGCAAGGAAACGGGAGTGTACGGAGCGCATTACATTCCCGCATCGAATAATGGTCGATTCGATTGTCTAGGGTGGACTAGCAATAATGCCAACACCACGGTCGTTAGCAACGGCAATAGTGGACGAATCGACAAAACCGATAAGACATGGCTTGCTGGCGTGTTCTTTGTATATGAAGAGCACCAATGTCAACGCCCGAAGCGAATTTATTGCATTTCTCAATAGAAGGTCGTTAACTATTTGCTCGCAGTCGTATCTGGCGACCTTTCTTTAGTATAGAGCCACGCCCACCACATGAGTGGAAGTTGCATCGGCACGCGCAACCACAGCGCCGTCGGTGAGACATCGGGAAATAATTCTGGATTCATCGCCATGTAGAGATTGGCGGGTAGCACGGCAACTAGCAATGCTATCAATCCCCATGCTGCAATCTGTGTCGTTCGCTTGTTTAGTAGCAAAATACCAAGTCCGATTTCTGCGACGCCGCTGATCTGCACCATCAGCTCATGCATTGGAACGTAAGGCGGCATCATCGCTAAGTAGAATGCCGGATCGCGAAAGTGATTGATGCCCGCCAAAACAAACAAACCAGCCAGAAGTGTGTGAGCAAGTTTCAAATTCTATCTCCATTGATTGAGCGAGGTATGCATCAAAGAATTGTCAATGAAACGTCAAATTTAGCACGTTTCAGTTCATTTCGCAGTGGGCATTTGGACTTTTGTCCCCGAATGATTGAACATAGTACAATGACACTCGCCGCTATAGCTGTGAATCAAGTATCAAATTCAGCAGATGAGACAAAGGAGCTCGGCTATGAACATTATAGACATCATGAGTACGATGGTTTTCGCCACCTTGGTCTCTAGCAACGCAAATGCAGCGGAAGCTGCAGGTAAAGTCATCTTTGCGTCAGATGAGTATTGCCCCTATAACTGCGAAGCAGGCAAGTCGCCTGAGGGCAGTATGGTCGATATGGTGAAGGAAATCTTAAAGGCTAGCGGCAAGAGCGTCGAATACAAACAAATGCCGTGGAAGAGATCGCTTTCCGATGCAAAAGCGGGAACGGTTACAGGCGTGTTTGCAGCTACCGCTGATGATGCGGATGGATTGACGCTGGTGAGCGAAGAATTCGGTGCAAGCCAAACATGTTTCTACGCCAAATCTGCATCGACCTTCAACTATGCGGGAGTCACGTCGTTGAGCAATGTTCGCATCGGTATTGCGGATGGCTACGGCTATGGTCCGGAGTTGAATGGGTACATTGAGGCCAACAAAAAGGACAAAGCTAAGTTTCTGGTTACCAATTCTGACGAAGCGATGGCGCAAAATTTGAAAATGGTTTTGGCAGGACGTGTGGATTTGGTGGCGGAAGACGCCAATGTCATGGACTACAAAATCAAAGATGAAAAACTTGCGTTGCGCAAGGCAGGATGCACGAAAGATCGCGTTCCACTTTACATTGCCCTATCGTCCAAAGCAGATAAGAAGCTCGCTGATGATCTAGCTGCGGGAATCAGGGCATTGAGAGCAGACGGTCGGTTGAAAAAGATTCTCGCGACCTATGAAATGAAGGACTGGAAATAGCGTATATAAACTGGCAAATCAGCGTGTACTCGCCTGAAACAATGCAATTCCCAAAGCTACAGAGGCATTGAGACTTTCGACCTTATTGCTGATGGGAATGCTCAACAGAGTTGCTGAATCTTTCACTCTAGCAGGAATGCCGGGGCCTTCGAGGCCAGAAAGTAGCACGAACTCTGCGGGAATCGTGGCGTTGCGAATATCTTGACCTTCCGCGTCCAAAGCGATCAGCGGGATGCGGCACTCGGTCATGTCGTTGATCGACGGGCCGGCCACAAGTTTGGCAGAAAATACAGCACCAGCTGAAGCGCGGATGGACTTGGGTAGAAACGGCTGGGCGCACTCCTGCAAAATCAAAATGTTGTCCATACCAAAGGCTGTTGCGGATCGAATCGCCGCGCCCACGTTTTCGGGATTTTGCAGAGGAAGCGCGACGATTCGTCCCTTGATTTCGTCCGCATAAACGGTTTCAACTTTGGGGACGTCATAAATGGCGATGGGTTCGCGGATGCCGAATTCATCTAACGCGTCGAAGAGTTCTTTGGTCAGCGCAATGCGTGGGATCGTTTTGAACTTAGGTGATGCGTCGAGCTTTTGTGCAACTTCATCGTTGCGATCTTGTAGCAAAATTTCGAGCGGAAGGATCTTGGATCGTTCGAGAATGTCTTCGATGAAACGCCACCCGCTCACCAAACAACGCCCAGACTTCTTGATTCCTCTTGAAGTCTGTAATGAAAGGTACTCTTTGTACTGTGCGTTGCTGGTGGAGGTGATTAGTTTCATCGTACCTTCTTATCTACTTACAGAGGTTCTGTTTGGCGTTGTTCAAAGTATCGCGGATGGCTTCAAGCGACTCGCTATTCAGCGCTAAACCTTCGCCAGACATCTGCGACAATTGGTCAAGGCGTGGACAGACAAGGTCCTTGCTCGACTTCTGTTCGCCGAGCAAGCGCACGGAGTTGTTGCGCACGTAAAACTGTTTTTCAGTTTGTGCGGCCAGCAACAACGGTTCTACTAGCGCGGGATCGTCATACTTTGCTGAAATCAAATTACCGAGCAAGCGGTTGCGGTAGAATTCGTTGGCTTCGGTTACTGCGCGGAGAATGAAGCCGCGGTTAGCGTCCGTAACTTTGCGCGTCAAAAGATCGACGATGTTGCGGCGATCACGCGGTGCCCATTGTGATTCTGCCAATTTTTCTTGCGCAAAACGGAATGCTTCATCGGCGGAAACGAAGTAGATCATGTCCAGCAAGTCTTTGCGCTGTTCGGCGATGGGAGCCAAGTTGTAGCGATGCTTGAAACGTTCGATGTCTGCGGCTTCCGGTGGCGTTGCGCGATTTTTGTATAACCAATTTTCGGTTTTGGAAACAGCGCCTGCTTCCAAACGGTGACGTGGGTTGCGGAAAACAAACGTCGCGAACAAGTCGCGCACGGCGTCGAAATTGGTTTTGTCGCCAGAGAGTAGAGTGAGGGCGGTCATGAGTTCGAGATTGGAAGGCTGATTTTTGATTTCTGCTATCCACTGGGCACGTTGCTCTTCATTGCTTTGCAATAGCGCACGGCGCAAAGATTGGATACGCGATGTGCTGGACGCTGAATGTTTGAAGACGCTCAGCCATGCTTCTTGCGATTGTTCCAAGGTGATTTCGGCGAGAACTTGCCAGTCTGGATCGATGTTCAGGCCGACGACAGTCTTGTCGGTATGAATGCGCGATGTTTGGTTGTCTTGATAGATTTGCACGATCTTTTGTTCGGAAGTTCCGTCTGCATAAATCAATTCTACAGGCATCGGGATGACGTACGAACGCCAGCGATTTTGCACCCGCAAGCTCTGCTCTTGGCGAGTATTCAACGTTAGCGTGTTATCCGCGACGGTGTAGCTCGCCGAAAGCAACGGGTGGCCAGCGGAGCGAATCCATTGTTCGAAATAAAGTTGCCAGCTTGTGCCGGTGATTTCTTCGAAAATTCTTTGCAAGTCTTGGTTACGTGCGGTGCCTGTACCGTGGCGTTGCAAATAGGTCGAAAGGGCGACGGTGAAAGACTCAGGCCGTCCAGTAGCCGCTGGTTTTAGACGGTTGATCTCATAACGCATATTGCGAATGAGCATCGCTGCTTTATCGTAGTCGTGTGCGTCGAAGATGTCGTCGGGGTGAACTTGGTTGGACGAAACGGCGCGCACCTTGTTGACCGACTCGCTAAAATAGGCTGTGCGGTTGGTGTCGATGCTGGAGACGCGATTGACTTCGTCGTTCGTCTTCTCCCAAAACACCAGCGGAAGATACGTCGCGAAACCTTCGTTCAGCCAGAGCTCTTCCCAGCGCTCACACGTAACCCAATCACCAAACCATTGATGGGCCAATTCATGAGCAACCACCCATTCGCCCGACTTGTCGCCGGTCATAACGGAGCCGCCCATCGTTGATGCGGTTTGGTGTTCCATCGATCCTTGCCACGCTGGTGCGACGGCTTGTGCGTAAGTTTGGAACGGGTATTCGAAACCAGTAAAGTCCGAAAAAATCTGCATCATTTGCGCTGTGCGTGCAGCGGCAGACTGCGCTTGGTCGGCCAATTTGGGCGATGCCCACAATGGCAGTGGTACGGATTTGTATTGTCCCAGTGAGCGAATCTCATATTCGCCAATCACAACGGAAATCAAATAAGTCGCAAGAGGTTCGTCCATCCGGTACGCAAAGGTGTTTTGTCCGTCGTGGCTGGAGCGTTCGATCAAATTGCCGTTGGAGATTGCTGCGTTAGGTGCCGGAACAGTTACGCGGATGCTTGCGGTGGCTTTATCGTTTGGACGATCCATGCACGGAAACCAAAAGCGGCTACCGAGCGGTTCGGTGTAAGTGTACGCAGCGGTGAGTACATCTGGATGTACTAAGTTAGGACTAGAGCGATGCAGCACCTGCGCGCGGTCCGTTTCGTAACTGATGCTGATGCTCACATGCTGTTGCGCGGACGCCGGCTCTCGTAGGACGATGCGCAAAAGCGTCCCTTCGTTTTCAAAGTGCGACAAATTCGCACCAGCAACCGTCACGCCAGTGATTTCCATGTCCACGGCATCCAACACGATTTCAGAAACATCCGATTCAGTGGTGACCGCAGAAACGATAGCGGTTCCCTTGATCTCACCGGAAACGGGATCGATGGCAAGATCGAGATTGTAATCCTTGACGTCAATGTTGGCGTGACGAAGAACGGGATTCTCGCGGTCTTCGCCGTTCTCGGCAGCAACACGCGGCATCGTGCGATCGTGTATCTCCGCACCTCGTCCGGTGGGAGAAAGGCTTGTGAAGTCGATGGGTGTTGCCATCGCCAAATTTGCTGAAAGACAAATGCCGATCATTAACGTGCGTTTCATAAAAACCCCTCCCAAAGCCAGTTGGCATGAGTTGTGCGTATTGCGAGTAAACAATGTGCCACGATCTACACAAAAGTCATGCGGAATATGAGGAAAAGTGTGGTCCTGGAGAACTTGACGCGGAAGGCGCTAATTTATGAACACTATTGATAAAAGTGGAAACGATGTCGTGAACGTTTTGCACCTTGATGATGACCCGTTTCAGCTAGATCGCTTGCGGCAAAGTCTTGCTGCGAGCGTTGCCTGCCAGTCGTGGAATGTCCGAGGTGCGGACAACTGTCCCGACTTCGAGCGATTGCTTCGCTCGGATTCTTGGGATTTGTTGATTGTCGATTTGGGGCTCGAAGGCAACGAGCGTCGAGGCGTGAATCTTATTCGCGCCTTGCGAGCCGGTGGAGAAACGGCTCCAGTGGTTGTTTTGAGTCACGCGCATCGCTCGAAATTGGTTGCGGAAGCCATTCTCGCTGGTGCGGACGATGTCATTGCCAAGGCCGATCAAAACGACGCTTTCGTCGAGCGCATTCATCTTGCGTACCAAGCTGCAGTGTGTAAGCGAAAATCGGAATGCGTTGCGAACCAAACGACAGTCAGTTTTGCAGGTCAAACCATGCGGCGCATCGCGCAGCGCGTGCCGAAGATCGTGAGTTCAGCGGTTTCGTCGGTGCATATTTATGGTCCGTCCGGTGCGGGCAAGGAAATCGTCGCGGACATCTTTGAGGCCGCGCAAGGTGCGGGTAAGCCATTTGTGCGAGTGAACTGCGGTGCGTTGACCGGTTCGGTGTTGCACAGTGAACTCTTCGGACATGTGCGCGGGGCGTTCACTGGTGCTGCGGGAGAAAAACGCGGACTCATTGAGGAGGCGAACGGCGGATGGTTGTATTTAGATGAAGTAGCTTGCTTGTCACTTGAAGCGCAAATGGCGCTGCTGCGGGTGTTGGAAAACAACGAGGTGCGACGAGTGGGTGCGACGGAAGCGCGGCGGGTAAATGTCAGAGTGATTTCCGCCACCAATGAGAAGCTTTCGTCCCTCGTCGAAGTCGGCAAATTCAGACTGGACCTTTGGCAGCGAATCCAGGACGTTTGTATCGAATTGCCTCCTCTGTCAAATCGTCGCTGCGAAGTACCCCAGTTGATCGAACACTTCTTGCGCCAACTTCCGAACGGTCCATACAAGATCAGCTCTGCAGCGCATGCAGTTCTTATGCAACTCGACTTTGATCAGGGAAATGTGCGGGAACTTCGCAACTGTATGCGAGCCATGACAGAATCCCATCTCGACGGACTTTTGACACCGCAATCAATACCGAAAAAGTATCTGGAACGACTTTGTCAGTCGGCCACGACAGAAAATAGAGTCGTGCCCAACGCTAAGTCTGACGAACAGCAGTTGGACGTACCAGAGTCTGATTTTGAAGCTCTCGTGCAAACATCCTTGGCAGAACATTTGCGCAAGAGGGTTGCCGGTGGCAGGCGAACGTCGCTCCGTCGTTTGGCGACCGAACTGCGGATGTCGCGAACGACGCTCGGTCACCGGGTCCAGCAGTTAGCAGCGACCGGCATGCTGGCTCAGCGCGAACTCAGTTTGGTAATGGGGCGGCACACATAAAGAGATTTATACGTTGGGGCGCAAATAGAAGTCGGGCTCATTGCCCGGCTTCCATTTGATGTTGCAACCGATGCTGGGAATCTGCTGATCCGAGATGCGGCGGCCTGCTAGCAGCGAATCACAGGCAGCGCTTAGGTCGTGGCCTGTTACGGGTTTGTCATTTCCGGGGCGTGAATCGTCAAACTGACCGCGATACACGAGTTTGAAATGGCGATCGTACAGAAAAAAGTCAGGTGTACATGCGGCGCGGTAAGCCTTAGCAACGGACTGGGTTTCGTCAAACAGGTATGGGAACGAGAAGGCATTTTCTTGGGCGAACAACTTCATCTTGTCTGGATGATCGTCAGGATATTTTTTAACATCGTTGGCGTTGATAGCGACGATACCGATACCGAGATCTTGGTACTTACGTGCGAGCGCCGACAGTGCGCCCTTGATATGTAAGACATAGGGGCAATGATTGCAGATGAACATAACAAGCGTGCCCGCATCGCCCGCGCAGCTTTTGAGGCTCCACGACAAGCCGGATGTGTCTGGCAACTTGAAATCTGGAGCCACCGTGCCTAAGTCGGTCATCGTCGATGGTGTCTTGGCCATTTGTGCCCTCCAGCTGAGTTTCGCCATCACTTTTCGCACCTTTGCTGATCTTTTACCACTTAATTGATTAGAAATGGACGAATTCCCCAGTCTTGCTAAACTTAAACATGAGAATTGCTCAAAACTGTGGCTCTTTCGGAGAGATGATGCTGATGAAACGTTGGTTCGTCATCGGATTATTAAACGTAGCTTTTTTGCAAATTGTGGCGTGTAAGAATCAAAGCGCCGAGCAGATGTCGCAAGTTTCTGAAGCGGTGCCTCGAACGTATTCCTATTCGGAGTACGTTAACGACTGCGAAAAAGAAGTCGGCCAGATCCCCGCCTTTTCGTGTCTAGACGGCGTTGAGATCCCTGTGTACAAGAGCGGCTCCGGACCAGTCACGCATGAAAATCATTCTGGTATGGCCCAAACGTGCGACAGTCCTACCTACATTCGCACCGACAATGTCGCGTGGTTGATTGGCGCCAATCATTGCGTACCGGGCACACGCATCGGCCAACTCAAACCGGCTGCGGGTTTTGAGAACGATGTGCAAATGGTGTTTATCTGTCGTCGCTACTTTCCCCGCAACCAACGCAACTTCCGTGACAAATCAGGCATGGTAAAGTTCGAAGCAAAAAACACTTTCGATGACGCCAATGTTATTGTCCATAATACGAAGACAGGAGGCACTTGCTTTTTCGTGAATGGCATTAATCGTTCCGCTCCGAGTGGTCTGGTTGACTTTGGTTTTTATGGCGGGCAAGTGCCTCGAATCGGTTCAACCGAAGGCTCGTCATTTTGGCAGTCGCCGGAAGAGATGAAGGTAACGGCGACGTTCAACGGAGTCTCCGCATGCACGAAATGCCACGACAACGATCCGTTCATTCACATCCCGTACAACCACAATGTAAAGCTCCGTGACGGACGTCCCGCCGTTCCCAGCGATCCCCTTGGGCCATATTACCAGATCGGTGCGTGGTACTTTACGCGCAGTGAAGGGACAGTAACCACGATGGAGGCATGGCCGACACTAGCGCATTTGACTTCACCGCAAGCGGAAACCTGCACCACCTGTCACCGCATTGGCCAGCAAGGTACATGTGAGTGGATGGCAGAACTCTCTTCAGGTCAGCAAACTTCAAAGTTCGTTAATCCTCAATTCAAGAATACGAGATGGATGCCGCCCGCTGACGGCGAAAAATGGCATCCAATGCCGATCGGTGGGGATGAACAGCGCCAGATTGATGACGCCGTCAAATTCATCCGAGACTGTTGTGCTGATACGACGCGGACGGGATGTCAATGGGAACCGCTGCGGCGTTATGGCAACTACGCCAAGTAGGTGGATCTACTTGAGCGATCGCAACGCTCGTTTGGCGATGTAAACTGTTGCATCCGTATCAGAATCCTGCAACCACGAATCGATCACCGCCTTCACCCATTTCGGGTGTTCTTTGGCGGCGTCATTCAACCAATTGGCGACCGAATCCTGCACGTACTTTGCGCCATCGCTCTTGAGTGGGGCCAAAACATTGAGACCCGGTTTGGGATCTTTGCGCAAATAGGCGATGTGTTTGGCCCACACGCCGCGCGGTCTGGTCGCTTCTGAGGCAAAGCGTCGGATGTTGGCACTCTTGGACTTGGTCCACGGAACCAGCAGATCGATGGATGCTTGTGGCTCGTCGCAGATGCGGTTGCGCACGGCCATCCACGCGACTTCGCGTACGCCAAAGTGAGAATCATCGGCAAATACTTGCATGCGTTGCAAAGATTGGTTCAATTCTGACGCAGAAAAACCCGCCGCGTAACATGCCCAACAGCGGACGGTGTCGGATACGTGCTCTTGTAGCCTCGTCCAGGCGTCCGTCTTCGCTAAGGCTTCACCAATGAGAAGAATTTTTTTCGGAGTCTTTTCATTAGGGAGCGAAGCGGCGATCCTGCTCAATGCTTTAAGTCCTGTTTCTTCGGAGATGGCTCGCAGGAGTTTGATTTGATCGATGGCCAACCACTCAGTGAGATTGGTGGTGGAAGCTTTGCCATTTTCGAGTTCGCGCAACCGCTTGGGAGAAATTTCGGAAATCTTCATGCGGTCAGCCTCCTGTGACGGTTTCAGGACGCAAGATTATGCCAGGATTGAAGCGATGAAAAGCGTCGATTTCTCAGAAAAAGCGAAGTTTGCCGTCTAGGTTGCTACCTGATAGTCTACGCGGGCAAGTGTGTTCACTGGAATTGGTGGATTGAATGCGTCCATTGCTCAGAGCGCAAGTGTTTCATCTGTTCGCGGCCGTGTGGCTGCCGAACGAGCCGTTTCGATTTGATCCTAGCGATGCCGACGCGGTGGATTCCGAGCAGAGACTTGGCACCGAATACTTCAACGACGAACTGAGTTATGAGTTTCCCGAACGCATGCAGCGGGAATGGCAATCGTCGCTTTCTGGTTACCGCGTGTCTGCAGGTAGCTTGAACATGCGCGAATTCAATTTTATCGAAGACATTCGTTTGCGCAGCAAACGCGAGGATGATCTCCGTTTTAGTTTTGCCTCCGCCCATCGGCAGAATTTGTTGGACGACGCACGTGATCGCGAGATCCGTCTGGATGTGCGCATAATGTCCTCGCCGTGGTTGATATCGATTATGGGAGAGGCTGATGGCACCAAGTCCTTTGCAGATTTTGGTGCGGGATTCACACGTGAAGGCGAATCGGTGACTTTGGGCGCAGATATCTGGGCCGTCGATTATTTTTACAACACCAAAACTTTGACTAGTCCCGATCAGTACAAGACGAGGCCGCGCGCAGGCAAAGCCTATGTGCGTTGGCAATGGTCAACGTGGCAAGGAGAGGTGCAACTCGCGGAACAGACCAAAGTTGATTGGCTGAGGGTAACGCTCGATGAGCGATACTCTTTGGCCACGCGATATTGGTTAAACGAAAGTCGGATCATGGTGGATGAGCGAGACGAAGTCCGTCTCTCTTTGCGTCAAGACGTTAAGAATGAATCGGTGCGTGACGCGACGGCATCCGATCCATTTGAGAAAACATTGAACAGAGAGCTGCAGAGCGCAAACCTGAGTTGGGCGCGAAGTGAAACGGCGAAGTACGACGCGGTGATCGGTCTGCGTGTGTGGAATCGTGCTGCGAATTACAGTTATTCCGATGCAGAGCCGACTCAAGGCGACGACGAGGTCGAACCCAGCAAGCCCCGCAGAGAGTGGGCATTGTATGGCACACACTACCATTACACGGAGAGTGGATCGGGGTGGCAGTGGGGCGTCTTTTGGAACCAAATGCACGGCGGCGGCGATGACGGTGAGGACGTGAACGAAGTGAAGTTACAAACGGCCTATGATTGGCGTCTCGGCCCCCATGCCAACATGTTTTGGAATATCACATGGGATTTCGACAAAGCTGCACGGCGTTTTCCCTATGACGAAGAGGAGTTTCAGCCGTGGGGCGGGGGCAACTTACAAGCTTCTTTGCTCTTCTAGTGCATGGCAATGGAACCGCCATTCTGATATAAGAGTGGATTCCATTGTTTAGCACAGGTGTTGAATTGATCAGATATCCGCAAATTCCCGTAAAATACGACAAAGTTAAGGCTATCCAACGTCGGCACCCGTGGGTGTTCAGCCGTGCCTTTGGCAAGGGTACCCATGCTCATCCGGGTAGCATTGTCGATTTGGTTGATCCTGACGGACTCTTTCTTGCGCGCGGCTATTACAACCCGCACTCGCAGATTGCTGTGCGACTTTTGACGTGGAACGAGCAAGAAATTATCGACCAGAACTTTTGGCGCAAACGCATCGTCCGAGCTTTGGCAGTGCGCAGCGAACTAGCTCGCGATGGCAAGAGCAACGCATGGCGACTTTTGAACAGCGAAGGCGACGGTGTTCCGGGTTTGATCGTCGATCAATATGCCGACGTGGTCGTGGTTCAGTCCACGACGTTGGGCATGGACCAAATGCTGCCGATGATCGTGCCTGTGTTGCAAGAATTGACCGGATGCAAAACGGTGATCGAACGGTCCAACGACAATCACCGCAAGCACGAAGGCGTCGAACCCGCAGAACGTCATCTAGCCGGCCCAGAGCTGCTGGACGAGCCGCTGCCATTTGTCGAGAATGGCAATAAGTTCGTTGTCGATTTACGTCTGGGCCACAAATCGGGCTATTACTTAGATCAGAAGGACAATCGCCGCGCGGTTGCAGAACTTTGCCAAGGTAAGCGTGTTTTGGATTGTTTCACTTATAGTGGTTCGTTTTCGGTGCACGCATTAGCAAACGGTGCGGAACACGCCACGCTTGTTGATAGCAGTGCACCTGCACTCGAAACTGCCCGTCAAAATCTTGCCAGAAACGATTTTGCTGAACAGCGTTTTGCAATGGTGCGGGCCAATGGCTTTGAATTCATGCGCGAACAATCCGCCAAAGGTGCTTTGTACGACGTGGTAATCCTCGATCCGCCCAAATTGGTCAAATCCATGGGTGACGTGCAAAAGGGGGCGAGGGCCTACCAAGACTTGAATCGCCAAGCGATGAAGTGCTTAAAACCCGGCGGCTATCTCGCCACGTTTTCGTGCAGCGGGCACATGAGTTTGGATCTGTTTCAAAAAGTAATCTTCAGCGCCTCCGTAGAGGCGAATTGCGAATTGCAAATGCAACGCATTCTCTTGCAGTCTCGCGACCACTCGATTCATTTTAGCGTTCCCGAAACGCTTTATCTCAAAGGTTTTATCTGTCGCAAATTGGGATAAAAACAGGCCTGGCGGTAGGCAAACTAAAATTGGTCCTGTGACATGTGCTTAGCACACCATCATGTAATTCCACTTTTTCCAATGAATTCCGGACTCTCAATGCAAAGGAGGATCCTTTCACGTTCCCACATTGAAAATCCCGAAACATTATCAAACGCGGCTTTTACGATCGTTTTTGGGAAAAACACAGCAGAATACAGCGTTTTTCATGTCGTGGATGCTTTCGGTCGTTCTCGGATCTGAAACGATCGATGTTTCAGATCCACTAGTCGGGACCAGTTCTTAATTTGCAAAACAACCTACTTCTGTCTGAACCCTTAGTTTGCCCCTAACAATGCTTTCGCTTGCAGAGCCTTTGGACTTGTCGATTCTGGTTTCGATGGTCATGTCAATCTCTCCCTCAGGAGTTGAAAATGCGGGCTGCGGGACAATGTGCTCATTAACCGCGCGACGCTTCAGCGGATCCCGAAAGAATGTGACGTTATGCAATATCACCGGATAGTACACTTCACCCTGCTTGGGATCGGCCGTATAGAGTCCCAAATAGGGCTTAACACAATGCGCGCAACGATAAGGTCTCAGTTCAACATTCAATAAATAAGCGGTTCCCGTAACTTCCATCGAAAGAAATCGATCTTGAGATCCACTCACCGCCAGCAGCCTAGATTCGGCTGGGCGATTCGGCAGGTAGAATCCTTGATAGCCAGTCGATCCCCGAAAGTTTTCAAAAAACAAATTACGATATTTTCCTGACTGCAGTTGAACTATGTCGCCATGCAGACCGTCGGCATGACCTCCCACGCCATCGATGACCGCATTCCTAACGAATACATCGACTCCCCGGAAAGACTTTTGGACGTTATCTGGTAGAGATTGCATTCGTAGTGGATTTTGCCTTAGTCCAATGCCGTCGGTGAAGTCGCCATTCAAATTGAGTTCAATGTTTTCGACCGTTACTGAGTTAAGAGGAGAATCGAATGCCAAAGCCACGCTGAAATTTGGCCGGTAAGCGAAAAGTTTATCTTTGAAGGCATTTTGACATGAAGCGAAGTCACTAGATTGCGGATCACATTCGGCTGGCATTCCTTTGGGTCTATCCTTGGTAATGTAACCGTTGACCTCGCTGCGAACAGCGACATTTCGTCCGCCATAGATGACGATAGGTTTGGACAACACGGGGGTCTCCCCGGTGTAGCCTTGTATAATTTCTATTCGGATTGGATCTGTGAGCTGCGGCGATGGATATCGTACGGATCGAGCGAGTTTTGCCTCCGCGACCATCTGAATTGGAGCTTTCATTGGTATTGTCACCGACAAACGCATCATCGTTGTCTGCATTGGAGGTATGTTCTTCCGGCTCCACACTGCCATCGCGATCTCTCATATCGACATTTGCCGACTCAGAGCAAGAAAGCGATATTGCGAAAATGCACAAAGTGCAAATGGTAGTTCGTTTGGATTTCATGAATCTTCATCGTCCTCTTTTGTTTCGTCGACGGCAAAGACGTCGATAATATGTCGTTTATCGGAAGTTTTATGAGAAACTTAATGACTACGACCAGCCGTTCGCCGCCCTCTTTGGGTAAAATTGCAAAATTTTGGGGTTCTCATAAACAGTTCTGGGTTGGGTTGGGGCGGGGCTAGTCGAGCTAGATGATGGTTTCGGTCGGCTCTGGCGACGATTGATCAAAGTCGAAGTTTTCCTGATTCGTTCGCGAAGGGACAATGGGGCCGGGTCATAATCTAAGTCGAAATGGTGTAGATCAGGGGGCTACGACGCTTTCGAATCTGGTGTGACTACGGAAGCATCTTTTAGATTGCCTTCTTCATCGAAGTACAAGATGCGCCCTTTGCCTGATCCGGACTTTCCTTGGTATTCGTTCAAGCTCGAAACCACCAGCTTGAGGAAGTCATTGAAAATTACGGGATCGAAGTCACGGTCGGCTGATTCGGTCATGATTTTGATGGCGTCTTGTGGTTCGTAGGCGGATTTGTAGACGCGCTTCATCAAAAGCGCGGAGTAAACATCCGCAATGGAAACGATACGAGTATAGAGATGGATACCGTTTTCGGGATCCTGTTCGTGGCGTCCTTTTCGGCCTCGTGGATAACCGCCACCGGCAAATTTTTCGTGATGTTCGCCAGCAACGCGGGAGCACTCGTGGTTGATGCCGTGGCAGTGTTTGCTTGCTTCGAATAACTCATTCTCACCCAGTGTTGTGTGAGATTTCATGACTTCGAATTCCTCAGGCGAAAACTTTCCGGGCTTGTTGAGGATAGCGCTGGGCACGCAAGTCTTACCGACATCGTGGTACATGCCACATTTTGCGATGATTTCAATTTGTTTATTGTTTAGCTTTTTCGAGACGCCACGTTGCGCAATCATGCTGGCGATCATCGCGACTGAGGCACTGTGGTCATACAATGTTGGATCTGCGGTTACCATCTTGCTCAGCGTCGCAATGGCCACAGTGCTGTCCAGCAAATTGTTGACAAGTAAAGAAGCGGTGGCAGTAACGCGATCGACAACATCGTTGGTTATGCCACCTTTCACAATCAACTGGCTAGCGTTTGAAACACTGGTAAAAACATCGAGGACTTTGCGATCCAAATGCGGATGCTTATCGACCAATCTAGTAATTTTGTTGGCACGAATGCCTTCAATGAACTTTGTGAAGCGAAAATGCTCTTTGCGCAAAATGTGGATTTCAAGGCGGCGACGGTTTTTTTGCATCGCAGACCACATTTGGTCGAGCAGTTCGCGAGAAAATTCGTTGCTTTTGATGAACTCAATCATCAAGTGCTCGACGCGGAAGTAGATGTTGAAATTGACTTCTTTGGTTTCGTACAGGAAGTGGAATAGCTCAGGACTAACCGGGACGAAGTTGCTCAAAACTTCATCATTGAGTTCGATAACTTTGCAGCGTTGGAGGGTCTCTTCCTTGAGCTTGAAGTTGAGTTTTTCTAACGCATGCATGAAGATGGCTCCCTAATGACTGCTGCACTTACACTGGATCGGCAGAATTAGGCTGGACTTAAATGGCGTTAGGGCTAAATTTTGCAAGACATTGAAAACACAGGAAAAAGGCTTGAGCTTGATGGAATTAGCAAACTGCGAAAGTCGTTGCAGAACCACCGAGCCTTCTGGGAATCAGCGATCAATCGTGGTGCGCCCAGTGAATGGGGTGAGCAAGCTCGATTGGTTTGCGGCCAGTTTGACCATCTGCTGGCTTCGCGGGGTTTGTTGCTCACCAGAGACGATATGCCGGGCCACGTCACGGCATCGGCGATCATTTGTTCGACGGATTTCAAAAGAGTTCTTCTCACGCATCATCGCAAGTTGAACCGCTGGCTGCAGCTTGGTGGCCACTGTGACGGCAATCCCGACATTGCGGAGTCTGCCTATCGCGAAGCAGAAGAAGAGTCTGGTCTCGAAGGATTTAGTTTTGTGCGGTGGTATGGAGAGTTTGTTATGCCATTCACTCCGATGCCTTTTGATTTTGATGTGCATGGAATTCCTGCCAACAGCAAAGAAACTGCGCACGATCACTACGACGTGCGCTTCATCCTGACGACAGAGTTCAGAGAACCGAAGATCAGCGATGAGTCCCACGATGTGAAGTGGTTCAGTATTGAAGATGCACGACGGATCTGTGCGGATGAGAGTACTTCGCGGCAATTCGATAAATTGAAATGGCTACTTCTTGAGAATTCTTAGGGGACGTACACGCCGCCTTCTGATTGGACACTGGTCGTTTCACCACCCATAACGATCATTTCACTGCCCGTCCATACAGCTTTGTGCAACCACCTTGGCGACATGACGTCGCCGTGGCCGATGGGAGTCCAATCATCTGTGGCTGGATCGTAACTGCCTCCGGTGGCAACTTTTCCGGAAAGGCCGTCACCGCCCCAAATCATCATGCGGTTATTCGCCCACACCGAAGAATGGTGGTAACGGGCCGATGGAGCATCAGTAAGACTAGTAGGGTACCATCGCGCCGTTGCGGGATTGTATCGTCCGCCCGATTGTGAGGGAGCGCCCGGTGCGGCTCCGCCCCAAAGGACGAATTCCGTACCTGTCCAAACACTGGTTGGCAAGTAGCGAGCCGTGGGTGCGCCGAAGATGAGGACGCTGCGCCACTCGCCTGTTGCAGGAAAATACAATGCGCCGTCGTTTAGCTGAGTGCTTGAACTAGATGATCCGCCCCAGATAAACATGGATTCGCCGTTCCATGACATGGTGAAGTTTTCGCGGCCTGCAAATCCATTCGAAGGATCAACGGCAGTCCATTTGTCGCTGGCGGGATCGTACATGGCATGGGTGCTGGGGAATATGCCTTCTTGATTCTTGCCACCAAATACGAACATCTTGGAGCCAGTCCAGATTGCTTGATGCTGATATCTTGCCGCTGGCTTGTCCGTCAGGGTCAAGCTGGTCCACGTGTCCGTTGCTGGATCATATGCCGCACCATCATCCAATGCCACAGATGATCCCAAGCCGCCCCAGACAATCATCTTTGAACCGGTCCAAACAGCGGAGTGTCCGTAGCGGCCACTGAGTCCACTCGTATCTGCAATGGTACGCCATTGTTTCGTCTTGGGATTGTAGGCAACGCCGCTGCTTACGCGGGTTTCGTCGGAAAGCCGTGCGCCGCCCCACATGATGGCTTCTTCGCCTGTCCAGATCACCGAATGACCGTTCTTGATTTTGGCTAGACTGTAAGCAGGTAATGCGGTCCATCGGTCTCCCTGCAGGTATTCGAAGCCGGATTTGAGTCTGCCCATTTCGCTATTTGCGTCATGCACGGAAACATCTACGGCACCCGTTCCTGAATGTGCGGGAGTAACGCATGTAATCTTCGTGCGACTTACAACCGCTTGCTGGGAGCACTCGACATTGTCGATCTTTATTTTGAATGTATTAGCGAAATTTTTGCCGATCAAGGTTAAATTTGTGCCGCCACTGGTGGTGCCCCGTGCGGGCGAAACGGACGTGAGTTCAGCCGTGCCAGAATTGGAAGTGCTCTCTTCAGTCGCTGCTGGTTTTTTGCCGCCTTTAGTAACGACGGTTAGGGGATTAAACGACTTCCAGCCTGTTAAGAACTCATCGCTAAGCGAAGATCTACTAACGAAGGCTGCAACGAAATTTGTCAATTTTAGACCGGCAATACTCGCCACGGTCGATTCTGCCAATGCGAGTTGTCCTCCCTCTTCTGCAAAATCCAGCGCATCCTTTTCTGCATAAAAATGATCTTCCTTTTCAGTGCCTGGCTCTGTGATGATAAGTAGCGCGGCGTCCTGCGAATCAACATTCACCAGTCCTTGCGCAAAGCTAAAACCCTTGAGGAGTTCGCCGGAGTCGAGTACCGAGTCACGATACAGTTCAACCGCGACAACCGCGTCAGAGGCGATCACGACAGCGTCGCTATCGTTCAAGTGATTGGAAAAGTTAGGATGCGTTTTGAGACGAACGCGAAAGTTTTCAGAGGTTGTTCCTCTTTCGAAGCGCAAAGATGTTCGACCATTAATGACACGAAAGTCAGAGTCGAAATTGACTTCCTCGTCGTGTACGTCCTCTAGTTCGGGTACATCCTTTGCTATATTCGTTCGCTTCTTTGATTGGTCTTTGACGTTGTCGGCTTGGCAGCCAAACAGAAAGAGTGACAGCATCAATCCCAAAAGTTTTGCGATCATTCCCATCGTGTGTGACCTCTTTATGGTTTCGATCGTATGATGATGCGGTGATTCATCGTGTCCGCAACGAAATCATGCGATTCAGTACCTAAGAATTGATATGCTTCGTAAAGCGAGGTTTCGGAAATGCCATTGTCGTTGGGGTTTTTGGTAGTAAAAGATCTTTGGCCAATGACGGCATCAGCAGGTGCTGTACCTGTAGCGGGGACCTGATTCCAAACGAGGAAGCGATTGAGAATCCAATCCATCGCATAGATTTTTTCTCCGAACGTTGTGGCCTGGAAAAGTTCAGTCAAGTTGTTGGCGCCGAGTGTCGTGATGGGGGCAGTTCGGTGGTGAAATTGGCGGCGCCAATCACGGCGTCCGCATTGGTCGTGCCATTGGTTGGTACGGTGTTCCAAATGAGGATACGTCCGTTGCCTGAGTCTCCGACGACTAGTTTCGTTCCGAGCAACGACACCGAACAAGGGACTCTGAGTGAGATGGCGGAAATTCCGCCATTGTTGAGGTCGCCATTGGTAAGATTGGGTTGTCCGATGGCGTAATTCGCAGCTGCACCGTTGGCGGTGGGAATCGTGTTCCAAACGAGGATGCGGCTATTGCCGGCGTCAGCAACAAAGAGCCTTGTGCCGTCACTCATGATGTCGCGAGGAAAATTCAATGTCGTTCCACTGATGCCGCTATTGTTGGGCAAGTGGTCATTGAGATTGGGTTGGCCGAGTACAAAGTCAGCAGCGACGTTGGATGAAGTCGGGATGTTATTCCATCCCAATACGCGATGATTGTTGGTGTCTAAGACAAAGAGTTTGTTGCCCACCGTGATGGCATTGAAGGGCATGTAGAGTCCCTTGGCAGTAAACCCGATATTGGAGCTGGTGAAGTCGTTCTGCCCAACGACAACATCTGCAGGTTGAGTCGAAAACTTGGGAATTGAGTTCCAAATCAAGACGCGATTATTAATGGTGTCGGAAACGACCAGATTGGTTCCATTGCTAAACACATCACGAGGTTCTCTCAGAGTGTAAGCAGTGGTGATGTGGCGATTTTTCAGCTCGGACCTTCCGTCGGATTGACCGAGCACAAGGTTTGCGGCTTCACCTTTTACTGACGGAACCACGTTCCAAACAAGCACGCGGTGATTCAATGTATCGGCAGCAAAGAATGTGCTGCCTGAGACATGAATCCCTGAGGGACGTTCGAGTCCAGACAGGTTGACACTGCTTGATGGCGCGTTAGGACCCAAAGCGGTCATGGTCGTTTGACCGACGACTCCAAATGCGGATTGTCCGTTCGTCCCGTTGAGAGTGTTCCATATCAAGACCCGATTGTTGGATGAATCAGCAACGAATAATTTTGTCCCACTCAGCGCAATTCCCTCGGGATTACGCATGGACGACTCACTTGCAGAGCTTGAGTTGAAGCTGACGTTGGTGAAATTGGGCTGACCTAGAACACCGTCTGCGGGCTGAGCGGAGGTGGTTGGCAAATCATTCCAGATCAATACGCGATGATGACCTCTGTCCGTAACAAATAATTTGGTGCCATCACCGGCAATGGAGTGAGGTGTAAAAAGCGTCGAAGCGTTCGCGCCGTTTGGATCGATGGTGCGAGTCGTTAAGTTTGGTTGGCCAAGCGCAAAATTAGCAGACTGCCCGTTCGACGTAGGTAGTGACGACCAAACGAGTACACGGCTATTTTGTGAATCGGCAACGAATAGCTTTGTGCCAACGCTGTAAATCCCGATAGGAGACAGCATTGTTGACCCCGAGATTGTTGCATCGACGTTGACATTGCGAGTTTTGAAATCCGGTTGACCAAGGACGAGAGACGCCGGTTGTCCCGAAGTTGTGGGAAGTGTATTCCAAACGAGAACGCGGTGATTTTCTGTGTCGGCTACGTACAAGCGAGTTCCATCACTGAACAGTCCGCTCGGGCTGGCGAGTGAGCTTGCTGATACTCCACCGCTGTTGAAGGCGATGGTACGAGTGTCAGGCTGGCCGAGGGCGTAGTCTGCTTGTGTGTCTGTGCTGGTGGGGACGGTGTTCCATACGAGAACGCGGTGGTTGAGTGCATCTGCTACAAAGAGTTTCCCGCCCGCGACAATCATTGCGCGCGGTGTATTCATACCTCTTTCATGAGCAAGGTTCGATGTGACGCTGGGCTGACCGAGTGCGATCGTTTTTGCGACAACAAACGGCAGGGTCCTTGTTGCGCTCTTTTGTTGTGAGCCGCTGTAGGAGATGGTCAGCGTGGTGGTTCCCAGCGCATTGGTAACCGGCTTTGCGACAAATTTACAATTTGGAAATGTGCCGAACAGTGTGATGTCAGTATTTGCCACGACGGTTTCGTTGGAGGATTGCACGCTAACATGCGGCGCTGCACATGAGTCTCCGGCGGAGCCGAGACGAATCGTTGCGGCAATAGGATCGGAGTCGGTGTTGATAAATGTCCCGCCTTCGCTACTGATTAGGGCGATGGATGAAACCTCTGGAATAACCGGCGAGGGAGAGGGACTTGGTCTTGGGGCGTTTGCATCCGAATCATCTTCCTCGTTCGTATCGTGTGATGGAGTAGAACTTTGTTGAGGGTTTGCGTCGCCACTTCCGCGAGGAGGGGCGGCCAAAATGGCAATGGCATCAGAACATGAAGATTCAATGCGATGTCCGGTAGCAAAGATGCTCGCTATAGAAAACGAATACGATTTATTCGCGTCAACGGAGATGCTGAGGGATTCTGTTGTCGGTGAATCTACGCTTTCTTCGCGACTGAACGGTGGCACGCACGTTTGGTTTTCAAAGAGTAAAACAGATTGGCTGATGAGGTGCGGCACTGGACTCTTGGTCCAAGTGGCCGTCACCACATTGCCAACGTGGATGGGGGACTCACGCCATTTTAGTGACGTTGCCGAGCAATTCTGTATGGACGCTGCATCCAATGCGCCGCAGTCAGCTTGGACTCCTCCGCGGTCATCAATGACCGACGTCGAATCGCAAGCATAGAGGCCAATCTCGGCGATGCACATCCATGCGCAAGTCAGAATTTTTGTAGTAAATTTCTTCAATTTTTACTTCCAGAATAATGGATTCTATCGTCGAATTTGGCAGAAACTTTAGACTTTGGGTGATTGGAATTTGGTCAAAGCACAAGATGTGTCAAATCGGTGGGTAAAAGTATGTGGTTCTGTGTATAATGACGAGTCGAATTTGGCAGAAACTTTAGACTTTGGGTGATTGGAATTTGGTCAAAGCACAAGATGTGTCAAATCGGTGGGTAAAAGTATGTGGTTCTGTGTATAATGACGACCAAAACTGGCCCCTTCGGCTGTGTTCGTGGCAGCGAATGTCATTTCATTTTTCTCAATAAAATAAGGATCCTCCACCCTATGGAGGATCCTGCATGTGCCCACATTGTAAATCTGATTACTTTATCAA